>Ga0116229_10011973_pt1 | contig 12637 bp, 10 predicted proteins | sample S1TSphgellanicum_3_FD_87313 | JGI IMG/M metagenome (GOLD analysis project Ga0116229, IMG submission 87313) | Host-associated microbial communities from peat moss isolated from Minnesota, USA - S1T2_Fc - Sphagnum magellanicum MG | ecosystem: Host-associated > Plants > Peat moss > Unclassified...
TCAAATCCACCTATGTCTTTGATTACTTGCAACACTAATCTATCACATAGTTTCTACCAGATTGTTTCTAATATCTCTAACACTATTAACTATGTCTCATCTACATCATAATCTTCAACAGTTTTCTTAGATAATTTAGGTTTGTAATTTCTCGAAAGGTTGAAATAATTTTATTTTTAATTGAATTTTTTTTTTTTGAATTTCTACCAATAATGTTTGGGATGATGTATGTATATATAAATGTTCTCAAACATTTGCTAAGGCTTTTTGTTGACTATCATCTTCAATTGCTTGTGATGAATGTGGACTAAGAGAAAGTTCATTGACAATTGCATGTTAGTTGTCCTAATGTTGAACCTTAATTAAAAACTACAACAAAAACATTTTTCATATATCCAAACTTGTTTAACAAATAACATCTTTAAGGATATTTTCATTTGAAAAATTCATCCATTTATCATTCATCCATTTGCACTTGGCAAAATATTTTGCCACATCATCCTAAATTTTTTTGATGTGGCACAATATATTTTAGCATTTTTGTCCATTCATCAAAAGATGCCAGCTCATGTTCAAGTTCACATGTTCACAATATAACATCGTTGTCCTTAGGATGGAGGAGGAGATGGGGTTGGGGAGAAGATGTTCTCCAAGTACGAAAGAGGAAATGGGGTGAGGGAGAAAACGTTCCCAAAGAGGAGATCGAACCAGGGAAGGGATGAAGGCTAGAGAAAGGATGTGGGCGAAAAAAAACGTTCCTCGGGGAGAAGATGTGTCATTGTAGAAATGAGGCCAGGGAAAAAACGTCCTGGGGAGAAAGGTGGGCCCAAGGAGGCAATGGGGCCAAGGGGAAGATATTCCTTGAGGAAAATGTGTCCCCCAGGTTGGAGGAGGAGATGAGGATGGAGGAGGAGACGGGGTTAAGGAGAAGGCATTCGTTAGGGGAAAGGGAGGCCTGAGGGAAGAGAAGGGGCCCAAGAAAAAATGTTCAAAGAAGAAGTTAAATCCTTTGGGATGGATAGTGGCGGGGGTTGGTGGGCTCAGGGACAATTCCCAAAGAGGAGATGGGGCCAGGGAGAAGGTGGACTTGGGGTGGTTCCCAGGGACGAGATGGGCCGGGGAGAAGATGAGCCCAAGGATGATCTAACCCCGGGGAGAGGATGATCTTTGGGTGCTGGGGAGAGGGATTCGGAACGATGGGCATATGAGAAAAAAATTGTCTGTAGGGGAGTCGGAGTGAGGCTGAATTTTTGCAATGCGAGCCGGAGGAAGTGGCAGGTGAGTTTTCGAGGGGTAGGGAGTCCAATCGAATTCAATTAATCAGAGTAGGCCTAGTAAACGGTGAGGTTCGAGTCGTGGGGATCCACAACCCTGACTGTCAGGCCGTGTTGTAGACGGCGCGGCGCCGACTTTAATTCGTTACTACTGTTTGATGTTTGCAGAAAAAATTATGGTGCGCACGAGAACAACGGCAAATGAAACCTGTTTCGTACTCGAAACTTTTGATGCACTGTTGGGTCGGGAAATCTCGACAGGCTGGGTATGAGATACAACAGCTATACTTCAACAGCTATACTTCATGCGTCGAGATATTTGCTGTGCGGACGAATTCTATAGTATTCAATTTCGTTCTGCTCACCGGGCCTTCTGCATCTTTCCGCTACATGCAATCCCATTGTACCCAGAAACTCTGAATCGAGTCGGGTGCGATGCAAGCCGAGAAGGTTAAAATCGAGCAAATTGTTTCCGAATTTTTCGCCAAGAGCTTGCACATTGTCCTTGAGTCGCGGATCCCTTTCATATCAGCGCAATCGCAGCGAGGCGGTGGCCGGGGAGGAGATCAGGTTTCGTTTCTGGGATCAGCGCCGCCGTCACGGATGACGAACCGTTGGTTTAACCTACAACTTGAGAACCATAATGCGGTGCAAGACAGTGCGGAGCCGTGGCGGCGAGGAGACACGCAAGAACCGATGGTGGTGGACATTTTTCTGCAGCATCCAACGTGTGTGGGTGGCGATGCAGGTGCCCGATCTCGGGATCAGAGGTTTCTCAAAGGCAGGTCGCCAAAGGGGAATCCCACCTCAAGAGGCGATTCATGGAGCGAGAACGACGGCGAGAGCTTTTCATCACAAGGGGGGATATCTCCGACTCTTCTAGAAAGGTGGGTGGTCCATTACGAGCGCAGGAAAAAGCCTCTTGGTACTGCCACAGGATTAGGGTTAGGAACAGGTAAAGGTGTGGTGGGAGGAGGAGGGTTTGGTTACAGCAAAGGTTCAAGAAGTGGAAATTTGGAAGGAATTTATGCACTAGAAACTGGCTCTTCTGGAAGAGAGCCGGGGGATAGTCTTGCCTATCCTCCAACTCATGGAATCGAAAGTCCTGTAGTGTACGAAAGAACGATCATCATACTTCGTTTACTTTACTGCTGGGTTCGTGCCTTGCCAGCGCATCATCTCTTCCGGCTTGCAAACTCCTCCCTTCACAACCAAAGCTTCTCGTTGTCATACACAGCATCAGCTGCGCCTCCATCATTGAGCGATGCAGATGAGACACTGATGTTAACTTGCAGTTTGATGCCAATTGAGACTCAGTGGGGTAGGCTCTGTGTGTCAGTGGCATATAGAAAAGCAACAGCAATGACTGCACTTGAAGTCATGCCTCCATTGCTTCTCCACATCATTGCTGATTATGTTGGAAGTCCTACAACAGATCCCTTGCGACAGCTGTCAAGTGTTGGGTTGACACCTAGTGGGGGTATTCATGGAAGGCGGGGGGTTCATGTGGTTTCATTGACGGGCTCAATACCAAATTCTCCATCATTTGGGCCCTACCATAGCTGGAGCAGGAGCTTGAACAAGGTGCCTGGGCCTTCTCCTGTGCTTCTTCCTACAATTCAGTTTGCTTCTCCTTCTTCAGATTTCCATGCTTCTCCTCCCAAGCCTCCCATTAATTTCATCATCCCTCTTCTCCATCTGGTCATGGGCAAATGCCATCACAGCATTTCTCCTTGTAGCTCCCTGCACCGTTGACCTTTCTTGCAGCCTTCATTATACCAAGATGCTAGCAATTGTTGCAACTCATTCCAATAAATTCTCAATATTCCCCACATTTTTCTCAATCTCTGTCTCCTTCACCTACTCATGGTTATTCACCACAAGATGATCACCTCCGCTCTAGTAGTGCACCTGTAGGTATTCCCCATCCATCAAATGTGATGCATCCAGACCCTTGGCTTTTCACAGCTGAGCCTTCTCATCAAAACCGCACTTGCTTCTGTCACCATCTCCACAGAGCAGGCCTATGGAGATCATGTCAACTTGGGTGCCTTCTTGCAACCCTCAGCTATGGCATGGTGCTCAGGTACACAGCAATCCAGACTCCAGATCTGCCACCCTTCTGTCTATTTCTGAGTTCATAGAGTTCTCAATTCTTGAATTCATTTCACACCAATTCCATTATTATCACATAACAAATGTATCTTTTTTTGAAGTCAATTCACAAGCTGAACACAGTATTTTCACGGCTATCGAATTTTTTATTGTCTTAAGGTAGACCATATGTTGTTACAATTTGTTTGTATTGTAAGGATAGACTTTAAGTTCCCACATGTGAAGGACTGTCTGAACAGCTCCCTCAGTTTGTGAAATCTATGAGATACTCCGGTCATGATCCAGGGTAGAACAGATTTTGTTTTTAGGCACACTAGATTATAATCAGCCCAGGTGCCATTAGTACATTTTTGGTTTGATTTTAGGGTAAGTCAGTCAGAAATCTGCAATATCTTGTTGCTGAAATATCTCCTGTTGGGAATCACAAATTAAGTTTTTTTCTGGGCCCCTTACATTGGCATTTAATAACCCTAAAATGATAAAATACTAGTGCTTTGAGCCTAAATCCAGGTGAAGCTTAGTAGTTCACATTGAATAAGTTGGCTTAGACACTTGCTTGGACAGGGAGAAGTGCAATACCTGCACAAGCTTGTTGCAGCTTCAATGAGGATACTATTGGTTATTCTTATTAGCTATGTCTCAAGTGGTAGCCAACATCACAACTTAGTCCTCTTGCTTTGAGAAATTGAAAGAAATTCACAATGCAGATGTTTGTAGAACAGTTTCCTGGAAGTTTGGGTTGGATTAGTTTCTACTATTGGGAGCTGATGAAGTCAATGCAGAGTCAGGGCAGTTCAGCAGTGCTCTTCATGATGGCAGTGATGGTTTGACACATTGTGAGTAATGCTCATAAGTTTATGACCACTCTCATTCTCGTCATGTTAGTATTGCTAGAACTAACAGACAATTTCCTTCAAAGTGTTGCCGTACAGTTTTCCCTGCAGCCTCATAGATGTGACTAGAGTGGACATATTTCATGGATGGATTTATAAGGTATGAGTTAGTTGCAGGTTATTTATTATCCATATGCCCTAGTGAGTCCTCCTAGTTATTCTCTGTTTCATTAGGTGGATTGATCTTATTGGTTATTTGGATATTGTGAAATTGAACTAAAAACTGGAATTTGCTTTTTGAATTCTTCTCTTGGCCATAGAAAACATTGTACACAGATCTGGATGACTGGAAATCTAGATCTTGAAATCTCCGTTTTTAATCCTAATCATATGTCCCAAACCCTAACTAGACCTCTCATGATATGCATGAGGAACGTGAGGCTTGCTGAACAGTTCAGTGATATTTTGTCCCATATAGTGGATCACAATTGGGACTATTGTTAGTCAAAGCACTGCTGACATTTTATCTTGAGTGGATGCCTATGGTTGATTTTATGGTAGAGTTCATTGAATTTTCTTATTTGTTGTTCCCCTGGCATTGAGTGGTTGAATATTGTTCATCATGTAAGGGAGCTCTTGGGTAATGGAGCTTTTGGGTGTGTGTGTTTCTTGTGATTCAAATTGCTTAACACTACTTTTGGGGTGCAGTTTTCTTCCAATCGAAACAGGAGGAGATGAAGCATTACAAATCATTTGTCCTTTGTATTTTTAGTTTTTTTTCTTTTTTCTCTGTTGAGATATTTGATTATGACTCCCAGTGAATTGAGAATACTAACTGGAGACTTTTGTGAGAAAGACTCCTACTGTCAGGTATGCAGCAAGTGAGCGATTTCAGGGCTGCAATTTTCTTTTTCTTGTCTGTCCAACTGCATTTCCATGTTAAAGATTTTATCAAGAAGGCTGAGACCCTTATTCAACTTACACATCCTTGGTCACATTCAGAAAATGTGGAATGGCCTGATGTTTGTTTCATATTTTTCATTCATGGGGAAATGTGAAATGGTGTGTTCTGTTGTGTATTTTTAGATTGTTCATTCATCCTTTGGTCTTGTGAAAGATGTATAGGTCAATGTAATTCGGCCCAACTCTCAATTTGAAAGGTGTCTGGCAGTAATTCTGGCTTGTGGACTGTGGATAATCTTGCGATACAAAAATATTTGCTATTATTGATGTGTTGAATATTTAGCTTGTATGTTATTGAGCCTAGTATGACAGGCTTGCCCCAGTATGCTTGTGAAGATGATTGACCTCTTAGACTCAAGAGACTTGAAGACTAAGAAATTGCCTAACTGGTTGGTTACAGGTGATGGGACATAAGGGAGATCAGGAACCTCCACTGGGAGTGAGAAGACCTTTGCATGGTTCTCCAGGCTTTCTTGCATTGGCCAGCTTTAGGGCCCCAAGTAATGTCAGTAGTCTCCTGCACAATGACATGGATGATGGGGATTTTGCTTTACCATTTGCCATTGACTATGATGAGGCTGATGAGTATAGAAGCATGTAAGTGATTGTAGCTGTCAGTACACCCATTGATGCAAAATTTGAACATGGATGACTAGGAGGTTTTGTTTGCATTATATGAAAGATTTTTTTGTTTCTCAGGTTTATGTTTGCCTGCCATGCATTATGTGCTGCATCCTTTGTGAGTCATGGTCAGAGGTACAAACTGCTTTGTGGATCTGGATAGATATTAATGCATCTGAAATGAGGTCTACTTGAGTCATGTAGATCTACATATAGATAAAGCTGCATGTAGAACTCCTGTTGTTGGGGGCAACAAAATGTATATGTGTAATGATCTCTAGAAGGTCCTCTTAGAAGGACAAGACCTTCTAAGCAACTGGACATGTCTGGCATTTTCAGGGAGAAAGAGTGAATGTGAACATGTTTGTGCTCTACATAATTTGAAACCTGCAATGATTGTGACAGGATTGAGAGTCGTGTGATGAGACAAAAGACAGCAGACACATTTGAGTCACTAGGGCAGCCTGGCTCTATGGGATCTCAACCGCATGCAGCAGTTGGGGATCTAGTGAGAATCCTCAGATCTGCTCCCCGCCTCCAGCAGCTCAGTGCACCCTCTGAAACATTCTCTGACCTTGCTTCAGGAAAGCTGGTCATGGGCTCCCCTCAAGTTCCTGGGTCAACCCATACAAGCCCTTTGGGAATACCAGTTGGCTCTTTGGGAATGGGAAAAGTGAAAGGGATTCCACCAAAACCTGGTGCCACTGGGATGCCAAATCTGAACTCAGGGGGTCATCCTGGGGTTGATGCCTGTTTTGGTTCAGTTTCACCCTCCAGCCCGCCAAGGTCAGGACGGGGACCTGTAGGGGTGGTAGATTCACCACCACCCTCATTTGGAGTATGGTCTGTGGGGTCTATAACAGCAGTCAGTGCTTTGGCACAGCTCAGGGGATACCGAGAGATGCAAGATTTCCTTGTAAGGCTACGCAGTAGCAATTTGGCATCAGGACAGACAGAGCAGAACCCAGATGAGAATCATGGACCTATTGTGTAATATGGGGTAGAATTGAGGAATAGACTGTTGCTATATTTCACAAATAGCACCTGGAAGTACTTTCCAGAAAGTGGAACCACAAAAATCATCATAAACATAGGCAACCAAAATTGAGGATCAATCCAAGAGTTCAGTTGCAAGGCCTGTGCAGTTGGTGCTACTCATGTCAATTCAACCATTTTATGGCAACAACATCAATGACAATATAGTACATGGACAGCAGAGGCTCAGCATGAATTCATGCTGCCTACAGTTTGTGAACATGGTACTAATTCCACAGGAGGGAAGCTAATGCAACAAGTCTGCTGGCTATGTGAGTCAAGTGAACAAAGCCATGTGAGCGTGGTGTATGAACAGGTTGAACCACCATCATTTTATTTCCCATCTATCGAACTGGACTGAAAACCTTAGATGGTTAGAGACAAATTTGTCAAATGATACAATGATGAAAATAAAACCTAAGAATTTGTTGGAAATGAAGATCTATTGTGTTACATTTGAGGAAAATCTTATCTCCATCAGTATAGCTCTTCAGTTTACTGGATTATGAGAATCATGTGTATTCTTGCAGAAGAACCCATAAATGAAAATTGTGTCTTGTAAGACCTTTCCTTTGAATTTTTTTTCCATACTGAGCATATATTGATCTATTTTGTGAATCTTACATAAGAGTGAGATTAATAAGCTATTTTAAGGAGTACCCAAGTGACATGTTTTAGTGTTAATTAATACTTTACTATGGCTCACAGACTTTTCATCATGGGGTATTATGGTATGTTGTTGAAATACTTGAATATGTCACTTTGAAGTACCCACAAATGGTTATTGCCTTTCAAATAGAGAGATTGCAATGTGCAATGACACATTCTATCTAGCCTAAAATCATGGGAGTTGTCTATAACTCATTTTTTCCAGCTTCCAAGACCAATTATTTTAGTATTGCACTATTCTTCTTTGGGAGAAGCAAGACCTAAAGTTGTTATATTTTTAAAATTAGGCTTTGATAGTAATATCTTTAGTGTAGGTAAAATGGAAATTTGGCCTTTGCATATACATTGCATAAGTTCAAGAACTCAATTTTCTTCAATGCACCAAGGGATTGACCTTTCTTTGTTAAGGCAAGAAAGCTAGTTTTATGAGTCATATTCCTAGGCCTACATAAAATAATTTCACAGCAGTAAACCATAAACATAGGATATGTTAGAATTTTTATTAATTCACTATAATGCCCTTATTTTTACAATTGTTTACCATTTCTTAGCATATGTACCAATGTCACTATGTGGAAAAAAAATAATATTCTTTTAGGTATTTCTTTGAAAGGCATATTGCACTCCCACTTTTGGAACTCTTAACGTGTTTTGAATCTTTGGATCAAGATTTGGGGGACCAAATCTTTTATGAATGGAATGTCTTTTTAGATTTTTAGATTTTTTGTTATTAGTACTAAAATGTATTCGGGTCATATTTTCACAATAGACATGCTACCCAAAAGTTATGGGAGTTTGAAAGGTCAGGAAGGAAATTGCCACAACAAATTTTGACCATTTAAATGATGATCTGAAAATCAAATCTTGTTTGATTAAGGAGCTTGATATGGCATTTTATTTTTTTTATAAAAAAGATACAAAATAAACCCATAAAAATTTGAATTTATTATCATGTCAGGGAGTTATGAAATATTGAAAATTTATAGAATCATAACTTATGTTGGGTGGTTGTTTGATCTTTTTAAAAATACCCTCTAGTTTCAATTTTTGAAATTTTTGAAAATTTAAAAAATAAAATTGATTCAAGCTTTTTGAAAATTTAAAGAATCAAATAACCTAATTAGTTTCAATTCTTCAATTCTCAAACCCAAATATTTGTAATTAGGTCAATTATTTCTTAGCCAAAAAATAGGTGGTTACACACACCAATTATTTAGTACAAAGAAAATGGCAATGTGACAATGATGAACATGTTTGTATAAGTACTAGTGTGGCCTGTGCCATTGGCCCAAGTGTGAACACATTGAGGGCTCAACTAATTTTTCCTTCCATAACCAATTTTTGCAAATTGTTTGAATTCTAACATTCAAATTTACACAAAAATCAATATCTTCCATGTCTTAGCTTTGAAAATTGTGGAATAAACTCTATCAAATTTGACTCACCAAGGGCTTTCCAACAACACCTATAATGCCCCCAAATTCCAATGCAGTTTTCAGTTTTGATTTTATTTAATTTTCATTGAAACAATGATTCAATAATCAATAACTTTCACACCATAGCTCCAAACAATTTCAAACCAAGTCAGTGCACCCCTAACTCATGAGTCAAAACCTATAACTAAAAGCCAAAAAGGGCATCGGATGTTAGACATAATTAATCAAAATCAAACATTTTTTTTATTACAATTTAAAACCATAGTAATAATGGCAATTTATTTTTTTTCCCCTCATATGAATGTCAACGAACTCATTTGATCCAACTTTAAGTTTTGGATTTAATTCACAATGTTTCAAAATGTACACCTATTGATTCAAAAGAAGTCATTGAAAAAAATATAGACAATAAAAACCTATTAGCCACACTCAAAAAACACTTTAAAATATGAAATTCTAAAACTTTAAAAATTCAAAAAATGTTTCAAAATTGCTTCAAAAATTTTAGAACTTCAAGAGTCCGTTGCCACATATAAATGGGTTATAATGGGTCCAAATGACATTTAACAAGTTAATGTGTTTATTTTGCATTTACGACTATTGTCCTTTTTGGGGTCGTTTTGCGTGGAGAAAACATGTTTTCATAAAGAGTAATTTTCAAATGAAATATGTTGAAACTTTTTATTTATTATATCTATGGTTGCCCCAATATGTCATTTTTTTTAGCAATCAATATTGAATAAATAACTTTTTTTTGAAAATGCACACATTTTGCCAAATTTTTTTGTTTCATCTTGAAAATTTGTCCCAATTGCAAATCGTGTACTAAAACATGTTGAAATTTTCAAGTTTAATTTCTTATATTATAAGCTAATTTTTTTTAAAAAATAACATGTACATTGCATCACATTTACATGTCATAAAGGACTTGTGAATTTTTAAAAACCTCACATTTTGATTTTTTTTTTTTTTTAAATGTGAAATTTTGAGTGTTTTTTAGATGTGTCAATAGTACCTTATTACTATAAAAAATTTGAGGATAAAAAAAAATTATATTATGAAAATGAAGGGGCCCTTTGTGAAATTAGTGTTATTGAACCTTCTATTAAACAAAACAAGCTTTGATATTGGAAGATTTTTTCATTTTAGATTTTTCAATATCCATATTATTCAACAAGCACAACTTTCCATGATTCACATGCCATTAAAGTGGCACCACATAGACAAATGTAATAAAAATTACAAAAAAGTTGACATTTTAACATTAATTTTGGCTTGCTTAAGCTCATCTCCACCCATTAACATGATGTATTAATAAAAATTATAGGCTAAAGTACAATGAAATTAAAAAAATGTGAAAATTTAATTTTTGATGATGATTTAAAATTTTGTTCATTTTTCACGATGAAACATCAAACTTGTAAAGAGTCTACACACTTTTTTAAATTCTTATTTGTTTAATAATGAGTTCAAAAAAGTTGATGCATTGGGGAAATTTTTTATATTTTTTAGAACAAGTTACAAAAAAATGAATTCAAAAATTCATTTGCATGTAAAAGTTATTTTTGGGAAAAAAAAGTTGTATTCTTTTTCTAAAGTAATCCTTTTGGCTCTTAGTTGCAAGTTTTGACCTTCATCGAGAGTTTTCCAAAGATAACAAGAGCTCAATATGAAGCATCACAGTTTGGGAGATCTCTACATGACAAATCAAAACAAAAACAAATAACCTTGTTGCATAAATAGATGTAATTTGAGAGTTATGAATAAATCCTTTGAATCACCCATTTGCAAGTGTTGGTATTTGGTATGAGTGACTGAATAAATCACGTGCATCCTTCCACAAGTAGTAGCAAAAACATCTATTATTGTTTATTTCAATGGAAACATACTGCATTAAATCTTTTGTGTCACCGATTTTGCTTTCAATGACAAGCTTATACAATCTTTGATGGCTCTTCATTTTCACATATTGCTTCACTTACTTTAATATCACATTCTCTATTTCTAGTTTCTAGATAAATATGTTGCTCACCACTCCTTGGAAACATAGCAAGAAGGCCCACGATCTGTATCCATAAATTGTTGGGAATCCATAAATGTAACTTGTGATAGATCTATTTACACTAATCAATATTGGATACCAATTTTGATATCAAGCACAATGTTTCAAGATCTTCCATTCTAGATTGATTTCTATTATGTGCTTTGAACTCCCTATTAAACTCTTTTGAATATTACACCTTCAAAAGACCAAACAACAAACATCACCTTTCAATGTAAGATGGCTAGATTGTCTATATTCTAGATCAACATACTTGATAGTACCCTTCACTTGCATGCATTAGCACTCTCCAACTTGCATTGACCATTAATGAAATTTCAATTTTTCTAAAGTTGTCATGCAACACTAATAGTCCACATAGTCAAGAGGTGATTTCAATGGGGAAGTCATTAATACTGACCACAACGAGTAAGTTCCCCTGAATCTTGACCTAATCATGACCTCAAAGAAAAACATGAATATAAAGTAAAAAACCCACTCATTGTAAAGATGACATAAAATAACATCCATGTTCGGGCCTTGTTTAGCCAAGCCAAAGTTTGTCAATTTGGATTGAATTCATTATCAAGCGAACATAAAATGTCTTAACTACATAACATTTTTGACCTAGAAAAAAGAGCAATCACACAATTTTAGTCTATAGAAATATTTGCAATTTCTATTCCCAACCTTTACAAAATTCAATAGATTTAGTAGCTTTGTACTAGAATGTCCATCTCTTCATGCAATTAGGTTAGTCCTCAAGTAACACCACTTGAATAATGTTCACTTGGATTTGCCAAGGGAGATTGGGGGGTGCTCCATGAAAGATATGATTATCAAAGACCTTTGATAAGCATATATACACCAACATTTGTGACCAGTAGTGGCTCCACCTTCAACATAATAAGTTATCAACTTACCAAGAAAGGATTATCCACCAATCCTAAAAAGTTTTTGAAAAAATCCCCTTTCTTAAGACCTAAAAGAACTATGACTATTGTTGTAGCTCTATTGGGGAAACAAAACATAAAAAAGAAAATTGAATTCTACTATTGGTACAACTTTACAATGGCAGGGACATATTTTATTAACAAACTGTAGTGTTTACAAAAACGAAAATGAAAGACTAATAAACAAAATAAACTTGAAGAAATAAACAAAAATATATAATATTTTAACTAGGATAAAATCACTCATCACCAAACATAAACTTATCATTAAACACTTCTGAATATTTTCTTCATTCCTTAACCAAATTGAACAATTTTTTTGTCATTAGACGTGCAAATTGGAGGGTTATTTTGAGTGTCACAAATAAAACAACATTAGAGAAAACATTGAAAGAGGATGATAGTTTGCTTTCTTTTTTTAAAATAGCTCTAGACTCCTCTCTAGTTCCAACCTCACATTTCTTCACTTTTAGTTTGTTTTGAGTGATTAAAAACTTGATGCCTTCACAGAACTTCTTTGTATTCCAAAAATGAAATGCAACAATCCATAAATTTAAGCTTGAAATCTTAATATGTTTAAATTCACCCATTGCCAAATGTTAAACCCCCCCCCCCCCTTCACAAAAAACCCCATATCTTCCCCTTTGTCTTTGTCCCCTTTCAAAAAAATAGTGTTTTTGCCTAAAACTTAAATAGA
>Ga0116229_10011975_pt1 | contig 12637 bp, 6 predicted proteins | sample S1TSphgellanicum_3_FD_87313 | JGI IMG/M metagenome (GOLD analysis project Ga0116229, IMG submission 87313) | Host-associated microbial communities from peat moss isolated from Minnesota, USA - S1T2_Fc - Sphagnum magellanicum MG | ecosystem: Host-associated > Plants > Peat moss > Unclassified...
GCCCACGACCATGGGCGCGAAATCCTCGATCGCGCCGACCACGGAGCGGGTTTTCCATTCCAGCGAAGCCTCACCCCAACCGTACAAACCCGCTTGATCGGTCTCTACTTTGACGAAAACCCAGTTGCGCATCTCGGCGTTGACGACGACGGTTCTCAGAGCAGTGATTTTCATTGGTAAAACAGTTAAAGTTCGGGAATGCCGATTTCCTGCTTGCCCGGTGACGACATCACAGCTTCAGGAAATTCGCGAAGAATGAGGTCATAGACCAGCCGGCTGCGCCGCACGCGTTCGCGGCTTAGGTTAAGCGCAGTTGTCTCGAGGTGAAGGCCAGCAGGATAAACATCGGGCGAATTCCTTAGTCCTAGCTTCACATAGATTGGCGCGGCGTAGCGGATCATATCGGGTGTCTCATGATGACGCACAAATCCACCGAGACCGTCAGGTGCTTCGACGTAAATGTCCAGCGGGGCGCTGGCGGCTTGCCGGATGGTGCTGAGCTGGGCGATGCTCAGGTCGGTGGCGACATTGATCGTGTCCGCACCGAGTTGTTCCAGTAATCGCACCGAAGCGGGATTAGCGGGGGCCATTAAGGCAGAGGATTTAACGATCAGATTTTTGGGCAGCTTGCCAGTGCGCCGCAATTCACCGACGATCTGGATCAGACCAAAATCCGCCAGAAGGACGCTGCGGATTCCGAGATCCAAGGCGCGATGGATGTCATCGAGGCAAAACCTCAGCTGGTCTGAGCCGCGGTTTTGCCACTGGATGGCGCGTCCTGCCGGCGCAGCCCACAGTCCGCCCGTTTCGAAGCAGGCACGGGGTGTCACGAAGAGATTGACCTCGATCTGGCGGTCCGCGCCAATCTTCGCCATTTCTCGAATCTCGTCATCGCTCAGCATCTGAATGCCACTGCCTTGGCTGACACGATGAACGGTTTGTTTCAGCCGGCCGGCTTCCTCCAAAACGGCACGGAAAGCTTTCGGGCCTTCCGTGCTGGGAATTTCGAACCGGTATTGGCCGCCGTCAGAAAACGCTTTCGTCGATGCTTGGACTTGATCGGAGGCAAGCAGTCGCACATGAGTGAGATTTTCTTCGGATATTTTCATGATCGTGGCTGTTGCCCCTGGACACAGTAACCGCCGTCGCAACGGATATCGGTGGCAGTGATATTTATCGACTCATCGCAGGCCAGAAATACGAACACGGAGGCAATCTCCTCGACGGTTGCGATTTTTCCGCGCGGGTGCAACCGGTCCCACGACTCGCGCGCCGTTTGCGGATGAGGGCTATGTTCCTGGAGAAAACGATGCAGCATCGGCGAATCAACCGTGCCGGGCGATATTGTGTTGACCCGAATGTTATCGACCGCCAGTTCCATCGCCTGGCCGCGGGCCAATGCTATCAGCGCACCTTTGGTTGCGCCATAAATGGCAACGCCGGAGTGGCCATTATGACCGGTCACACTCCCCATGTGAATAATCGAACCGCCGCCCGCCCGCCGGAGATGGGGACTGCAGTATTTTGAAAACAAAATTGCGGCTCGCAGGTTGACGGAGAGAGTTTGATCGACCAGATCGACCGTTATTTCCTCGATCGATGCGACCGGCATGACGGCGGCGTTATTTACTAGAATATCCAGGCCCCCGAACGTTTGCGCAGCCCCTTCGACAAACCGCTCAATTTGGAGCGAGTTGCGCACGTCAACGCATTGCCCCCAAGCTTGCCTCCCCGTTCCTTTCACCATCCTGCAGGTTTCCTCTAGAAAGCTCTCGTTGATGTCGCAGACCGCCACGTTTGCCCCCTCGCGCGCAAACGCCAGGGCGATCCCGCGTCCGATTCCGTCGCCGGCTCCCGTGATTAAAGCAGTTTTATCAGCTAATCGCATGGAACCTCCGGACGCATGGCAAAAGTGTGAATGCTGATTTTCATCCCTGGCATTTCTTGTAAGTAGCTGGCCTGCTTTCAATGGTTTTCTGGACCATTCCGCGTCCTTGCAGATGCTGGAGATGACCGGCCAGCGCATAACAAAGCTCGATATTAACGGCGGGCAGCCACTCTCCCAGATTCGGGCCTGTTTTCTCGCAAAGTTGTCGTAGCGTCATCCCGCTTTCACTTTCCGAAAGCGTGCGCAAAACCTCGTTTTCGGCTTGCTCGACAAAACAGCGGCTTTCCGTGCAAAACTCCAGAATCTCCGCTCCCTTTTTAACGGACCAGTGACAGCCCACATACGTCTCAATCGGGAGAGCTTCTACGCGACGAATGGTTTCGAGATAGTCGCCGATATTGAGGTAAGTGGGACAAAGCGATGCGCGCCCTTGCAAATCGAGATAGACGGCTCCGTGGATGGCATCGCCCCCGTAAAGCGCGCGATTTTTCCGATCCAGAATCCCCAGATGCCCCTTGCTGTGCCCCGGAAGATGCAGAATTTCGATTTCCCAGTCGTCCGATAAGCGAATTCCTTCTCCATCCCGCAGCGTCATGTCCACAGGCTGTTTTTTTCCGGATTCATTCAGGATCCATTGCTTTGACGTGTCATCATAGAAAATCCCGTGCTCTGCGCGGTAGGCGTCGTATCGCAGGCGATACAGAGCCTCAGGTGATTCCACAGCTTCGCGATCAGAGGCACCACATGCGAGCACCGCCTGCGGAGCTAACTGTTTGATGCCATAATTTCCTCCCTGATGATCGAAATCACAGTGCGTATTGATGATATAGCTTAATCGCTCTGGCGAAATACCGATTTCTTTCATCGCGGGCAGGACCAAACTCTCGACATGTGAGGCGCAGCCGGTGTCTAAAAGCAATGCCTTGTGTGTGCCTGCAAGGAGAGTCAATTGAAGCAGGCGGCCACCGACTTCGCCTTGGAGAAGAAAAACGTCCGAGAAGAGTTGGCGGGTGAGTTTCATTTAAATTTTAATAAAAGTGTCGGCTTCTTGCCTGCCGAGCTGGATTCCGCTCTCGATCTGTTCGAGCGTTCTGCCTTTTGTCTCGGGCACGCAAAGTGCGATGAAAACTAAGCCGAGGGCGCACACAGCGGAAAACAACCAAAAGGTATTAGCCGATCCCAGCCAGTGATTGAGCATCGGGAAGACATAGGTCAGGATGAAACATGCAACCCAAAGCGCGGTCACGGATACAGACATGGCCGCTCCGCGAATACGATTGGGGAAAATCTCGGAAATAAGTACCCAGGTCACCGGGGCCAGCGACATCGCATAGCAGCCAATCGCCGCCAGTGTGAAAACCAGTACGAACAGTCCCTTCCAATGCAGGCTATAGGCAATACCAATGAAGAGATGCGAGAGGCAAAGACCTCCGCAACCGAACAACATCAAGAGACGTCGACCTAGCTTGTCCACCGTTGCCAAGGCGACGAGGGTAAAGAGGAAGAACACCGATCCGGTGCAGACGATATCGAAGAGAATCTCGTTTACCCCGTACCCCGCCTGCCGATAAATTTCCTCGGCGTAGCTGAACATAACGTTAATGCCGCACCATTGTTGAAGGACCGCCAGCCCGCAGCCAATCAAAAGCGGTTTGGCTAACTGCGGCTCCAATAAATCCTGAAACCGAACCTGCTGAATTTCCCCGGCGGCTAATGTTGCCTGGACATCGCGGATTTCGTTCTCCGCGTAGGCCGCACCTCCGAGCCGCGTTAGCACCTTTTGGGCTCGTTCCGGAAGACCGTTCTTGATCAGCCAACGGGGGCTTTCCGGCACAAGCAGTCCGCCGATGAAAAAGAAGACGGAAGGAACTGCCACCGCGGCAAACATCCAGCGCCACCCGACTTGCCCGTTCCACGATTGGCCGATCATGGCGACCGTTGCATCATTGGGAACCGGGCGCGCAATGAGAAAGTTCACGACCTGTGCGGCAAGAATGCCGATGACGATCATGAGTTGGTTCAGGGACACCAACCGCCCCCGCATCGAGGCTGGCGCAATTTCCGCGATATACATCGGCGACAGCGCGGAAGCCATGCCGATGGCAATGCCTCCGATAATTCGCCAGCAAACGAACGCCTGAAAGTTATGCGCCAAGCCTGTCATCACCGACGACACCGCAAAGAGAAACGCCGAGGCCAGCAGCAGCTTCTTGCGACCGAGTTTGTCGCTGAGGACGCCGGTGACGAGGGAGCCGATCAGGCATCCGACGAGCGCGCAACTGTTGGCCCAGCCGCTCAGTCCCTCGCTATTTAGCTCGAAATATTTTTCAAAGAACGGTTTGGCGCCGCCGATAACGACCCAGTCGTAACCGAAAAGCAAGCCGCCCATCGCAGCAACCAGCGAAACGGTCCAAACATAGGCTTTATTAGTCCGCTCTAGATCCACCACATTGCGTGGGGTTGATGGGGTGGTTGTCATCATGCGCGCGAGCAAACAAGTTTCTAACGGACGTTAAAAAAAGCGATTCGGTAGGCAGTCTATTTTGCGTCACACGGCGCGAGCTCGACAATAAGGCGATAAGCATCTAACATGTTGATCATCAATGATCCGGGCGTGAGATCGGAACGCCCACGGTATCTCAACGAGTGTATATTGGGGCGGACTGGCTTGAACCTAGGTGCGGAGTAACCGGGTATTGCCCCAGGTCATCGACGCATATCGCTGTGCCGATATTGATCCGGCGAAAGCTTCGTCTTGCTCAAAAAGACCCGACGCATGTGCCCCCCGCTGCTAAAACCAGCGAGGCTAACCACGGTCTTGATCGGCAGTTCGGTCTCGCGCAATAACCGCTCAGCGCGATTGAAACGGCAGCTATTGATTTCCTCCAGTACACTCCGGCCATGCACGGACGCCATGCGTCGCGTCAGCGTGCTTCGGCTTACGCCGATCAGGTGGGCGACGTCATCTACCGAAAGCGCGCGATGGGTCGACGTCCAAATAGCTTCCAATGCGGCTGCTACTAAGGGGTCAGAAGGCATTTTCTTCGACGCGCTCAGCGTTCTCAATGCTGGCGAAAATTCTGACACGTCTCCAAGAGCTTTGTCGAGAATGCCAATCACTCGCATGGAAAGCAGGAGGGAATTCGAGGAGGGATCGCCATGAATTCGAGACAGCAAACTTTCCAAGGCGATTTTCGTTGGGTGGGAATCTTCCGGATGGATCACGGCACGTTCGGGGGAAAGAATCTTCTGGTCCCAGAGCATGTGGGCGAATTCTCCATTGAAAGTGACCCATAGCTCGGTCCAGCCAATGTTGGGTGCCGGACGATAATGATGCCGTATTCCGGGAAATAGAAAAAAACCGGTGCCAGGAATGATATCAACCCGGCCCGTTGGCTGGGATTCAAAGATACCTTTGCCCGCGGTAATCAGTACAAAAGTGAACTCAGGAAGGGTCCGTCCCTCACTCCACTTGAAATAATAAAGTGGTGGATACAGACTGGACGAATAGTTTTCCCCGGGATGAATGACCCGGCATCCGGCTCCAGTCGTATAAATCGGGCAATGGAAGATTTCATCCGGGATGGGGAGGAAATGAAAGAAGCCATCGTAAACGGCGGTCGTCCCGGAGACTTTTGGGGACGAGGATGCTGAGGGAGCAAGTCCAGCCATGATGTTTGGATGGAAGCATAAAGCTGCCCGCATCAAGTCGCAATCCTGAGGTTTACTGGCTGGATTCAGATTTATGATTCAAACCAAAATAGCCAATTCCGCTTCCTGGGGTTGAATTTGCGAGAGACGCAAGTTACTGGTTCGTGACCGGCGCGGAATGAAGAGTGACGAGTTCGTTGGGTCCGAGCGTGAGAGTGATCTTACCGTTATTAATCGTCGCGTTCGTCGTCGTTGAGTTCAAGGGGACATAGGTAACGCCTGTATTGTTTACGCTCGTCGGCGGATTGAGACAATTCGAGGTAGATGTCCCTTCCGTAAGCTGAGTGACTGTCACGGGGAGGCTCGCGACTCCCGCCAACTCCTCAACGGCGATCGTGTAGGTGGTTTGCGCGTAGGGTGTCGAATCTTCCGCCGTGTTCAGGACGGCAATCGACCACGAACCGTCGGCATTCTTACCGCCCGTGGTCAATGCCACCGGTGTTGAAAAGCCTGGATACCACGCATCTCCGACCGTACTACCCCAGATGCGACGCATGGAGCAGCCGACGGGGAAGCTGGTGGCGATTTGCTTGTAGTAATAGTATTTGGGCACAAGGCTTATAATGCTATTTGCTGGCTGAGTAGGATCGAAACCTACGAGACTCGACGGGTAGTCTCCCTCGGGTGAATACCCCGGCACGTTAAGGGCATCGATAAAATAGAGCCAGCAAGAAATGCCGTGATTGAGGTCGTTCATGATGTGGCCTCCCAAATCTTTTGCCGTTGAGGTTTCGGTTAGGCCGCTGCATGCGCTTTCGGTGGTCCAGAACTCCTTGCCCTGTCCCTGAGAAAATTGCTCATAAAAAGCCTCATAAATCGACGAGCTGTAGTTATGAGTGGTGCAGACATCGAGATCACTCCATGCGGTTGGATCATTCTGGATCGATGACAGGCGGCTCCAGGCATACTCATCATTATTGGGCCAGTCGACGGCTCCGATTTTGACATTGTTCAGGCCTTGGGCATCCAAATCCTGACGCAGGTTTTTGACCACAATAGGCCATTGCGAAACGCCAATGTGAATCTCCTCATTGGCGATGGTAATCATGTAAAAATTGAGGCCAAGATTGGCCTTCACCTTCGCCACGAAATCCGCGAGGAAGAGGGGATAATCCTGCAGACCGCTGCTGCTTAAGGGCGTGTATCCGTCGGCATCCGCCGAAGGTTGGGTGGCAAGAAAGCGCGTTGGAGGATTTGAGCAAAGGATGAACCGCGTGACACCCGCCGCTTGCGCGGCCGCAACGACCGGCACGGTAAAATAACTGTTTACAAAGGAATTGTAATCAGCGGTGTCCAAATCAATACCCGTGTTCGACGGGGCATTGCTGTCGATCACAAATAATCGCGACGTATTCATTCCCGTAGCGGTGTACTCGGTTTGGAAGATTTGCTGTAATTCTTGCGGGGTCAGCGCGCCATAATTCTGTCCATTTTGGGATTGAGGACTATTCATGGGGTTATTATCCCCAGCTAGTTCCGCACCCCACCCAGTCATGGTCTGGCGGGCACCGTTGGTGACGATGAACGTGGGTTGGGTTTCGTCCAGGTTATTCGTGGCATCGGTTTGAACATCGAGCCAAGGCGCAAAGGATCCGAGCGACACTCTGGGGTCGAAGACACTGTTATTCGCCGGACCACTTTCTTGAACGATACAAAGCGTGATATAACCGTCTGCGTCATTGGCGATCTCGGTGGTGAGGTTCGGTGAGCTAAAGACGAGGGGCCAGCCCGCTTGGACGGGAGGATTACTCGTGATCGTCCAGTTGTCGATGGTGTCGGTCAAGCTGGGATCAAAGCCGTTACTGGTCGTAATATTGCCAGGAGCATTCTGCGCGGTTATGGTATTTTCGTTCCATCCGCCCGTCTGGTTGCCCGGGGTTCCGCTCTTTAACGCATAGACACCGAAGACTTTGGGGGACTCGCCTGCCACACTGGCCCACGAACTACTGGCCGAAAGATGCAGCGTGGCCGACGTGATGTGATGGCCCTTGGCCCAGCCAATATAGAAGCGGATATAGGCCTTGTTGCCCGCATAAGCATTATAATCTGCGCGAAGAACATTCGATCCCTCCGGAGTAGTCGGATTGTCGTTATCTGCGGTGGCGGCTGCGTCGGCGATAATCTTGAATTCGCCCGGGTTTAGCGTCGTGTTAGCCACCTTAGGTGCATGGGCCTGTACCACTTGGAGATTGGTAAAGTCAAGATGACTGCCGCTCGAGCCGTTATTGAGGAGCTGAACGGACAAAGGCTGCCCATTGAGAGCTGAGGCATTTGCCGCCAGGGACGCAGCCGAAATGGTGAAACTGACGTTGCTCCATCCTGACAAGGGAGCGATCGATTGAGGCGAGAAAGTTCCACTTCCGACAATGGTACCGCCGGCCAGCAGATTAGCCACGATTGACCCGTTGCCAGGCGCGAAACCAGGCCGATTACCCAAATCCATGCTGATGGTATAGTTGGATGTGGTGTCGAGTATCTGCGGACTTCCCGGACTGGTCGAACCGCTACCCGTCAAGATCGGTGTTTCCAACCCGCCAGCATAACCGCTGCCCGTGGCGTAGGCACTTATGGTCGAGCTCGTATCGGAGGGGTTGCCCGAATACCCACAAGCTGTGCTGATATCCACCCCATAACTGGTAGGAGCGGTATCATAAGAATTGACCGGCTGCCAGTCGATTGAGTTGAGCGTACTCGTGTAGGTCGGAATACCGGAAGTGTAGGTTAAGGCGCCCTGGAAATTAGCCGTAAACTCAGAAAAATCGTCGGAGAAAATGACTTTGGGGTGGCTCTCGGTTACTAGGACGTTGGTAAAATCGACATGGCTGCTCGCCGCCCCGTTATTAAGAATTTGGAGGCTCAAAGGGAGTCCCTTGAGCGGGCCATAATTTGCCGCCAAGGTAGCTGCAGGTATGGTGAAACTGACGTTGCTCCAGCCGCCCGGAGCGGCTGATTGAGGAGAGAATGTCGAAGTGCCCACGACGACATCACCCGCCAGCAAGTTAACCACGACAGAGCCATTGGCGGGAGCAAAACCCGGCCGGTTGCCCAAATCCAGAGTGATGGTATAAGTAGCGCAAGTATCGAGGGCGAGCGGAGCGCCCGGACTGCTCGATCCACTGCCCGTAAGGATTTGCGTTTGCAAACCGTTTGAATCATCGTAGCCTGTCGCGTAGGCGCTCACCCTTGAAGATGTGTCACTAGGATTACCTGAATATCCACATTCCGTGCTCACATCAACGCCAAATGCGCCGACATTGTAGGCATAATAAGGAGTAACAGACTGCCAGCTAATCGTGTTTAAGGAGTTCGTATAGCTAGGTATTCCGCTGATGTAATAGGGGCTGTTCTGAACGTTCGACGTAAACTCGGAAAAATTGTCGGCGAAAATCACGTTCGTGGTTTCGCCAGCATTTCCCGTTGAATTTACGATCTGCGGTGGCTGAGTCGAGTTAACCTGCAGATTGGTGAAATCGAGATGGGTTCCGGAAGCATCGTTATTCAAAAGCTGGATGGTGAGAGGTTCCCCATTCAAGGCACTATAGTTTGCGGCGAGGCTGGCTGCCGATATGGTAAAACTCACATTAGTCCATCCTGCTGACGGCGCCGACTGTGGAGAGAATGTCGCGCCGCCGACCACGGTATTTCCTGCCAGCAAGTTGACGACCACCTTTCCGTTGCCGGGCGCAAAGCCCGGGCGGTTCCCCAAATCCAGACTGATGGTATAACTTGCTGTCGTATCGAAAGCAATTTGCCCTGCCGGGCTGGTTGAACCGCTGCCCGCGAGGATTGGTGTTTCCAATCCTTGAGCCCCACCAGAGCCAGTCGCGTAAGCACTTATCGTCGAGCTTGTATCGCTCGGATTGCTCGCGTAGCCATTTTTAGTACTGAGGTCGACTCCGCAAGTGTAAGAACCGCTAACATAAGGATTAACCGGTTGCCAGTAAATCGTATTGAGGGAACTCGTGTAACTTGGAATTCCAGAAGTATAGCTCGATGCGCCCTGCGTATTAGTTGTGAACTCAGAAAAATCATCGGAGAAGATCAAGCTGGCGTGGACCGTTCCTATCATGACAAACGTGAGGGTAAAGATCACCAAGAGGCTGATCTTGATCAAGTGCAGGATTAGGACGGGCTGATGCTTTGGGTATGATTTCATTTTGCCTTTGGGAAGAAGGTTACTTTTGCATATCTCACTAGTTCAATATTTCCGCGAAATGACATTTCGGAGGCGAGGGCGTTAATTAAGGCGAAGGCGCTGTTTTAGTCAAAATGAAGTTTCCGCTATCTATAGAGTAACCCGAATTAATTCAATCCTATCGTCGCTCGCGAGGTATTCTCAGTCGACCTGCCGCATCTCGCATCTCGTTTCCAGATCTGGCCATCAACTGGCGGAATAGTAAATGGTAGGCGTTATAACTTTTCCCAAGCTACGGCGTCTGCAATTCACTTTGCCGCTCAAACTGTGGTGCGGCGTGGACGCAAACAAACAAGTTTAGGATTTATCGGTGCTTTTTGACGGCAGAAGACCGATAACACAAAATGCAAGATTGTCGCTCGGATTTAGGGCTGAGTAATTTCAAGCCTCATAAACCGTCGATTGGCGGAAGAAACCGGAACGGTGTCTGGTATGGTCAGCGTCGCGCTTGAACTGTTGCCCGTCGGCTGATAGCCCGTGCTGTTCCATACCTCGGTCCAGTTTTGCAAATCATTACTAGCTTGGACATGATAGGTGATATCGGTAGCGCTTTGTTGGTAGGGGAAATTCAGGGTTAGATAGTTGTTTTGGATCGAGCCCAAGGGCAGATAAGGCTGAGCTGTGGTGTACGGACTCAATCCCAGCGCATAGGCTAGAAGATTGGAGACACCGTCGCCATTGGCATCAGCGGACGGCGCCGACACTGTCGGATCGGCAGTTGGAGGTCCCGCCTGATAAATATTGCTGATTTGCGATGAGGATAAAGTTGTCTCATAGAAAGCGACTGCGTCGAGTGAACCGTTAAAGTACGAATCGATAGGGCCACTACCTTCATAGGAGGCTCCGATGCAGAGACCGGCGTTAAAATTGGCGAAAGTGTCCGTTGATAGGAGATTAGAGTTGCCCCACTCATTAAGCTGGCTGACGGGACTTCCGTCGAAGTAGAAAGTCGCGTAGGTTCCGTTAGCGCTGACCGGAGGCATTACGAGCGTGATCTGGTGCCAATTGCCGTCAGAGAGTTTACCCGTGGGGAGCCCAGTGAGGGGGACAGAATTAGAAAAAGAATCGAAATTATTGTCCGCTCGCAAATAGAGAAGGATATTGTCGGGTGCCAATTCTCCATTTGCATCCTCATTCAATAACACTTGAAAGTTTGTCGCCGCACTCAGATTGTTGCATCCCATCAGGGCCATAACTTTATTATTGGTCGTCGTTTTAACCCAGGCGCTGACGCTAAAGCCCTTTGTCAAGTACGAAGAAAAGCCGTTCAAGGTGCCGACGTTGAGACTGGCGCCATTGTTAAAGACGGGGAGTGTGACAGCGTAAGGTCCACTCGGAGTTTGGTTGGCTCCGCCGGCCCCGAAGCTTACAGCGGTATTGGTCGAGGAAAAACCGGGAAATTGGGGCGACTGTGGGCCAGCCCCACCCAGGGCGTAACTTCCGACACCAATAACCACACCGGCTCCCCCCGTAACGTAAGCGCTCACTGTTGATGTCGTATCGCTCGGATTACTTGAGTAACCATTAGATGTGCTAAGATCGACACCGAAAGAATATCCGGCATGAATAACTGCTGAGTTGAGCGGTTGCCAGGCAATGGTATTCAAGGCGCTCGTGTAAGCTGGAATACCCGCGGTGTACGACACCCCAGCTTGCAGAGTACTGGTAAACTCTGAAAAATCGTCCAAGAAAATCTTTCCGGACACTGAGCTGGTTACACTCAGATTTGTAAAATCAAGATGTGTGCTGGGCGAACCCGTATTCATAAGTTGGATGCTTAAAGCCTGCCCATTCAAAGCCGAGTAATTCGCGATCAAGGCGGAGGATGGGATGGTGAAACTGGCATTGGCCCATCCCCCCGATGGCGCTACCGTTTGCGGGGCAAAAGTCTGCGTGCCTATGACAGTATTTCCCGCGATAAGATTGACAATGATGGAATTTCCCGATGGGACAAAGTTGGGGCGGTTTCCAAGATCAAGACTTACCGTGTAAGTAGCCGCAGTATTAAGAGCGACGGCGGTCCCTGGATTGGCCGAACCGCTCCCCGTTAAGATGGACGTTTGCAGACCTTGAGCGCCGGGCGACGCACCGGTTGATTCTCCGGAGACACTGTATGTTCCTGTGACTACGGCCGTACCACTGGCATTGACCCCGGTTGCCGTATTGCCGGAAGTTTCGTTCAACGGGAAGTAGACAAATGGCGAAGTACTTTGTATCGCTTGATTAAATGAGCTGTAGACAGGCTGTTGAGCTGGTAAGTAGCTCGCAAACCACTGGCGAACCCACTGCTCGTAGGGCAAGTCCAAAATGTTTACGGTTGCAGTGCTGAGGAGACCACCTGTGATCAAACCAGGATTCGCAACCATGCTGACAGTGAAAGTCTTGGGGCCGGTATTAATCGTGCTCTGCGTAATCGGCACGATAATCTGCTTGGTGGAACTGTCCCCATTGGCCCAATTCAAAGTTCCAGAGGTGGCAGTGTAGTCGGTCCCGGCAAGAGCGCTGCCATTGCTCGTTGAATAGACCGCATCCGTCGTACCGACGTTGCTGCCGGTGCGCTGGACATTGATTGTCACGGAACCTCCGCCATTTTTGTAGACGGAGTAGGAGGCAGGCGAGAAAGAAAGCGTACCGTAGTGGTCATTATTATTGCAAATAGTGACCTGCATCAATTGATAGAGGGGGTCTATGGTAGCGGTGCTGGAAGGGCTAGAGAGGCTGACATAAAAGGTCGTATCCGATGTGATCGAGGGGCTATTAACGATCGGTATCGTAATGGACTTATCCGAACCATCACCATTGGCCCAGTTCAGCGTACCTGAAATCTGGGTGCCTCCGCCGAC
>Ga0116229_10011976_pt1 | contig 12636 bp, 6 predicted proteins | sample S1TSphgellanicum_3_FD_87313 | JGI IMG/M metagenome (GOLD analysis project Ga0116229, IMG submission 87313) | Host-associated microbial communities from peat moss isolated from Minnesota, USA - S1T2_Fc - Sphagnum magellanicum MG | ecosystem: Host-associated > Plants > Peat moss > Unclassified...
ATCTTGGTGGGAGGGCATTACCAAAATCAGGCCTGCACTCGGCTATCGAAGCAAATGATTTGTCCTTTTCTGGTTGTTGTTTTTGCAGCTATGATTTCGATGAGTGAAGCCGCGCGTGGAGTATGTTTTCGTTGTTGCAAAAATTTGGTTGAGCACACCCTAGAAATCACTCGGGGTTTGGAAATGTGCGTGTCTTTTCTTCGATCTGGTATGCATTTTGGATGGCTTTAGTTTCAAGAAATTCAATTCGTCTTGCTCTCATTTGTGTCCTTCCCCTTCCCTTTGGTTGCGGAGGATGAAACACTTCATGCTCTCTGAATTCTTTCTTTGAAATTCCAATCTTTTGCTGTTGCAAAGAAAGTCTCTTGTTGCTATAAACAAAATTTCTTCCTGCTGCAAACAAATTCTTTTGCAGCTGCAAACAAAGCCTCTTCTTGCTACAAAGAATTGTCTGGGTGCTACAAAGAATTCTCTTGTTGCTGAAAAGAAATCTCATAAACTTATTGTTCTCTCGCTCCTTCTCTGATCCCCCGCCATCGCCAGCAAAACGCTGCAAAACGCTCTGCTTAAATCATGCAGGTGTGAAATTTAAAATCATTTCTTCTTACTCTAATTTTGAAGGACCCTTGTACACCCATCTTGACTCGATCGAAGTTTGAGTTCACTGCTCGAAGAAAATGGTCTGCAAGATTCCTGAGCTTTGGACACGGGAAGCCTGAAGCTGCAAAATGCTGCAACCAAAAGAAGAAGACACACAGACACATAGAAATCATAAAAAGAAAACCATAAGGAAGGAAAAAATCATCCTCTTACCACTGCCAAAATAAAAATAAAAATCCGCAGAAATTTTAGAAAGTCTCTTGCTACTGAAAAGTGTTCTCTTGTTGCTGAAAAGAAATCTCAAAAACTTCTTGCTCTCTCGCTCCTTCTCTGATCCCATGCCATCGCCAACAAAACGTTGCAAAACGCTCGCTTTCTTTCACAAACGGACGGACAGTTATTTAGGAACTATCCATCCGGCTGGATGGATGACAGTTCGGGCAAAAGTTGGAACTTGGAATGGGGTAGCATTCTGCACCAGAACGTCACGTCACAGACAGACGTAGTGAATTAATATATAAGATAAAGAGGTTTGAACAATTTCTTTCATTTTTTTTCAAAAGCCAAATTTGGCCAAATCAGCTTTTGGATGATCACCACCTCTGGCTAGTCATCTAAAAAGTGGAAAATATATGAAATAAAAAATATGTTTTTTATTTTATTTTATTTTGAAAGGATATAGGTCACTGAGATGAAACCTTGGTGACTTGGCTACGGATGAACCACAACTGAGTTATATCAGTTTTCCAACTACAGTGAACTAGCACCCTCAAGTGCACCATGCAAGATGGATGAGAAATTCACTTTTTCATTATCTTCATATTTTGTAGCTAACCATAATGGTAAGCTATGTAAACTTAAATAACCATCCACATGCCTCTAACCTAGTGTTTCTTTTACTAGCAAAGTTTTGCCAAATTTCGACTAGAAAAAAATATGATTTTTTGACCTTATACAAAGGATTTTCCATGGAAAATTTGATCCAAATTAGCCAGATTTTTAAGGTTAAGTTCTAGTAGGTAAACCCAAGAATATCAAAGGATTTTTCTTCTTTAATTTCTATTTTCATATCTAGAACATAGCCAAATTTGGCAAAATTGTTTTTGAATGATTGCCACTTTGGCTACATCACAAAATCCTTAAAAAAAACCCTGCATCTAAAATAGTTTGATGAAATCCTTGTTTTAAATTCAATATGTATTAGTAAATCTGAAATGTGTTTTAGAGTTTTACATGTAATAGCGTTTATGCATGGCCAAGGCGAGAATTTATGGCCATGTAACATTGTATGGCATGTCCTCACCCTCCCACATAAAAAATGTCATGCATCCCATGCAAGTATCTTAGGCTAACTTTGATGTCCATAGCTAGTTGCCATGTTTACGAAGGAAAAAGAGACATAAGTTTGAACTAACCAACATCATTGTGAACTAGATGTGTCACATGTCCCTACATAATCAATTTAGATCATGTCAAACTAGTCACCAATGCTTCAAACTGAGTAAATGAAAAAATCACCAAACCCACCATCATGCAACTTGCACATTTAAGTTAAGGTTGTCATAGTGCTTCAAAAATACATAGGTGTGCATATGTCATGCAAAAACATCAAAATTTATTTAAACCTAGTTGTCCATGTTGTAAAAATGATGCATATTCCTATGTCTTTCTATCTAAAAGCTATTCGAAACATTAACATATGTCAACCATGTTTCCCCACCAAAACAATAACATCTAGTTTAGTTAATTGCTAATGTTTCAAAATAATAAGTCCATATTTGCCACATTTCTAGTCAAAACGTATTAAATTCATACTAGGTTGACCAATAAGGATTAACAAAAGCCTCAATTAAATAGTGAAAGTTTTGACATTGTTTCATGATACAATAGATGGGTTCAAATTTTTTTGAAAATTTGTGAATGATCACATAATGGTTCTTTTTATCTACATAAGGTAAAAGGACTTATTGATTGGTGATAAAATTGAAGAAGGCATTGTTGTAGCTTTTAAAATGAGGTTTATTAAATCATTAATTGGTAAGTTAAAATGGAGAGGAAGGCTTTTTTTCTAATTATCATTTAAGGATTGGTTTTTTTGTGTGAGTAAACAACATCTACAATTTAATTATTTGGCATTAAAGATATTTAATTATTTTTCATCTTTTTTCTAGTTTTTATTTGTTCAATAAAATATGCATGTTTAAATCAATAGTAATCATATTTTTTGAACATAGGAACAAGTGTTGAAGCAACATATATATATATTATATATATTATTGTGTAAAGAAGGTAGCTAAAGTTAAATAATACTTGCAAAGGCAAGTAAGCATGTAGGTGGTGAGAGCATGTGGTTGATTCATCATTAAGAAAAAGTTAGTATATTCCATACCCTTACATGTGTGTGGGTGTGAGTTTGATTTTGAATATGCATTTTTTTAATATAAATGTTGCATTAAGAAGCTATTAAAATAATTCATCATGAATTTTCACATGGTATAATTAAAGTCAAATATAATTAAATAGTTAGTTTTACTTATTCTCTATTTTTATAATGTCTAACACAAAAAGATTTTTATCTTAAGCCAATAAGTCTAACATTGAAAAACTTCAAAACCATAAATCTTAGGAATTAAACAACATTTGAATTCTTTTTGTAATGATGTATGAATAGGTTTGTCAAATGTTGTTAGGGCAAAAAACTTCGTTGATTTTTCATTTTGAATGGAATGCAAATTCATGGCATGCATGTTGTTTAGTTCCCAAAAAAAATTAAGCATAAGAGCTTTGGGATGGGATTAAGATGGGTTTCTTAAATTGAGTTTAAAGTGAAATAAATTTGCACAAATGAAGAAAGAAGGTAATTGATGTAAAATAAAGCCAAAATGGTGCATGAACACAAGCCACAACCAACACATCAAAATAAAATGCATCACAACTTGAACTTATGAAAGAATCATCATTTTCCTCACCATAGTCCTACAAGCTCAAGATTTGAGTTGCAACATATAATCATAAGTACTATTTGCGATTTACTTGTAATCAACCTTAAAACTAGGAATGAAGGTTGAACTTTTTGACCTAGCAAGTTGAATCCCATGTGATTAAGGGAACATATGAGTTATAGTGGGCATGACATTGCATCATGCCCCAATTGCACCTAGGACTTTTATAATAATTATCATAGCTATCAAAAAAGGGTTAACTAGATTGTTATTTCCAAATTCAACTACAACAAAGATGAAAGGCATGGAAAATCAATTTGTTTTATGGCGTGATAAAGACATAGTTGTATGTAAGTAAACATGTAATTATATCTAAATAGTGTGAAGCATTAGTTCGTCGCTCACATAGGTCAATTTTGTGTAGGGAACTTAGCAAAAGATGGAACATGGTAGACTTCTAAAACTTGGATAGAATGTTGAATGCATTTTATTATGGCATTTGTCATCATTTCTATCTAGGAATTACCATCATGATATGACTTTTGTATGGCAATTTGGAGGTATTTTAATACCAAATGTAGTCAAATGACTTGTTTACAAAAATGTATTGTGCATATTATCATAGGACCATAGTTAGTCAACTAAAACAACAAACTAACATGGTTATTTAAAGTAAGATTGATAGAGATGACTAGTTCATTTGTGAGTCTTTCACTTTACAATTAGTTTCAAAACACCATGCCTTCATAATAAAAAAAAGTCAAATTGACTATTCCAAATTAATCAATTAAACACCTTATTATTTTGACCCCATTTGATCGAATAAGCCATCCATTTGTTAAGGTTCACTTTGACTTTACTTCATCAAATCAGGGGCAAATAAGTCAAGGACCATTTTGACATTATTTGGTCAAATAGGTCAAGGTTCTTGACCCTCCTTCATTTAATAAACCATTTATTTGTGGTAGTGGGGGATGAATACCTTAATGAAATGTGACATTTGTTCTAATTACATGATGACACATGGTGGTCAATGAGGGTGACACATGTATTCAAGAAACCATTTATATGATGACATGTGGCACATTCACTATAAAAAATCATGGTTTTCAAAAGGTTCAACTTGATTAAAGTGTCCACATTGACCAAAAGGATGTTCACTTTGACTAAAGGCATGGGTCATAAAAGACACAAGGTTCTTTTGGTTGGTGTTTTTTATTGAAGAGACCATTTTGACCAAATGTTGAGTTATACATCCATTCAATAAAGACATTTTTTAAATGGCCTAGTCAAATCGGCCATAGTAAATGACCATGTTTAGTCAAATTTGCCATAATAATTTGGTTGGCTAACCTACTTGTTATGCTTACTAATGTACTTACCTACCTATTTATTTAATACTTACCTACCATCTACCTTTCTATGTCCTACCTACCTATTTTTATTTACTTACTATTTACCAAAATTATCTATTTATTTACTTACTTACCTATATTATATTTATCTATATACCTACCTACTATCTACCTACATACCTACCTATAACTTACATAAGTAGGTATGAACATTTAAAAACATAGGTAGGCAAGCATGTGTACCTACCTATTTACCTAATTAAGTACCTACTAACCTATTTATGAAAAAGACTGAAATTGAAATGTTGTTATACACATTGACAAAAAATTTCATCGATACATGTTAAATCCATTTGGTATCATATTGTTTTACAAAATGGTAGGGTGGTTTGATGGCCAAAACATTAATGTGGGACTAAGGAGACCAAGGTTCAATCCCCTTCACCAACATATATTATGTGGAATATGAATATTCGTATATATATTTTATACATGTGTGTAAATGTACAATATTTAGGTAGGTTGTGTGTAGGTAAGTAGGAGACCATGGGGGTAGGTAGGTCATGGGTGGGCGGGCGGGTAGATATTTAAAATTTATTTATTATTTACATTTTTATATTTACAAATTGAGCTATTTTTTAAATTATTTTTTTGGTTGCCCAAATTTTTGTCAAATTTGACTAGTCAAAAAGGCCATTTTATGGTTAGCCAAAAAAACCACCAATCAAGTTAGACGTGTTCAAATCAACTTGTCCAATATGACTAAGTGGTCAAATTGACCAAATGTCAAAATGATTGGTTCTTGGTTTAGTTTCTAGTCAAATAAACTATGATTTTTTGAAGTGTTTATGGCCTTACACCCCTAAGATAATTGCATTAATAGTCAAATCAACACTTTGTCAAATTGACTAAGTAATATGCAATCACATGATGACACATGGTGACCCCAAATGGTGATACGTGAGATTCATCTACCATAAATATAACGCCACATTTCATGACATTTTGACTATTGCATTAATTAGTAGTCAAACTACCGATGGGACAAATTGATTAGTCAAATGGCAATCACATGACACCATGTAATAGTAAAAAAATGACAACAAATGTTGTCGACTTGATTAGTAGTCAAGTTCCAATGTGATTAACTTGACCAGTCAAAAAGGTTACCCTAGGTTTGGTCAAAGAAACCATCCCAATCACGCAGGATAGGTACAAAACGACTTGTTTAATTTAACAGGATGGTCTTTTTGACGCTTGTCCAAATGGGGTCTTTCTTGACTAAATTCTTTGGTCAAAATAACTTGTTTTTGTAGTAGTGACGCATCATCCAAAAATGGAATGATGGCCAAATGTATATATGTTAAAGAAAAAAAATACAAACATTTTAAAATTCAATTTAGGAACCAAGGATAAAATGATTATGTTTTCATTCTAGGGGCCAACAACATTTTTCGTTTGGCAAAATTTACCTTTCATTTAAATTGGTTTAACAATTCAATGAAAATGGACCCTTTGAAGTGAAATCCATGGAAATGTATCAAATCGGTACAAAGTATTGGACATAGTTCCATATTCATGCAAGAATGCAACACCATCATGCATGCTTTAAAATAAGGTTAAGGATTCCTCTTCTTTTAAATTCAAAGGTCTTTAATATTATTATTTTTAAAAAATAGTAAAAAAATAGTTATATATATCAACACAAAATACATTTTAAAGTTGAATTTTTTTAAAAATGAAAATGTTATATTAAATTATGTTACAAAAAAGTTACATCATCTAAAGTATGGTAGATTAATATTAGTTAATGTTTTATTAAGGTGACATTTCAAGTGCATAGACTTGAAAACCATCTTAATTAATTAAATGTATTGAAATACATATATTAACACCCTTTAAAAGGCTCACAACAATGTATCAAATAAATTATTTAATATGATTCATTATAAAAAGATGTTTGATCCTTGGACATGAGCTTTCTCTAGAGTCTACATTTCAAGAAATCATAATATTTTAAACTAAAGAAATCAATTAAAACAAACCTCCCTTACCTTTTATCCAACTTGACCAAAATGCCATTTTGGATAAATTAATTTTGACACATTCATTTGACCAATGTATTTCCAACCTTTGTTTTGATTACATCATATGCTATTATAAATAAATAAAATTCAAACAAAGTTTTGTTAGAATTTTTTTTTTAAACTTGTTTAATTGAATATTTATTCAATTTGATTTTTAAAAAATTTGTGTTAAGTAATTATGTAAATGGGTAGGCAGGCATGCATGTAGGTATGTAAATAGGTAGGTAAGTCCTATTTATGATAATAACCTACCATAACCTACATTCATTCTCCCCTTAGGCATGTTAATAAATTGCATGTATGAGGAATTAAATCGCTTGCCTTCATGAAAACCAAATCCTTAATTAACACATCATAATTTGAAAAGGTACATAAAACCTAAATTGTCAATTTTTTCACTTCACATTTTTTTCACATTTTGATGTCCGCTATTTGTGTAATTATGTAAAAGGGTAGGCAAGTAGGTAACAAGTGGGTAGATAGGTCCAAGGTAAGTTGGAGTTAAATAATAAGTAGATAGGTGCATTGGCCATGTATTTTTTATGTGTTGATTTGCTTTTGGTTTAAGACTACTACACAAGTGTACCCACCTATGTACTTTAAAACTAGTCTAACCTACCTAACTTAAATAGCCTATTAATCAAAACCCTGGGAGGGGGAACATTAGTAAAAAAAAGTAAAAAATATGTGACTAAAAATATAGGGTGTAATATATTGGTTATTGCGTAAAAACTATAAGTCAATTAGTTTTAAAATAAGGTACATTTTACTCAAATAATCAATTTAATTATAATATTTGGTCTGTAATAATTTGAAATAATTGGATTATAATTAATATAAAGTGGTTTTAATACGTATATATTAGAAATTTAAATAATTATAAGGTGATAAAAAATAGGTTGAATAATTATTTAATAACCTTTTAAAAAATGGCAGTTTGATGCATGTAAATCCCAAATTTTACACTAAATGTCCCCACCACCACCCCCCCCATCCCCTAGATCAAGATTAGGCCTAAAATAATTAGTAGCCTAGGCATACCTATTACCTAATGTACTACCTAGGTTTAGACTAGGCAACTATTTTATGGATGAAACACAAAGTTTGATTATGAGCATTTAAAAACTCACATTTTCGTTCGAAGGGGATGAGGGAGGGAGAGTTATGATTAGATGATTAAAATATATATTTTTAATATTATGCATTTATTATGAAAAATATATAATTGAAAATATATTATTAATTAATTATGTTCCAGTTTCAAACTAATATTTTGGTTTAATTTTGTTGAATTTTGATTGAAACTTATAAGATGTCTATTTAAATTATGTGCATCTCAATGTGATCTTGGTCCAAAATTTTAATAATATTATCTAAAATATAATACCTTCATTATAATAAATACTAGTGTGGTCTACATTGTTGTCCCAAATGTGAACTCATTATTTAACCAATTTCCTTCCCAAAAACATTTTTTGTAGTTTAGTTAATTGTTAATGACATAAATTACTCGTTTTTAAATAGGAAAACAATCTATATAAATTTTTAAAATATGAAAAATTAAACAACTAATTAGGATGTTGAATTTTTTAATTAAAAATTAAAAATTTGAATTTGAGACCCATATTTTAAACAATCAAAGAATTTTATGAATAATTTAATATGTATTTCCCATTTTGAAAATTTCAAACAATCCAACAATTTTCACAATTTATAAAATAAAAATTCGATTCATATTTCAAACGATACAAGTGGAAAATTATAAATTTAACATTTAGCAAGAAATGGGGAAGTTGACAAATTCAAAATTTAAAAAATTAATTATAGACTCATTTGGGTTCATATTTTAAATAATTAAAAATTCCTAGGAGTTCAAGAATTCATGAGTTTAAGAATTACAAATCCATGGCGTTTTGAAAATATACGCATTCAACTTGAAAGTTTGAAAATATAAACACTCAACTTGAAAGTTGGAAAATTTCAACTTTTCAAAATTAATTAATTGAATGTTGGATTCATGAGTTTAAGAATTATAAGTCCGATATTTTGAAAAGTTAAATAGTCAATTAGAAAGTGGATTTTTTACATAATTAATTGATTTGAATTTTTAAAAATCTAAATTGAATTATGTATTCATATTTCAAACAATATAACAAATTTTATGAGTTAAAAAAATAATAAATTGCCACTTTGAAAATTTAAGTAGTCAATTAATCATTTAAAACACCATATAAAAAATATAGAATTGATCTAAGGATAATAAGAAACTTGACAAATTGCAAGATCAACAATTTTGACCTACCAATAATTTACAATTCTCAACCAAAATGACAATTTACAAAAAGTTTGAAAAGAATACAATGAAAGGAATGGACATAACCTCCAATGCAACAAAATTAAAAACTATGCATTAATAATGTATTATATTTCTTATAGACATAACAAAGGTACTCAACTCCTAAAAAATTATTCCAATGTTTTAAAACATCATTGTAGGTTTTCCTCATGTTTTGGCACCTTTACCTTTCACATCCATTTTCAAAATTTTTTGTGTAATATATATTTTTAATCATTACATAACATGACCTTGTCATGCCCGTACATGGCCTCATACATGATGGCCAATTACGGGCATGCCTATGTGCGCTTTTAGGGTTAACGTATGGTCTTAGGCGACTGTACGCTATTTGGTACTTAGGGTTTCAATTTGTTAGCAGCGGTATAAAAAGCCCAACCCTTTCTTTCTACTTTTAGTTTTTCTAGAATTCCTTTGTTAGGAGCTTCCTCCATAATAAGCTAGGATTTCTAGATGTTCACGGTGGCCATTGCACGGACACCATCTACATACATTTCATTTCCTTCTTTCATTGCAATTCAATTCTAGAAAAACTACATTTTCTATGCTTCATGTTGAAAGCCATAGATTTCTTTTGCTTGTAAGTTCTTGAGTAAGTTCTTGAGTTATTATTGTTATTGTTGGTGCTACTATTGCCGGAGGGTGTTCGTGTTGTTGTTACTCGAGGGAGCTTGCGTTGGTACTAGAGGGAGCTTGCGTGTTACATTCATGCCAACCAACAAAGTTGAGATCTTTGACCATGTTTCAAAGATCCCCCTCCCTTTTTCTTTCTTTCTCTCTCCTATGGCGGCTAAGAAGTAAAAAAACTAAAAAATAAAAATAAAATTTAGGTGGCGGTAATGGCCACTATTGTTGCAAAACAACTCAGCACCGCTTGCCATCACTGTCGCGTTCCTGCGACGCGAACTACAACGCCACATCACGTACACCACGTAGCGTCGCGCTACAGCGCCACAACACGTACACCGCGTAACGTCGCGCTATAGCGCCACAACGTTACGAGCTGTAGTAACGTCGCAGCGTTGCGAACTATAGCAGCGTCGTAGCGTCGCTGCGTTGCGAGTTATAGTAGCGCCGCAACGTCGTTGCGTTGCGAACTGTAGCAGCGAGTTGCAACAACGCTGTAGTGAGCTCCACCAACGTCGCAACAAGCTCCACCATTGTTGCGCAGCTAGCTCCACCATCGCTGTGCTGCAACAACACCATCGCAACGCTGCAGCTCCACCAACGTCGCAACAAGCTCCACCATTGTTGCGCAGCCAGCTCCACCATCGCTGTGCTGCAACAACACCATCGCAACGCTGCAGCTCCACCATCGTTGCGTTGCAACAACACCATTGTTGCGCAATGTTGTAACACCATTGCTACGTTGCAAGTGGCAACACTGCCATTGCCGCCGCGACGACCGACTTTCGTCGAACTCTCGTCAAACTTTCGTCCGATGTCCATCCATCCGTTTTGCGCCTGCCGTCATGCGTCCTACGTCCTGTAATCTTGATGTCCTATGTTTTTATCGTCCTACGTCTTACGCCCTGCTATCTTATGTATTGTTTTGCCGTCCTACCTTTTCATCCAACATCTGTTTGACTTCCGTCCAACCTTCATTTGACCTTCATTGAACGTTTGTTTGACCTCTGTGCAATCTTTGTGTGTCACGGGTCATTCCTAATAACGCACTATATTCTTCAAATTGTACTTTGTGTTAGAATTTTGTAGTTAGTGCTGTGTACTATCACAAAATTTTGGGCATGGGACAACACCATGTCCTCGGATGATGAGAGCACTATCGCTCAGCCAGAGCCCAGGTTTCAGCTACGAAGTAACACACAATCCTTTGAGCCGATTTCTTTAAATTCACGATCTTCACAATGGTACCATCAAATGTCTACTACACCATCGTCATCTAGTACAACTCCTACCAGGAATTCATGTTCAGGTTACACTACATCAACAATACATGAAAGTCCATTTGGAGGGGTTAATCAGTGGGGTACGCCTATTGCTGCACCTACTTTCACACCATCACCGTATACTTCATTGCAAGCTGTGACTTCAACACCCATTCACACCATGGAGGTTAGTAATTCCTCTGGGAGAATTGAGAAGTTTAGCGGAAGGCCAGGTACTATTTCTTTGAGGGAGTTCAAGGCAATTTTCTCAACTGTGGTTTGAAAATTGGAACTCAAGTATGGCGCTAATTACATCGAGGCGTTTCCATTCAAACAATTGGCTCGTTCTGTGCACTATGAGGCATTGGATGTCTACGAGCAACATTCTGCAAGGATTTTGGGTGTCACCCAGATTCCCAATCCAGCTTACGCCATAGCCATCGCCTTTCAAGCTGCAATTACACATCACGAGACTGTGTCGAATAATCCAGACCGGGTACCTACTTCAGTAAACCTTTTTCCTCGACAACTCATTGCTACTATTGCAAACATTCCTCCCACCATTGATGCGTCAGCTTTTGCTGATCCAGTGGCGGAATTCTTTCGAATTCTTGAGCTGAAATTTCTAGTCAAAAGTTCTGAAAAAGTTTTGCAGCTCGCCACCTTCTCTTGGCAAAAGGATGAAACCCTCAAGATGTTCTATAGGAGGTTTTTCAAACTGAAAGAGGATACCCAAAGCATCACAGACTTGGAAGCTGCCCACCGATATCTTTGTTCGTTGGAAGGTACTCCAACACTCCACGCACAGGTTTTGCAACGGGTCTTTGTAGAATTTGGAGACTCGTACACTTTGCTAGATGTGTACAACATTTCCATAAAGTTGGAATTAGCTCATGCACACTATGAGGCCGGTACTATGAGGCCTCCATCACATTCAAGGCCTCAACCTACACTAGCTCCGCCAACTAGATCATCACATTCTTCTTCAAGGACTAAAGCGGTGCACTCGGCTACACCCATCCTACCTTCTTGCAACTATTGTGGCAATCCTGCCCACAAAGCTAATGAGTATAACATTCCTTCCGAAGATCTTTTTTGTGATTATTGTGGGAAAGAGGGACATTAGGAATCTGTCTATTTTGCCAAATTCCCAGAACGAAAGCAACTCTGATTACAACAGCAAAATTTGTTAGCATCTTCCATTGTCCCTCAACCAAAAGCCAAGGCCCCTCAGCCTTCCACTCAGGCTTTGCCCACCAAGGGTAATTCCAACAAGAATGCTACGAAGAAGGAGCACAATGCTGACAAGAGGGAGGTGCTTCAAGCCCATGCAATTCAAGTTCAGACTTTACAAAATGAACTCGAATCATTGAAGGCTCAACTTGCTAATCTAAAAGGCAAGTCCTC
>Ga0116229_10011977_pt1 | contig 12635 bp, 4 predicted proteins | sample S1TSphgellanicum_3_FD_87313 | JGI IMG/M metagenome (GOLD analysis project Ga0116229, IMG submission 87313) | Host-associated microbial communities from peat moss isolated from Minnesota, USA - S1T2_Fc - Sphagnum magellanicum MG | ecosystem: Host-associated > Plants > Peat moss > Unclassified...
AAAATAAAATCAAGGCACTTTGAGTGCATGCTGAGCCTTCCCATTGGCTGCATGAAATTTCTATTTCCAAAACTGTTTGTCACCATTTTTGGCCTGGGCTAATACCCCCATTATAAACTGGGGTCCGTATTTATTTGTTAGATTGAACTGTCAGTTCAAGTGAAGCATTTTATGGCTCAATTTGCCTTTAAGAGATTTTTTACCTGCCACCTTTTGAAATTTTTAGGCTGCCCACATAGCAAGAGTTTCAAGAGTTTCAAAGGCTTTTTCTGTGACGTTCAAGAAACCCAATTTACATCAATTGTTTTTCTCTGTTTGTTTTCAAATTTTCAAATGCGTTTTGTTGATTAAATATTTCTTTCAATTGCCAATCCCATAAACAGGGATTTTCTGAGCAGAAATAACAGCAACCATATTCCTTGAAAGTTAGGTCTAACCATCTGTTCACTAGGTATACTTACGTTTTTTCCAAGAAATGTTACTATTTTGGTTCATATTTTTGCCAATTTTTGGAAGCCTTATAGGCTCATCCATATGCCTAAAGCACTCCAAGAAATTTCTTAGTGTATTTGGAGGGCAGCTTATATCTTATGAATATCCCTGATATTACAGCTATTCTTTAAGAGTCAGAGAGGTTTCACACCTATAAGTAGGTGTAAGATCCGTCCCCTCCCACTCTTAAAGAGTAGGCATAAGAGGCCTCCCCCTCCTCCACCTGTGATCTACATATGGGTAAAACCCTCTGGATAATCTTTGCCTCATGCTTTACAATGAGTACAACGCCATGGTAGAACACCACCCATAAATTGTGAAGTCAACAACAATTTATCAAAGGTACAACACTCAAAGAAATTTCCTACTATATTTGGAGGGCACATAACTCTCCACTAGGATGTAAGTAAGCTAAGGATCTCCATATTGATTGTATATACATCTTGCAAAATACCAAAGGAAAAATGGGCAAATAGCTAAAGAGGAGACCCAAGAGAGATTCACAAGCTTCCTGATCTTTCCTTTGAAGAACTCCACATCATTAGGCCATTATTAATGTAGAGAGGAGAGCTCAATGACTTCAGGTTTCCAAATGTTACCAATGTGTTCTGGAACTTCCAAATGAAAGTAGTAGCCTAAATTTTTGATGATTTGAAATGGCAGAGAGGAGCTGACAAACACAAGTTTATTTCTCTCACAGATCACCAGACTGAAAGCACAAATACACAGCAACTCGTGCACAGGTTATGCTAGAAACCTCCTGAAACCAACATGGACAACATAGGAGGTTTCTAGCAACAATATACCCATGTATTTGTGCTTCCATTTTGTGTTCTCTGATGTATACACCCCCTGCAACAATATACTCATGTAAATCTTTGCCATCACATCCACACTGTGATGGTGGTTCTCACAAATGTCGCATTGTCCAGAGTGTACAACCACTATCCAGATGAACACTCAGGTCCACCCTGGATATGCCTCCTGCATGTTTATCGCATGATGATGTCATAAACATCATGGTGCTGACTTCCAATCTTCTTATAGCCATAAAGGGTACCCTAATATCTGCTGCATGAGTCTGATAACTCTTACTGGGCTTGTGTAGTGTCTTTGGAAATATAGCGACAGACTAGAGAATTCAAGCAGCTTGAGCTGTAAGGACTCGTGCAAAATCCTTAAGACCACATTCAATATCCAACTTAAACAAAACCGACAACTCTCCATTTCATCCATCAACTATGACCACTTATGCTAGATGGAAATCTGCAACAGAGATCATGTTAAGAGGCATGCTAACACACACAAGCTTTCCCACTGAGGTTCTATTCTCTGAAATGCAGTCATGATTGCATCTGACCACTGATGGACAATCGGGAATTACAAACCTAACTAATGAAGAGCAGAACTTCCTAGAATCAGCAAGTTTGAGTTTAACAGCCCGATTAACATTTGAGGCATGGTCCCCATGATGCAAATCCAAGCAAGAACTACATTACACTACTATCAGGCTGAAAAAGTCGTACTGTCCATGCCATAGCTGTGAGGAACTGCCACAAACATGTGTCCACTGAAAAAAAGATCATTACAACTGCCACCAGCACCTTTCAAAGTGTTGAACCAATTTTCACTTCCATTTCCAGTCTGTGAAGGGTCTCAGAATATTGGGGAAAAACTGCATCCACCCCCACTTGGGCACATATTCAGGTGCATAATTGTCAATTTGAGCTGCAATAGGAAACACAACTAATGATTCAAATGAATCAATTCTCTATATGTACAAGAAAGTTCAACATAAAAATTCAACATACCAACACATATTGTGACATGCCAGTAAGTACAAATGACACATGAGCAATATCTCGCCCTATGACAGAAGGAAAAGGGGCCCAAACAGCACTCATTGATATTTGTTTAACTCAGTTCTCTGTAAATACTTTCCTAAAGCTGAGAAATCAGGATATACTTATACTTGCACAAACAACAGAGAAATCTAAGCCCTTCAATGTGAGGCTGACAAACTGATGTGGCTGACTATGGGGATCATACAGAAGTGAAACTGGCATCTATGGACAACCACCAATCACTGATGTGGCAGGTACTTTGAACAGTAATCAAACTGCCAGTACTGCAAATATACTAATCTGTCTGAGAAATTGATGGCCATTTGCCCTAAAAGTACCCTAATTACCAGTGGAGCCTTCAGGACTCAACAGCCCAGACCAACTCCCTTCAATGGATAAATTAGCAGTGTCTTGACTGCAAAACTACCTACCATCATGAATAGGTGTTTGTGTCTTTGAATTTCAGCTCATGTGATGTCTATTTTTTGGGTGTACTTATAGAGATCATCACAACCAAAAAAGAGAAAATGAAAAAATTGAGACTTGACCCAACTGATTCTTAACATGTACCTAGACTCTTAAAGAATGTTGATGACCATGGTGATCTAAGATTCCACTACTGAAAGTGTTCATGCCTGCTGTTCACAAAAATGTTCATGGACCCTTGTAACCCTGGTGTCACTATCTACAGAGGAACGGCTGACTGTGGTCAGAACTTCCAGATGTACCAGTTACAGCCAACCCAGAGAGCATAAGGTCAAACTTCACCTGATCGTGAGACGTGAAAATACCTGGAGTGATTCTGTGGGATGAAAGAACTGCTCAACCCCATTGTCCTAGGAAACACAGAAAAGCCAGTCTCAATTACAGAACTGTCAATCTTGTCCTCAAGCAACACCAATTTGTTGTACATGGATGTGAGATGTTAAAACTCAATGCTTGAAACCAAATGCAGGTACAATGTTATTCTTACCAAAAGCCATATATCTCAATTGATCACTTCTCTGGCACTGTCATAGTTCTTTGAATATGGCACTTAGTAATTAAATTGAGCTCATGGGGTGATTGGGTCATGTCTTGAACTGTGAATGTGCACACCAAGGTCTTGCGGATGGCAGCTGAATAGTTGCCACAAATGTCATAACTCAATTAAGCCTCCCCACTCCCATGGGGAACATGTATCAGACCCCTATCCTCAGGCCATGAGCTCTCAAACACCCCATACACCACAGAAAAGGGCAAGAGAAGAATGAGTGTGAGAAAACGGTAAAGTCAAATCATGGGTGTTCTTAGGAACCACTACAATTGGAAAGGGAGGTTGCTCATTCAGGAAAAGAAGTAGCTGTTGGCCAGAGTCAGGGCTCAGGAAGGGGAGCAGTTGCCCTGCAGCATAAACAACATCAAAGTCAAGAACAATAGATGATGATAGACTCTAGTCAAGATGTCAAACAACCATCAATCTGACTACAGGGAAAAATACTCCCCAAAACTGCATAAAGTACCCCCAAAAAATGTTGAGTCAGTCCCAACCAAAACCAAAACAAACACAACAAGAACAAGTGTGGTCATAACCTTGTGAGTGTCACATTAATGTACCAGACAATCACCTTGATCATGAATGGCAAGGACTAGCTACCATAATTCCTCACTGACTTCATCATCTACCAACAGTGGGGGGCAAAAAGATCAAGATTTAGGGCAAAAAACTATAAAAAAAATCTGAGTAGGACTAAGTTTCTGGTTCTTATTCCTGGAAGCTTAAAAGAGACCCAGACACCACAACGTGGTGAGCACTCCAGAGGCATAGCTTCAATCTTCTGAATAAAACTGGAATGCAGTCAAATCATGATTGCAATTTCAGATACAGAGTGAATACTAATGCTATTGGTTTGCCCACCAACTGTGACTTTGAGTCTGCGCAACTCATTTTGAAAGGTGTGAAACACTTCTGAATAGTTGTACCAGGGTCCAGTGATGAAGATGGTTGTCTTATCCTTCCAGACAAGAACTCAAACGCATCTAACTTGCAAGGTGGCCATGAGTCTTAGCCACTAGACTAATGGCTTGAGACTCAAAAACCCAAGAGTGCATGTTCAAATTTGAGGGTTCCTACACATATCCATTGAACACTTAGATTGCTTGTCAAACATATAGACAGAGTGGCATATATATATAGGCCACAACTTCAAAAACCCAAACAATCTCACCTAAAGAATTGACAAGAGAGATAACGTCCTAACACCACTCATTCTACGAGAAAAAGCACAACAGATTGCTTCTTTGAAGCAGCTCCAAAATATTGATTGTGCAGGAGAGAGAGAGAGTCAATTGCACCTGGCACTTCACAAGTTCACCTAGAGTGCAAATTATGTGGCATGTCCAGGTAGTGGATATCGAATCCAAAACAGCCAGATTGATTACAAAATTACAAACTTGCATCCCAAATCCACAAGCACTTGAGAGATCTTGATTCCTTTGAGAAAGGATGAGGGTGATCAATTTTGAATCTCTGGGAAAGAGTAGCTTGTACTGGTTTTGACTTATTGAACATTATCTTCTGTCTAGATTCAGTTGGATCACTAGTATCAAAATGATTCCTCAGCACAAATTTGTACTAAGGAATTTGATTTGGCCCAGATGTGAAAATTTGCACTCAAAATGATGCAGGTGTGAGCTATAGCCAATGCTGATCTTGTAATAACTTTCCACGGCTCCCACAAACTAAACTTCATTTGCAACATGAATATTTTTTTAAGGCTCGATTCCTCTTGTCTGCATCAATTGGTTTGGGAATTATCTGCATGCTGTAAACATCCACCACTTTGAGCTTCACATTTAGGACATGGCTAGCAAATGAACCCACAGGGGCATGCATTAGTTGATGTGAATGCATGCATGTTGGTTGGAAAAGTTGTTCTATTGTTCAAAAGTGCACAGATTCCACCAAGGGCTATGAAGTCTTCATTGACATTGAGGAACTGGAGGGCCTGTTGTAATAAGTGATGGCAAGCCGTGGAGTGGCAGTTTAGAATTAATAGCTATGTCTCGCAACTAGCACAAGAATCTGGTAGTCAAGGAAACTCTTTCTAAAATGGCCTAGTTGGGCTCACTCAAGAACTCTTTCTAGAGGAGAGCTCTCTGTGATTCCACTGTTTCATCTGCCAGCATCAAACAGATGGGCCACAGTTACTTCTTGCAGCTCTGTAATCAATATTTTGGAGTTTTTGCCTTATTTGACCCTTCTCTGATTTGCTTCATTTTTGCACCATAATTTTCTGTATATGGTTACAGAATTGAATGATATATATCTGCTTGGGGCTAAAATCTCTTTCCCCCCAAAGTGCTACGAACCAGGGAGCGTGCCCCGACTCCTTACTTTTCTATTGTCTTTAGTATGGACTCACATTTGAGTCCATTAAAGAGCTTGGGGGTGTGTCATCCATATTTGCATGGTCTTCAATTCTTGGCGTAGGACATTATCGTTAATTATGCAGTTCAATTCGTCGACTGCCTCCTAGTGTCGCAACCCCACTTTGGGGCTAAGTGTGAGAATGCAACTCACACTCCCAAAAGTGGGAAAATGGAGTCCTCCGGGACTCGCGAAAATTCAGAAGACGATTAAAGGGGTCAAATCTCCTCGCCTTGGTGCGTTCTTTATATCAATGGAAAGCTCTTGAAGCGTAGATGTCCAAAATGGTCTCGCTTTGCCCATTTGGACATCTGCAACCCAAGTTATGGGCAAAAGAAGGGCCGGGAGTCAAACTGGCAGTTTGACTCCCGACCACTAAAAGTCAGGAATCGACCTCTTCCGACGTCGCCTCAAGGAGTGCGACACAATGTTTGAAAGCTCTTGACGAGAGCTACAACTTTGGTTTAGACCTCGTCTCGATCCGAGTTCGGGGCGAGGAGCTATGGCTGTTCAAAGTCCCGGGACTCCAACCCGGGACAGTTTCGGGACTCCAACTTGGGAGTCCCGGGAAAAAGAACCATTTGGATGTAGCCTCGGCGGAGAGCTGCAGAGTATTCTATATGGGGGAAGGTGGTGGCTTCCCCCGAGTCCGGGCCGTGATGAGTCTTGTGTGTAAAAGTGCCCGTGGTTTGTCCCAACACCCAAGGGTGTTCCCGAATGCTAACTAACCCTTTTGTGGTTGGTTTTGGATGTAGATTCAAGCTTGATCTTCTAGTCCATCTTCCTAGTCTAATCCTGAGACTTCTAGCACGCCCTTCTACCCCTCTTTATTGCTGGAAGTCGAGAGCGCCCCTCAAGTCCCAATTTTCCGCAATTCGACATAGTTGGACCCTCAAGTGGGTTCAACCCGGGACTTGGGAGTGCATTACCTAGTAGCAAAGCAAATTACTTAATTCACACCATTCGATGCATTTTAGATTTCCTATAGTTATGAACTATCATTATGGCATAGCCCAAAACTCAACATGTAATTACAACTCCTCGTAGAGCTTATCCATAACTTGAATAAAAGTTTCATTCATCATGAAATCCATGTTGCCATTGCCACCCTATCACATTATTTATCCTTATGTTATTTCGAATTAATCTCATGCTTAAAGTGTTTGAAGATTATTCTATTTCCATTAGACCTTTCATTGACACCCCTTCAAATTGTTTCACGAATCTTAAATATCTTCACTTACATGATTACCCACTAAATACCAAAACAAGATTAATGTTTTGTTGAACATTACAAATTTTTGCATCTACTTCTAACCCCAACCCTCTAAAGATTTCTCACCCCTAATCACACAACTAAAGTTCTAAAACTATGATTACCAACTTTTGTTGAAGAAAAAAACTAACTTTACACCTCATTCATCTAATATCGAATTTTGAAAAAAAAAACAACCCCCATGCAACCATGTGCACTCATCATTCCTTACTCTAACATGAAGTTACTAAAAACCTTTAATAACTTTACCATACCCCAATATCCTTGATGCAATGTTTCAAAATTGAGACTACCGCACATGATTGTGTTAATATGGCTCATAGTAGGCTATAATAACATGGCAACAACTTTGGGAGTTGGAAACTTCATTTCCATTTTTGAATGTGATATTGGATGATGGAGTTATTGCATTGAAAGGTTTGTTATAGTAACATGGCAACAACTTTGGGAGTTGAAAACTTCATTTCCATTTTTGAACATGATATTAAATGATGGAGTTACTACATTGAAATATTTACATTTTAATCATTTTTTTAAAAACAATGCAGGTTACTGTGCAAGAATTCATTATGCCCATGGTAGACATTACTTGTGTATTCTAGTAATAATTAGTGGAGGCGGGTTTTGAGGTAATATTTCCAACTTCCTCACTTAATTATGTGTTTACCAACTCCTACATTAGGTTTTAGTTTCAATGTCAAAAGTTATGGAGTTGGTATTGCCTAGATAGTCTATGTAAGTTTAATAAGTATGATTCAATTTCTAACTTTATGAAGTTATACAATGAAGAATAGTTTGAAAGTGGAATTACATAGCCAAATTGTTCATTGATGAGGTGAGGCACTACTATATGCACGTGGTTTTGGGTCTTTCTTTTGGCAGAGTGAACATTGATTTCTCAAATTTTGATGCTACTATGTGAAGCTCATTTTAATACAAAATATATTAACTGATGTTACACCTATAATGATAGCATTTTGAACCTACTTGATTCATTAGGTAATGAATTGCCCCCCACCAATAATTTTGAAAAAGAAATGGAGGATCCACAATGAACTTGGCTTGGTGATTATTTAGGGGTTTTGACTTACAGTTTAATGGAACTTAAGGTTGGTTTCATTTGCAAGTGGGTTGCTATGGTTTGCAATTGAGATGGGCTTATGAGCTATTTGGACATGGAAGCATTTCATCATTTCCTTGACCCTTGAACTGAACCATTTCATGGTTAACACTGTGACCAATAAATGAAGCAATGGCTAACTTCATATGTGTCAATGGTCTACTTTCAACACCTGCAATTTGCACAATCAATTTCATTATAATTTCTCCAAAGCCCTATCATCATTAGATTAATATTGTGTAGTTTTCATGCAAACATTCCATGGAGGTTGTGCTTAAAGGGTGGCTAAGGTTGTAATTTAATTAAGGTTTTTTTGTATCTATAACATTTACTTGGGAATTTTTTAAAAATGTGGTTGTCTTTGATAAATTTTCACATGTTATGTTTCAAGTTGCACCTTCCACTTACAACTAAAGCATCCACTGGTGAGTCTTAGACTAAAGCAACAATAGCAAGGGTTTCCTTTACATTTCGAACTTGCCACATATTTTATTCAACCAGGTTCTATTTAATTTCTAACTTATAGCTTTTAGTGCTTGTAGTCCTTTTTCTTACAATTCAAAGTTCAAAGTTCTCAATCTAACATGAACAAGGTCCTTAGTTGCCTAGGAGTTTTAGTTATCTTCATTCAATTACAACCCATTACATACTCGCCATTATAGTCCATCACCTTGCAACTTGAATTGTGGGTAGCACATGGAGTCTTCAAGTCTATCCATTCAAGTCCTTGACCGATGTATTCAAATACTTACTTCATTAGTTAAGCTCCTAATTGGCTCAACACATGTACACTCCCTTTTGTCATTTATTAGCATCGTGGGTGGTTGTCAAAGCACTTAATGACATTGTAATAGCTATAGTTTCCACTTTTTATTTACTATGCTTCCTATTATAAGTCTTCCAAGCACCCAAAGTCATGGTTTAACACTACATGCCTTCTTTATAAGTACTATGACATTCTTAAAAAGCACCTAGTGTCATTAACTAGTATTGACTCATTTCTTTCCAGGTACTCGTGTGCTTCCTAGAATCATCAACAACACCCAGCTTCCTTAATTTAGCATTATGAGTCATTGTTAAGGAGTCAATGTCATTCCATTAACATATGTAAAGTCCTTTGTTAGTTTTGTTAGTGCTTCCCAGTAGTAATTCAGTTTTTGCCAAGTATTCATATGTTTTATAAAAGCATCAATAACAACTAGCTTCCTTGACCCAACACTATAAGTCATTGTTAAAGAGTCTTAATGTCATTCTATCACCACAAGTAAGGTCCATTACTAGTGTTGTTAGTGCTTCCCATTAATGATTCATTCCTTTCCAAGTACTTAGGTGCTTCCTAGAAGCATCATCAACAACCTGCTTCCTTGACTTAGCACTATGAGTCATTGTTATAGAGGTTTGATGTCATTCCATCAGCACAAATAAAGTCTTTTGCAAGTGTTGTTAGTGCTTCCCATTAGTGATTCACTTCTTTCCAAGTACTCATGTGCTTCCTAAAAACATCACCAACACCCAACTTTGTCTTGCATGATTATAATTTAAAGTGTTTACACGTTACAATGACCTTATATGGATGTCACAATGGTAGTTTTTCCTATATTCCCTAGATACAAGAAAATAAATAAAATAAAATTCATTGAAATAATAGAAAAAGGGACTCGTTTATCCAAAGCTATCATAATTAACCTTCCAAGAATGAAAAAATCAAATCAAAATCATGGATAGCCAATAAGTAATGGACTTTTGAATTTTGCCCACATTTTTTGTCACACTTGTAAAACTCATGGATATGGATTTTTATGTTACAATGTGTTAATCTTATGTGTTTGAAACTTTGGGATATTGGATGAATCATGTTTAAGAAACTAAAGATCCATTGAATGAATGGAATGTGATTTTAATTTATTATGTTATGGACTTTTTAAATCCCAAAAATTATAATTATTTTAAAAGCCCTTTTAAGCATTTAAAAAAAATTATTTTACGATATTTTTTGTATGTCTTATAACATCATAATTTGAAATTAGAAATGGAGAAAAAGTTACTTTTAATATCATTTAAATATTCATATTTTAAGCCAATTTTTAACTACACTGGAAAAGGATTTTGAAAAGGGACTCTAATTTGTTGAAATTGTGACACCTTAGTTGCCCTTTATTAAGAGTCAATGTCATTACATCACGACAAGTCAAGTCCATTGCCAAACATTTTGGTATTGGTTCCTAGCAATGAAACTTTCACCTTTTTCTTCATGTTTTTTATGTTTTCCAACTCCACCATTGGTCAACCCTGTGGGTTCTTTTCAAATGCATAGTTTTCAAATCCATTTTGTCCATTAATTTTACTAGTGTTATTGATTATGCTTTAGCTTAATCCTTCTATAACGATGTAATTGTGTTATGGGGTTTACAACTTTAAATACATGAAGTATTTGGTTTAGGTTTGTACATGGATGGGGTACAAAAAACAAATTTTGTCAAGTTTAAAATGGAATTGGTTATTAGGGAATGTTGACATTAGATCACATGCTTTGAATTTTTTTGTGATGCATGCTAAAATTGTAGATCACATTCTAATGGGCAAAAGAAAAAATAGTTTAGAAGGGCCTATTAGAAAGGTGATGATGAGGGCAAAGCCCTAGCATTGCGGTTCCTATTGATAAATCATCATTTGTTGCCATTGAGGTTGTTAATCCCACCATAGACAGGGTTATTGCTGATGAATCACCATTTGTTGCCATTGAGATTGTTAATCCCACCACAAATAGGGTTCATGCAAATGAATCACCATTTGCTGCCACTAAGGTTGTTAATCCCACCACGGATAGGGTTCCTGTTAACGAATCACCATTTGTTGCCACTTAGGTTGTGAATCCCGCCACAAGCAAGGTTCCTGTTAATGAATCACCATCTACTACCACTGAGGTTGTTAATCCCACCACAGACAAGGTTCTTGTTGATGAATCACCATTGATTACCATTGAAGTTGATAATCCCACCACAAACAAGGTTTTTGTTAATGAATCACCATCTACTACCACTGAGGTTGTTAATCCCACCACAAACAAGGTTCTTGTTAATGAATCACCATCTATTACCACCGAGGTCGTTAATCCCACCATAGATAGTGAGGGTAATGAGGGAGGACAAACAAATTTGCAAGGAGGACCCACCATGCTAAAAGTTGAAACTACAAGACCACCAGTACATGATCACATAGCTCAAAGAAAGGAGCTAAGGAAGGAAAAAAATAGAAAGCACAAACATGCCTCACATGCAAACCTAGCTGTAGCAAATGACAAGACTAAAGGACTATTGTTGTCAACATTAGCATCTAGTGGGTCATGTGAATGTAGTCACACATTTTCTACAAAGGGAGCAGGATGATCAATTGCAATTTTGGCCAAGAATTATGCTTTACAACTAATGCAAGACTTGCATGGTTGTGAGTTAAAGATCTAGCAACAAGTTGTTGGAGAATTTTTTAGACATGAACTACTAAAACCATTATTACCTAATTTTATGTCCAACCTTGGGGAGATTGAATAGAGCCACCTTATAATGGAGAGTATCAAAACTGGAGTTTCCACACACCTTGTAATGGGCATACAACCAAACATTTTGTTGTAAGGGAGCTCATAGGCACATTAACTTCTACTAGGTTGGCAAGTGGTAGAACAATTGCAAAACACCTAGGGCTTGATAGATGTTGTATCTATCAAAGTCTACAACGTCATAATCTCATTGATGATGGTGCCATAGATTTTTGGTCTAGGACAAAAAGGTGTGAACAATGTACTGCACTTTTAGCTGAATTAAAAACACTTGTTGTAGAGTGGTAGACCATGGAGACACCCACATCTTCTAATCAGAAAAAGGTCTGTAGAAAAAAAATTTGTGTTAAGCAACTTTTAGAACACCCCACCCATCTCTTGCAAGTGTCACAAGTAAATGATAAAAAAACATTATCATGACTAGTCAGATTGTAGTAACATAGTTGCATTTATTTCATGTGTTGCTTCATAATTTCACTATTACATTTAATACAGACACGAATTTGGAGTTAGGTGAATATTTTGAAGCATTAGTGAATCTAATCTACTAAATTTGATGTGCATTGCAACTAAATTTTTTCATTGCATTCAAGGAAAAGCATCCCAATGCCAAGATTGAACTCATTGCCTTCACTTTGTTAAAGCCTTGGTTTGTTAAGCACATGAAAGAATGGACAACTTATTGTCACCATTACCATACTAAGCTTGTGGAGCTATGCATTGGCCTAAACAATATGCGCTCCAAAATTGGGGGTCTTCATGGTAATTGTGATTGTAGATGTGTAGATATTTGTGGCCCGCCAGGTGCTAATTAGAATCACTACTAGAAATTTTGTCTTTTGCAACTTGTCTTATGCAACTAAAAAATGTCTTATGCAACTGCACATGTTGCATGCAACTCCAAAATAGTTGCATGTGAGATTTTTTAGTTGCATAAGACA
>Ga0116229_10011979_pt1 | contig 12635 bp, 7 predicted proteins | sample S1TSphgellanicum_3_FD_87313 | JGI IMG/M metagenome (GOLD analysis project Ga0116229, IMG submission 87313) | Host-associated microbial communities from peat moss isolated from Minnesota, USA - S1T2_Fc - Sphagnum magellanicum MG | ecosystem: Host-associated > Plants > Peat moss > Unclassified...
ACCCAAGAAGTGAGCTTCACCACTTGCTCTGATACCATGTGACGCGCTCCCAAGTCACGGGGTGAAACCCACTTGAGGGTTTCACAAAGTCAAGTTGCGGAAATTGTGACTTAGTAGCACGCTCCCGGCTTCCAACTCTAAAAAGGGGTAGAGGGTCGAGTTGGGAGCCTAGGGATTAGACTGGGAAGAGGGACTAGCTTAGGTCGTGTGAATTTGCATCCAAAAACCAACCAAAAAGGGTTAGTTTAGCATTCGGGACACCCTTGGGTGTTGGGACTTGCCACGAGCACTTGGACACACAAGATTCACCACGGCCCGGACTCGGGAGTAAGCCACCACCTTACTCCCTATAGTATTCTCTGCGGCTGGTCGACAAGGCTACATCCAAATGGCACATTTTGTTGGGACTCCCGAAATGGAGTCCCGAAATTGTCCCAGCTGGACTCCCGAAACTTTGAACGGCCATAACTCCTCGCCCCGAGCTCGGATTGGGACGAGTCTTGAATCAAAGTTGTAGCTCTCGTCAAGAGCTTTCCAAAGCTGTGTCGCACTTTTCAGGGCGACGTCGAAAAGAGGTCGATTCTTGACTTTTAGTGGTCGGGAGTCAAACTGCCAGTTTGACTCTCGGCCCTTCTTTTGCCCATAACTACGTTTCAAGACCTTTCCAATGACACCAAAAACACCTCAATGCGAGGTGTTTTGGGCCTTGCTGTCGAGCTCTAAACATTCGGGAGTCCCGGAGGGCTCCAAACCTCCAACTTTTCCAAGTGTTGGGCTTCACCCCCACACTTGGTCAAAGTGGAGTTGCGACAATTGCATTTAGCCTTGGTCTTTTTCTATACCTTCAAGTTGAAAATTTTCACATCAATTTAATGTTGATAGAAGGTTGATTTATTATGATTTTGGACTGAATTTATGCCCTATTCTTTCCTAGTACCCTCAAATTAGGATTTTGTTATGCTTAGGGGGGGGGGGTTAATTTAGTATGATTTGCGTTTGAATTTAGCCTTGGTCTTTTTCTATGTCCTTAAGTTTTACATTTTTGCAAGATTTTATTGGTACTAGAGGGGCTGATTTATTGGCCCTACCTTTTGTGGCATGGATATTGTGTTAGGAACCATTATAGAATATAATAGCTTTAAGGGATTTTACCCCCTAGAAACTAGGTGAGATGATTCATGTTAATTTGACAAGAAAAAATGGACCTACTTTCTGAAAAAATGGTTATGCCACCCATCACAAGCAAAATTCATGTAATTCTTTCAAAATGTGACAATGAGAACATTCAAATACAAATTTATCCTTTATTGTGTTTGAAATTTTGCACAAAAGTGAGAAATAAATATGGAAAAGGAATATTTGATCACTTTTGTTTTTGGGATTAAAGTCGTTAGATTTTCATTTCAAATTGTCATCAATGATAGTGGCTTTCGGTGCCATGAGCTTCACAAAATTTTCCAAGCTCACAAATCATGTAAAATAAATTGTCGTAATTTGACAAATATGATTTAATTGTTACAATACTACAAAATACCTACAACTATTCTTACTTCCTCCAAACTGTGTGTCTCCAAATTCCCCTTCTTCCTAGAACTCTCCCTTTTGGGCAGTCCCAAGTCACATCATCATGGGTCCAAAAACAACAATAATTCAAAATTCAAACTAACAATGTTCCATGATCAATCCCTATCCAAATGCCTTGTTCATCCAAATCATGTATTCATCTTACCCCCTTAACATTACCCCCTCTATATTTTGGATTCCGTCCCCAAAATCTTTGGAAAATGATAGAAAATGAAATGAATGTATGTTGCAACGTTCTAAGCATATGTCTCCTCCATTATAGTCTCAATAGTCTTGACTTGTTCAACAACTAGTGGTTATGTACACACCTTTGGCTTTGCAATTCTAACCTCAGTCTCCACTAACTTGGTTTGTGTTTCTATTTCTAGGGGTTGTATCTTGGATACCTCTTCTTCTATTTTTGGAATAAGCTCCATCTGCTCTTGTTTTTGAGCTATGTGTGGTTCTTTTTTTCCATGGCCCCTTCCTCTAAGGTCTTTTGGTTAAATTTGAAGATTAATTTGCTTTCGGTGTCATAATCAAGATTTTAAAATTTTAATATTAGTGGAAATGTTTTAAAACATATGGTATTGATTACAATGCCAAAGCTAAATCTTGAATGAATCAATTTTTTTGTCTTTTCACAATCATTTGAAGTTTCAATCTTAGTAATTTCATGCTAAGTTTTTCCATTTAGTCAATCTTTTTGGGATATTATGGATTTAATGGTAAAGAAGGGAAGACCAAATCAATAAGGTATGAAATAAAAACTAAATGGCATGTGACTTTTTTAAAAACTCAAATATAGATGTTATGCACTACCACATCGGCACTTACAACTCTCATTGTCGTCACACATACACCTAAACAAGCTATTGCATGAGCCTAAAGCCTGAGCCTAAAGTTTAGAGTTGGAACTTGGGATGGTAAAATGTTTTTCCCCCTATACACATGTAAGTAAAACCCAAGAATTTAATCACTAAATGAATGTTGTACTAATAAACTTATAAACAAACATGGGGATGAATGTAAACATTCATTCTCATTATGGATGAATGTTTTTTTCATTCATCTAATGTATGGATGAAAAAAAATTGCATTTAGTACATGTTTTTGATAAATATAACTTCCATTATAATTATGAATGAATATTTTATTTTTCCATAATTCTAATTAACTAGAGATTCATGAAACACAATCTAATTATATATGATATAACATTTTTTGAATAATATAATGTAAATTATTTTATAGTTGTATTTCATGGCTATGGTTTAAAATTCCATTATTTTAAAATGTCTTAATTATATTACCATTACTATAACATCCACCCAATAGTCATTGTTGTTTTTTTAATTTTATATATATATATATATATATAAATCCTACATAAATTGACTTAATGTCGTTGACAACAATGGGTTTTTTCCTCCCCTTTCTCTAAAGGTGCCACAACTTTTTTCAAACCTATTTATAATTGTCGTTGACAATAGTGGGGGTTTTTTCTTTCACTCTTCATCAAGGGTGCCATGACTTTTTTCAAATTTAACCAATGTTGTTGACAACAATGGATTGAATGTTTTGAATATTTAAAAAATATGTAATGTCATTAGTGATAATGGGATTTTGAAGTAAATTAAAATTTAGTTTTAGGCACCTTAAGTAGCTTTCTTCAAACAACTTACTATCATAGATGACAATGGGGTTTTTTAAATACTTATTTATTTTCAAGGCACCCTAGTTTTCCACAAAGTAAGTATATAATGCTGTTGACAACAATTGGACAAGAGGGTGGAGTGACACTCATTCCATAATAATATTTCTTGAATTGTTCAACATTGTTCATGAAATTGATTTCATAAACAAAATTTTAAAAATCATTTTGGTCACATCATCATATTTCCCCCTATTATCACAATTTCATTATCCATCATTATTAAATGACATTCAAGTTTGAAATATTAATATTTGGACAACAAATGAGGATGGGTATAAATGATTTTGAATTTATTATCTTCTAATCATGGATGAATTTCATCCGGTGATTGATTTATTTAAACTGAATCATAAATGAAATTCATACATGCAAAAATGAAATTCATCTATATGAAATCATTCATCTATGGACATATTCATCCATGTAGGTGGATTAAAATCACGTTAAATTTTAAGTTCCAATCTCAAAGCTCCAAGCTCAGGCCTCATACTTATGTGTAAGCCATCCACATACAATATATGAAAAGGAAAAATTTAAATGGTATACCATAGCCAACCCAAAATGAACTCACTTGTAACAACATATGAATCCAAGTTCACAACATAAATTTAACAACACAAACACCATGCACCATGAAAAGCTACATAAACACACATTATATTCTAGAATCTCAAATCACCAAAGAAGGATTTGAGATCATAAAATTTGGATACCTAATCCATAGATTAGCTTGAACCTATTCACATTGGAACTAGTTCATATAAACAAAACTAAAGACTAAACTAAATTAGCTTGACTAAGCTAGATTATGTATAATTATTCTAGACTTAATTATACGACTAATCATAGCCACTTAAATAATTATCATGCGCTACCACATCGGTGCTTACAACAATTGATGTCATCACACATACAACACAAGAAAATAAAAACCATGAATAGTATATTGTAACCAAATTGCCCCCTATTTGGGCTAAGGTCATTTTAAGCCAAATAACATTATAAGAAATGTTTTATGAAAATTCATCATTAATGAACATTTTTGTTCCAAGGTAGAAGGACTGGTACGTTAGGTGCAAATGGGAACCCCAATCATTAATCACCTAGCTATAATCCTTCAATCATTAGTCAAATGTGAGCCACCATGAAAAAAATACTTAGGTTAATCCTACTAAGTGATTTTAAGAATCTTGGTCTATTATGTGCACTAAGGGCAAAACCATTTATCGATTAGTACATTGTCCAAGGCTAGTGTAAAACAACCCATATGCCAACCTCTTGGACACCAATCACATACCAATATACTAGCGACCCCTATAGATTACCCACACAACATACAACAAAGTTCGAAATGAGTAATTGTCAAATAAAGGTCAATCTAACCATTCACATGATAAAGATGACATAACACATAATTACACATGTGGTCTTTCCTTGTTTGACCATTTCAACCTTCCAACAACAACATTCTAAAGGTAGAACCTTCCACACACGCAAAATCACGCACCCTGTAATCACATCCAAAGTAATCAATGTTGTTTGTTGTAGGTACACAAAATTTCTAAGTTCAAACTTATGAACCTAAGGCTAATAACTACTTCCATGAATTATGGCATACCAAAAAAATCTTAATGATGAGCAATTGTTAGATTTTCCATAGCCATAGGCATCACACATCTAAATAAATCTGCTATATGTTCACATGCGTGAAGCCATGTTGTAGGATCATCCAACCTCAATATACCATAACATCATGTTGAATGAAGGCAACTAGTAGATCAAAATCACAATCGAACAATAGAAAATATGGTGAAAATTATGCATCATGCTAACTATAGGTCCCAATTTCTAATATTACCTTTTTAGAAGCCATACTTACACAATTTACACTTCACTATTTGTGCCATCCATTTGGCTAACCCATTTCCCTCATGATGATCATGTGAAGTAATTCAATGATTTATCAATGCTTGTTCACACAACTATTGGAATCCCCACATAATTTTGTACCTTGGTTGGTAAAAACCTCAGCTATAACACAAAATATATTGAACATTTTGTCGATAGATGCATAAGTAGTTCCTTCATTACCACAATTTGGCAATGGCACTAAGTCTAACCATTTGGAAAAATGTTCAATCATAACCAAAACATATAAGTTATGTTAAGGTTTCGAATTTAATGGGCTTGCAAAATTGAGATCCCACCGATATCTTAACCCCATAATTGGTGAAGGTTATAAATGAGGTGTATGTGTGTTGAATTATGTTCAAACTCGGTCACACACCATACACTAAGAAACAAATTGTTGAACCTATAGTTGCATCCCTCGCCACCAATATTATGTTTAGAGCAAAATATAAATGTGTCGAACCCCAACATGGCCCAATTACTCATGATTGTGTTGGACAAGGCCTTGATGTTGTTTTAGGCAATGTACTGTTCGTTTTCATCCATCTTTTCACACCTATAGCATGGAATTAACTTCCCATTTGAACTACTTGGCCTTATACAGACCCCAATCTTGTTCCTTGGGTGTCAATCTAACCGAAACTTCACTTGAACTTGCAAATACATAATAATATGTGAATCATCATGAATATTTAGGGCACCATTGCCCTCTAGTTTGATATCCTCTTATTGGGAATCCCCACTACCCAATTTTTCCTAAGGTATATCCCTAAAACATCCAAACATGGTACACATGTATGCAAAAACATATCGTCTTGATATTGCCTCCAAATTCATATCACCATGCCATTGAACCCTTGTGGTATCCTCTTCATTAGAACTTGGGTTCCAATTCAATCCATCGACGTCCCCATTAACCCTACCAATCTTATGAACAATCTCAAAATCATACTCCTATAAGATAAATGCTCATTTAGTTAACTTTCCTTGGGATTGATACGATTCCATCAAAAATTTGAAAGGATAGTAATTAGTAACCAATATGAATGGACTACCATAAAGGTAACATTAGAATAATGAAACTACTTAAACAACTACAAGGCACTCCCCTTCATATAAACTATACTTGGCCTTCATCTTTTTTTTGAACCAATTAACATATGCCATCACAAGCTTTCAACCATCATCATCAAATTGGGTAAGCACAACTCCCAACCCTAAAGTGCTCTAATCAATGTGTAATTGGAACGATCATCCTTAGATGGGTTGCCTCAAAATGTGAGTTGATGAAAGCTAGGCTTTCAACTTTTGAAAGGCATGTTCTTGCACCTCACCCTAAATGAACTCATAGTCAATATGTGTCAACTAGGTCAAAAATTTGGCAATGTTGTTGAATCCTTTAACAAATCTCCAATAATAATTACATAAACCCAAGAAGGCTTGTAATTGACTACCATTTGTTGGTTGGGGAACTTGTGAAATGGCCTCAATTTTGGCCTTTTGAACCCCCAACCCACTTAAATAAATCATATGACCCACATATTCTACCTAAGTGTGAAAAAATTGACACTCGTGATGATAAAATTTTAAGTTATGTTTTAAAAGTTGATCAAACACCTCTTGTAGATGTTCCTTCACAGTTAAACTAAACATAATGATATCATTGATGTAGTATTTGGCAAAATTAAAATTTTCCAACACCCAATCCATAACTTTTTGGAATTTTGCAGGGGCATTTTTCAAACCAAATGGCAAAAACCTCCATTGGTATAAACAATCATTACCATGAAAATCAATCCCCCAAAATGCCATCTTGACCTTGTCGCCCTTTCTTAATGGCAACTAATGAAAATTAAAGCACATGTCCAAAGTATCGAAAACCTTAGCATGTCCAAGGTGGTTTTTACTTCTAAGTTGATTAAGAATGCTTGTAGCATGTCAAGGAATGTTTTACTCAAGTTTGACTTGAGAGACACTAAAGGAGCAAAAAATATTAATGTTTTCATCAATGAAAAAACTTGTTGATCAAAGTGTATATGTGGAAGCTACTTATGGCATGGGCAATAATTTGTGGGAGGGTGCTAAACATAAAATTGTCACAAACTACCTAATTTGAAATTAAGGTGTAAGCACATGCACCTAATGTTTTTCTTCTACTTGTATAATTTCATTGATGCAGTATTATTTTACCCCAACTAGCACTACATCCAATAGGAAAGGGGCAATAAGGTTTGCTTTTCCATAGGCTATACTCAATGTTGTCAAATTTTGCAACCAATTTTGCATCCCTAGGCCCCTTCATTGTGATGTTGGTTGATTATGGAATAGAATGTCTTGACACTTGAAACTTTGGATTGTTAGAGCAATGCACTTGGAGCGACACTGACCACCAAAGCAAGACCAAGCCATGCAAGCTCAAGTTGATGATCCATTACATATGTGATGGGCACATTCTTGATTACATACACATTGTACCATGTAGCATTACATGGACACCTATGTGAAGATTGGGGATTGCGCTGTCTTTTGGAAAACTTTAACTATTTACAATGTAGACTTCAATGCAAATCATTACCATTAGCATATTTCTCTCAAAAATATTGCATGTGAATCTTGGAATATTTCATTTTATGACATTCATAAACCCTTTTTGCCTAGGCATTTATACCACATCATGTGTATAATTATTATTGGGAACTATAATATTTGTTGTGTTATATAGGGACAAAAAAGGGATTGAAGTTCTGAATCTTTGTTTAAACATATCAATTTGTTGTCTTTTCACTAACTGGTGGTTTGAAGCATGGTTTTGGGTGTTAGAATCAAGGTGTCTAAAGCCATTTCCCTCTAGATCCATTCATGTTATATTTGGTATGATCTTCAACTACACAAATTCTAGTTTCCATGAGTCTAATTTAGTGTTCCATGTTATCATACAATGATGTCAAGGTTCACATTTCTAAGGAACAAAAAACACATCCAATGAGAACTGGATGTTGTTAGCTATGGGTCAATGGGGGCATATTAAAGCTACGACAATACCCGATGAAAATGTTTAAAACTTTGATCAAGTTTTCAACAATCACTACATCAAAATGTGACTTCTATGGAAAAATTAGTTTGATCATGTTGACTATAGTCAATTTTGACCATGGTAATGATAATGACATATGTTGACTACATTGACCAATTGTATTTATAATGATGTATAATACAATAATGTTTTATACGGTTATACATACGATTCATGTATCATACAATTTGTGTATGAACCATATGTATACGATATATAAATAATCAAAAATAAAATAAAATAAATAATTATTTTGTAAAATCCATATTCGAAAATATATTTAAATAATAATAATATATAAATATACATAAATTTATTATATACATACATATATATATATATAATATTTTGTAGTTGTAGGTGCAGTTGCAATGGTGGTTATAATTATGACCATCTTAGTGCTTAGTGGCATTTATAATGTAGTCATTTGGATTATAGAATTATGTTAGTTAGTCACAAATGACATTTACGACTAGTTTTGTAATCGAATTAAGTCACAATGACATGTGAAAAAACTATAAAAATGTCAAAAGTGTGCTTCAAAACTGACACGTTCTCAAGTTCTTAATTAGATCCAAGATGGGTCTAAGTTACTCACATAGCGAAATTGTGAGGAACTTGGGGCACGTTCCTAGCTCTCAGCATTAGAAGGGGTAGAGGGGCGTGCTGAAGCTCCGGGATGGGACTAGGAAGAGTGACAAACTTTACTTATTTACTCGAACCTACATCAAACCAACTAACAAGTTGGTTAGTTCACTTTCTGGAGCACCCTTGGTGCTAGGACAAGCCACGGGCAATTCTGGATTCACATGACTCACCACGGCCCAGACTCGGGGGAAGCCACCACCTTCCCCCATATAGAATATTCTGTGCCTTTCCACGGCACCCACATCCAAATGGCTTTTTGTCCCAAGACTCCCAAAAAGGAGTCCTGAAACTGTCTCGGTTTGGACCCCCGGGACTTTGCAAGGTCATAACTTTTTGCTCAGACCTTCGATTGGGATGAGGTCTAAAGAAAACTTGTAGCTCTCCTTGAGAGCTTTCCAGCAGTGTATCGCACTCCACCTACATGCACCGGGGTCAGGTTGATTACCGACTTTTAGTGGTCGGGAGTCAAACTGCCAGTTTAACTCCTGACCTTTCTTTTTGCCATAACTTGTGTTGTAGATGTCTAAATGGCCCATGCGAGCTCAATTTCGACATCTATACTTGGATAGCTTTCCAATGCTATAAAGAACACCCCAATGCAAGGTGTTTTGACCCCTACAATTGAACTCTGAAAATTCAGGAGTCCTGTAGGACTCCCAAGTCCCCATTTTGAGAGTGTGAGTTTCATCCTCACATTCTCTCATAGTAGGGTTGCGACAAAAACACTTTTGGAATAACACAAGAAGATAATGTGAAGAGGAAGTTCATGTCATTTGATATGTAAAATCTTGAAAAATGTGACCCCATACCCTAATCTACAAAATAATCTTCATTGTAAATTAAACATATATTTGTAATAAACTAAAATGCAAATATAAACAATTTGAAGTTGAAAAGTGGCAGGAAATGTGTAACACATGCGTCAAATTTTCCCATATGTAGATATTTCTTTCTCAAGTGTCAAATACTAGTAATACACTTAATGTATTACTCACACCACATGTTAGTAGCATAGTGGTGCATTTCAATTAAATTAATTAAATTTTGACTTTACCCATACACTTTGAAATGTGGCAACCTTTTGTCCATTTATTTTGAAAAATTTCATGTTCTTTCTATGTTGAGACAAGTTAAAAAATCTTTAGTGTATCAATAACATATGGTTAAAAATAGTTAGTTATAATAATAAAAAACTAATGGTAAATGTATATTAGGTGTCAAATTTTCATATGTAAAGTTTATTTTTCAAGTGTGAAAATATTTTTATAATACAATCAATGTATTGTTCACATCACATCTTGGTAATAGATTAATGGATTTTCATTAAATTAACAATTGTTTTACTTTACCCATAAACTTGAAAATGTGGCAACCTCTTGTCCATCTATTTTGAAAAATTCTTGTTTTTTTATGTTTAGAGGGGTTGAAAAAACGTTAATGTATTAAAAGATCATTAATGTATTGACACATCATTAATATATCAATAAAATTTTAGTGTATTAGTGACATGGGGTTTATAACAATTAGTTATAATCAAAAAATGATGTTAAATGTATATTAGATGTCAAATTTTCATATGTAAAGTTTATTTCTCAAGTGTGAAATATGTTTATGATACATTCAATGTATTGTTCACATCACATCTTGATAGTAAATTATTGATTTTTTATTAAATTAATAGTTGTTTTACCTTACCTATAAACTTGGAAATGTCGCAACCTCTTGCCCATTTATTTTGAAAAATTTCCTCCTCTTTCTATGTTTAAATGGGTTGAAAAAACTTTAATGTATCAAAATATCATTAGTGTATAACCAAATCATTAATGTATCAATAACATTTTTGTGTATTGGTGACATATGGTTAAATTATAATTAGTTATAATCGAAAGATGATGTTAAATGTATACTAAGTGTATACTAAGCACCTCCCTTCCTCTTGACTCACAAATTCCCATCCTCCTCATGAACATGCGTCTCTTCTAAACCTTCATCTTCTGAAGCATCCTTCTAATACATTGATATGACTCATGCCTCCTTCTATGTTCAACCAACATGGAGGTGAAGAAAAACAAAGCAAACCCTTAAACCTTAACTACAATCATTTGTTGCCTTAAACCCTAACTAGTATCCTACCATTTTATTTTCCTCATTTTTTTAAAAGAATAATTAGTTGCATTTTCATTTTGAAAACAAAATCTCCATGGCTAAATCTCATTTCATTAAATGATTTTTTTTTGCCAAACACCAATCATATTGATGTTAATTTTTTTTGTTGATTCAATATAACAAAATAATTATATTAAAATCATTTTTAAATTTCATATAACCAACAAATTTTATTAAAATCAAAAATGTGTTTTTATCATTTTCAATAACCATAATTCAATCAAATTTTAATTCCATTCAGATTTCTATATATGGTTCAAGCATGTAGCCAAAAATCTTTTAAAATTTCTTTAAATTTTTATTTATATATTTAACTTGTAATAAAATCTGATCAAATTTCCCTATGTATCATTGTCACTTTGACCAGAACACAAATTTTACAACATAAAACATTGCATGATCATGTCAGATGAACACCCTAACCTTATGCCATATGAGGCATTAGTATCATGCCGCAAGACATAATGAAAATGTCATGCCATCATGTATCAATATAATTCATGATATAGTCCCCACCTTAAGAGTTATCCCCTAAATTGTCAAAGTAAGAAAAATATTCAACCCTTCCCAACATCTTTTTTAGGGGATTTGTGTAGGGCAGGGCCTTGTTGTAAGCACCTGCTGTCAAAACTTAGCAATCATTTTATGCTTGGGACTTTAGAGTACAATATATCATAGCACCTTTACCATTTCAGCATAAATTAAATTATTTTTTATTTTTTCAAAATTTTGAAATTTTATTTATTATTTGTGTCAAAATTTTAATAAAATATAAAGTTGAATTATGAGGTTTTCAAACCACAGCAGACCTTCCACAACAATGACTTAAAATTGGGACAGTCTAGACACACTGGACTGTTCCATAACATTGACAAGATCTCATTTATTATTTTCTATAACCATTACCTACTGAAATTTTCAAAATTGAAAAACCAAGTGCCAAAGTTAAGATTTCAAATTTCATTAATTATCCGGCAGTTTGGACACATTAGATAGACTGTTCCATAACATTGACAAGATCTTATTTATTTATTTTGTATAACCATTACCTACTGAAATTCTTTTAATTGAAAAACCAAGTGCCAAAGTTAAGATTTCAAATTTAATTAATTATTCAGCAGTTTGTTGCTGAAATGGCAAAGGTACTATGGTACAGTACTGTGAAGCACACACACATACTAAGTAGATCAATCCACAGATGTATGTATCCACATTCAGCCCATTGTTGCACTTCCACTTGGCACATCCTGGGTTGTCGAATCACTGGAATAATTTTCTTTTTTTTATACCCCCAAAAAGTGATTTCAACCACTGTGCAGATGACTCGGATAAGTGGACCTGTGTTGGGTGGGTATTTGATTTGGTTAATAACCGTTGACCCCGTTTTGATTAAAGAGTTTGGAATCAGTGAACCGCCAGTTCCAAGTTTTTCTTTTTGAGGGGAAATCGAAATCAAATACCCTTTCCCCCCCCCCACCCCCCCCCCACCCCATTATTACCCGCCACAACCACAAACACACCAAACAAACAAAAACACAAAAACAGACAACACAAACA
>Ga0116229_10011981_pt1 | contig 12633 bp, 9 predicted proteins | sample S1TSphgellanicum_3_FD_87313 | JGI IMG/M metagenome (GOLD analysis project Ga0116229, IMG submission 87313) | Host-associated microbial communities from peat moss isolated from Minnesota, USA - S1T2_Fc - Sphagnum magellanicum MG | ecosystem: Host-associated > Plants > Peat moss > Unclassified...
TAATTGTTACCTCATATTGCTTACAGTTTTCTAGCAGTCCTGAAAGGAGGCAGTAAATCTATCCATATCTCAAGAGAAGAATGTTTGATGTGTGGCTTCAAAAGTTTGTCCGACCTCCCGCTTGTTTTCTTGCATAATGGATAGTTTGAACATGCTAAGACGATGAATCTTCTTCCCATTCCTTGACTTAGGCTATTTGAGTCCAATGGCTTATAGACATGGGTAGAAATACCATTGCCAAAGAGACTATGAGGGGCACATGCAGAAGGCTGGTTCATGGGTGCAAATATGTTGTCCCCAAGCTTATTCAAAGGGACATTTTGGTTTCTTCGAAAGCAAAAAACCAACCTCCTTCAATGCCACCACCTCAATTTGAGTGAAATTTGTCCCTACTTGCACATGCCATAAGGAAAGCAAGGCTAGCCTATCGAATGCATATTTCTTGCTTGTCCCTCCCACACAACGTATAAGGTGACAAAACCAAAACATATGTAGTTCAATTGATACACCTTTGGTTATAGACTAATAACCAACATAACACAAAACAAGAATACCACAATTTGTTTGTTTTGAAAGGATTTAGCTTTGCAATAATGTTTAGTGTCTTTTTGCAACGCTAAGCAATGAGTGTTTGACTTCGAGGGGCAATGTTCAATTTGCCAAATGCCATCCCCACAAAGGCACTTAAGGATCTATGCGCCATTGTGGGTGATAACAAGATCAAAGCCATCAGTTTCCCCCACATCCATTGTTGACAACTCGTTGATTAAAATCATTGCATTGGCCATTTTTGAACGAGATAAATTCGCCTGATCATGTTAGTGTGAATTTTTTTCTAACCCAAATGGAAGGTTTGCCTTGCGTTTAACTGATCGAAACATTTCTTCACCTTCCAAGTGTAGTATTTTAACAGAAAGACCAAAGCTTGAGGTGTATTTGGCAACTACAACAACAATTTGGACTAGGTCCCCAAGTTGACTAGTTTTACACAAACACAATTCATTCTTGTCCAAATCGGTCCCAAATGCACCTCCTTGTAAGAAGGCATAATATAATGAGGATTGCTTAAATGCCCACACGTAATTATTGGACATTGTAGAAAAGAAGCAAGTACCCTTGTTGCCAGATTATTGGAACCAAATGTTATGGATTGTCTTAGATAAGTTACAAGTCAACATATCAGCTTTCTCCTCTAAAGAAATTTTTTACAAGCACATAAAAAAATAAAGTTAGGATTTAGGAAAAACAAATGGAAAATAAAATTTGAACATAATAATTTCAAAGAACTTACATCCAACATGAAACCTCCCCATTATCGCACACAAAAGTGCTAGAAGTTGATCCAATTATTGAACTCATGAATGGCACCTTCGCTTACAACTTTAAATGAATACCACCAAGATCAAATGTTAGCATATTGAAGGTCAACTTCCTCCAAGGTTGTGGTTTTTTTATACTCATAATAGAGACCTTTGTGTCAATCATAAAACTTTGGTGCAATCAACTACTTAGTAGTGTCGTCTAAAGATTGAAAAACATGTCTGCTCTTTGTCAACCATCTTAACCATAAGATCTCTAATCCCATAAACAATGTGAACAACATTCCAATTTTCATGCACATTATCCACCATGAACCCCTTGAAAATGGGCGTACCCAATCCTTTCTTTTCAACAATTGTGTTTATCTTTTTCCACAAAATGCATTGAGTTTCCGTGTCTTTGAATTGCATGTCACAAAACGCAATTGTCATGACCTTGCAATAGATTGGGTGATAAACATGATAGGCCACATGTAGTCATCCATCCTTGAACATGTTTTATGTAATCGAACATGATCCATGAATTTTGCAGATCATCACCCAGTTTCATTTGCCGAACCAAATCAAATCCAGACACAACTCCATCAACAAACATCTTGAACAAATAAACCTTATGCTAAGCCTATTGACCAGGAAAACAATTGTTTTAAATATATTTGTAACTAAATAATGCTTTCAATTTTAGGATACAATCAATGAAGTTCAAGTTACCAAGATGATGCTTTAGTGAAACAATTAGATTACATATGCCGAAGGACCACAAAGCAATAAACTTTAACAACATTTGATCTAGTTTTTCACCTTTGAGAAACTCCACATGACCTTCTCCATCCTCATTGACAAGTGATAAGAAAAAAATGTCTTATTCACAGACAAAACAATAGCTAAAATGGTAGTAGTTGGTGTGTGACAGACCTTGTTTTCAACCATGTTTTTCATTTTTTGGAAGGATTTTTTACATTTTCCATTTGCAATTGGATGGGCATGGGTGCCCAAGTGGATCACGACTCTTAAAAGATTTGGAAACTTGTGAACAACATAATACATTCTACAACTACAAGTTTGTAAACAAGTGGGTGAAGAACCGCAAAACTTATAGTTAATGGTAAATATCAAGGATTTCATGAAACACTGCCTAGTTATCAGAAATTACAAACTATCGCCACTCCAAGAAACTTCATTGTGTGTAGAAAAACGTTGAAACAAAGGACAAGAATCATTATGACAACACAAATGTCCAAGGCATTTTGTCGTTTTGAAGCCCAATTTAACCAAATTCTTGATGTTACTAGTCTACAACTTGCACCAAGCATGACCATCATACTTTCTATCCATACCTTGCAATTGTCCAAAATGTCCCAATGGATGATGAATAGGGGGAAATTCAAACAATGTCACCACTGAATTTTGTGGGAAGACAATTCACAAACTCAATTGTGATGGCCCCATAGTCAAGGGACTCCAATTTAGAACAAGTGTGTGAAGTTAAAGACATTACCTTTAGCGAATCAACAACACTATAGAAACCACTTGCAACACATCCATCCACAAAGGCCGTTTTTCATTAACTTGCAAATTCACAAAAACAAAGACAACAACATCAAGTAAGGAAAGGTCGTCTTCATTAGAAAAATCAAAAAGATCGATAAATGATGATTTTGTTATCGGGACAAAAAACTTCGAGTCGTGAGGAACCTTAATGTGTTCTTCCTTCATCAAGACACCTTCTGTAGCAATGTTGGCCATTGATGCAATTGTGCTTGATGCTAGAACAATATCTTGATAATTGTTATGCACATTTTTGCTAACAATTTAATACTTGTTGTTGGTGATAGTCCAAAAGATCCTTCTAGAGTTCACATCTAGAACCTAGTAAACAAAACTTAAAACAATGTTGTTTTCCTTGTAACAAACATGCACATATCCGCGTCGGAAAGCAAACATTGCACATAACACATTTCACATCAATTTAAAAATTAGATAGCGTAAAATGCCACTGCACTAAGGACTAAATTTGAAGGCAAGATGAACAATTGGAACTCGAATTCAATGCAAAAGATAGGAATAGATAACCATACAAATAGTAAAATGCAAGGACAAGTAACAATCTCCAATCAAAGACAACAATGTGAATGGAACAAAGAGACATAAATTGGCAAAACACATATATTTTTCCCTTCACATAAATTTGAATGATGTTGTTGACAATGCAACAACAAAAATAGAATTGGCAGTCAAAAGATAAATGAAAATGACAATACAGAACATCAAATAAGATGGAAAACAACTTTAACATTACAGCAATGACGAAATTTAAAAGTTACATAAATATGCAAGGAAAAACAATGAACTTAACAACAATAATGAAACTAAAGCATTGGGGGTGATGCAAATTTAAATGATGACCTATTTTTTGGAGCAATACACCATTGTTGATCAATCCGTCCCCCAATAATCCCAATAATTGAATTGTAATCACACATTCATGTTGGGAAATATGGTGGACATAATAATAAAAAAGATTTGGAGAATTTTTTTTATGACATCCTTGTCTAGAAGAACTCAATACATTGAACCCAATTCAACAAGAAAATAGATGGTGGTATGCGTCCATAATTAATAAATGAACAAATTCCAAATTATTAAACATTTTTATGCATACTAGATTGTGGCCACTATACACCATTTGTCGTAGGCCAAAACCACGATCTAATGGAATCGTGTAATCCCATTGGTGAAAGCATGGGAATGGTCCCAAGGTATTTAAACTTAATCCAGGACGAATTTGAATCAAACTATCAAAGTGCATAATTGGCATGAGTTAGGTGGGCAACCACATGGGCTGGAAAAAAATAACTTACAAGAAGATTAGAGGCATGAAGAACCTATGTTTAAGCTAGATTATAAGGCGGTTCATTTCAGATTATTATTTATCATTTCCCCTTATTTGGGGGTGCATGGGTGAACTGCACACCATCGTGTAGTAGAGGATGAAAGCCAACAATACCATACATTGGAATATATTGAAGATTATGGCAATCTAAAATACCACGTGCAAAAAACATTGGTGTCGTTTTGGAGCAAGAGGTGCAATTAAACATAAACAAGGAGTGAAAAAGATAATTATAGGAAGGAATGAATAATCCAATTTGCCATAAAACTAGAGGATGTCCAATAATTAGTAGAATAATAGAAAGTGAAAAAAATATTCGACACTAGTTGGAAAAGAAAACATCATAAAAACCATGGATATCAACAAGTGAGAAACTCTAAAAAACATAGGTTGGATTTGGAAAATAAGAACAATTAACCATGACCAATTAGGACTTCATAAATACTTAAGAATATGTTCACAAATTTTTGTCAGTTACTATCAACATTAAACCAAATAGGTGAAGGTTCGTATATAAATTCATTACACATTGTAAAAAAAATGTTTGTCAGGTCAATAGTTAATAACACTTGATCATTTTAATAACATAGTCTAACAAACTATAATTATTCATAGTTGTATTTTAGTGAGTTTGATGGAAGTGTAATTTATTGATTATAGGAATTTTGTCTTTCTTGTCCAAAACATTCATTACCACCATGTTTGTCATGTAATTGAATGGCGACAGAATATCATTGAATTATCAAAATTGCAATAGGGGACACATTTTGTTGTAACTAAGGATGTTAGCAAATTGTCATTAGTTTTTCCTTAATCCATTTAATGATTGGCATCATACCCAACAAACACATCGAATAATGAGTTGTCCTGACACACATAAAACCAATTTAAATTGATAATCATTAGGTATATTTGATTAAAACGGTCATGGGTATAATAAGAATGACATAGGAAAAGCCAAAAAATGATGGCATCCTTTAGAGAATAAAGTATAAAAGCTAATGAATAGATGTAGATGAAACGTTTTTTAGATGTAGAAGGTTAACAAACTTCCAACCATAGCCCAACACATGATTAGAAGAAGCAATGGTAATAACTAAACAATCAAGTCAAGACAACGAAACTTAACAACACTAGAAGAAAAACACATATTTTTTACTGATCTTTTTTATTACATTCAAGTTGCAAGTGACATTTGTGACTAATATCCTTTAATTACCTTGGACAAGTCGCATGTGACATTAATCGCAATAACAAAAGTATTGGATGAAAGAAAAAAATCAATAAATACAAGTTCATCCTTTGATTCCATTGTATACATATTGTCACATGCAACTAAGATGCAACAATTTTGGTCATTATTGAAAGCAAATGATGTGATGCCACATGTCCCAATATTTAATATTTAAAATAATAATAATAATGTTATTATTTTGAAATAATCTAGGATGTTTAATTCAAATGATTAGATGATTTTATATTATGACATGTGGCCCAATGTAAATATGCCATTGGCATTTTTAAAATGAATTTAATACAAAATATTAATATTAAGTTACTAGGTATATAAATAGTGCCCACAAATTTAGATTACATACCGACCTACCTACCTAAATAAAAAGGTAGGTAGGTGGGTAGGTCAAACTAGGTACCTACTTAGTTAGGTAGATAAATAGGTTGGGGAGGTAAGTAGTTTAAAATTGTGCATAATTTTTCTTTTTGTTTTGGGTTAAGCCTTTTCATTGGCTCAACCCATGTGCACAAATTTTTTAATGTGAAATTGAATGACGACACCCCTTGTTTATATAATGTTCAAAATAGGAATGGAAAACAAACAATACCGAATAAATTTTAAAGTTACAACTTCTTCACAAATTAAATTATAACTCCAAAACATTCCTCATGTTTTTTTGTTCTTAATTTTTAGATTTTTAAATCATTCAAAAGGAAATTAATTCAAGGGGGATTCCACCATCTCCAATAACACGCATTTCCAATATGTTGCGGATCTATTGTTTAAGTGTGCAAAAGCCAAAATGCATTTCACAAACACACTATAAGTATGTGTTATTGTAATAATGTGATTTGCAAATCATGGTTTTGCTTTATATCAAATATTCTATATGATGCCGTTCTGTGACACCTGAAATAGATACAACAAACATTGCAAAAAAATATGATGCATGTTTTACGAGGATGCCATAACTACATGTTATTAAAAAAGAAGCAATTACAAGTCTTGTTTTCTTTTTCTCTATCTCTCCCCTTGGTGCAATTTCCATTTTCCATTTTCTTAATTTTATTTTTTCAAAAGCAATTAGAAATGTTGCATTGATTTTGAAGCACCCCCAAATTCCTTGGTAAACTCAATTGCGAATTTAAATGTGAAAACAACGGAAAGATAAGGAGTTGGGGCACATTCCTTGGCTCGTAACACTTTAGGAGTAGAAGGCCATGTTGGAGCTCCGGGATGGGGACTAAAAAGAGTAAAAAATAATTCAATTACTCATATGAACCTACACAAACCAAACAACAAGTTGGTTAATGCATAATTGAAGCACTTTTGGTGCACGATTGAGCCATGGGCAAACACGGACTCACAAGACTCACCACGGCCCAGACTTGGGGGAAGCCACCACCTTCCCCCTTATGATATATTCTATGCCTGACCATAGGACTAACACCCAAATGTCATTTTGTCCCAGGACTCCCAAGTGGGAATCCCGAAATTCCCAAAATTGGGACTCCTACGACTTTGAAGGCCCATAACTTTATGTGCAAACCTCCGATTGAAGTGAGATTTAAAGCAAAGTTGTAGCCCTCGTTAAGAGCTTTCCAACAATATGTTGCACGTCACCTACACGGAAGGAAATTAGGGCGATTATTAACTTTTAGTGGTCGGGAGTCAAATTGATAAATTGACTCCCGACCTTCTTTTGGCCATAATTTGTGTTTTAATTACCCAAATGGGTCATGCGAGCCCATTTAAACATCTACGTTCCAAGAACTCTCCAATGATTTAAGGAACTATTAATTTATATTTAAATTGACATTGACATAAATAATGATGAATTATTGAAAACCATAAGAAAACACAAGAAAAAATAAAATAGTTGATCGTCATTGGTAGTGTGCAGTAGCACAGAGCTCAAATTGGGTTGTTATCAAAAACTACCCAAAATCACAAATGAAATATTAATTTATCAATTATGCCAACAACCCAATTTTTGAAGACATGCATTTTTTTGAGACTTGCCAAAATTCAATCAAAATCACCTATTTTTAAAGAAATTAAGAAGGTAGCCAAAATGCAATTGAAATCATATTTTTTTGGAAAATCTTTAGCAAGCATGAAATTTTCTTTTGACTCTTCCCATGGAGGTAACTTTTTCTTATGCAAATAGAAGACAATGCCGACATGTGTGAACGATTTATCTTGGAGATTGATTCCACCATGTTGAAATCATTGCAAAACATGTATCAATGTTGGTTATTATGTTTGCACCCAAAAATCATAAAAACCAAACCTCCCATAGAAATAATGTATTTCTTGACTTGATAATTATGTTTTGTTTTGTCTAGCAATCATTTGCCAAATTTGCATTATGGACAAAATGTGGTTTGTGATTTCAAAACCTATCCTTCTTTTTGTTATATGGATCACTTTAGATGGAATCCCAAACCAAGATTTATGGCAAGATGTCACCATATGGAAGATCCTTTATGTGTTTGTAGTAGTTGTTATAGCCTTGTGTTATTAACAACTAGGTTACATGTTTCAAAAGAATAATTTACAAATATTTGACAAGTTTTTTAATTTGTGTTTCTTCAATGATGAAGTTATCTTCTTTGAATGTTTCAATTGAGTCAATATATTTTATGTGAAAATTGCTAGTACCACCTTGTGAGGAGCTTGGGGCTTTAATCCTTCGTCAACATAAAAAATTCTTCGACTTGCTTTGTATTGCATATTTTGATGTATGATTTTTTTGCCCCATTAATTTCGAAGTGGAGCATCACATTTGAAAGATATTGTCCTTAACATTTGATTCCTTGATATAGGTGACATTTTTTTCTTGAAATAATTATGATAAACATGTCAACATTATCTTCATCAACATGAAGCATTAGGTGTAGATTTTTATTCCCCTCTCTAAATGATCAACCTTTTGGGCTATAACTCCTTTTGGGTTGAATCTTTTGTTGTAACTAACCCTATAGTTAATTCATTCATAAGCTTGACAATCTCTTATTTGAACATTGGTAAAAATTTCTTTATCATGTCATTAATTTTTCTCCTTGTTTATTTTGATGGAACAATCACATAATACATGATGGTTTGCTTAGATAATGAATTATTTGACATTATTATGCACATTTTCTTCTTTTAAAATCTTATGATAAAAATTTAGGTTTGTGCAATAAATCAATCATATATAGATGATTTTAAATTATGGTTAAATTTTGTGGCATGAAATATTACATAATCCTTCACTTTATGATGTATGTTTGCATAACATATGCATGGCACCACAAGGTTGAAATTGCAATCAATTGTGAAATTTGCCCTTTTTGTGATGCCTTTAATTTGCATAGCAATGACCCAATTTTCAACATCCATTGAAACATAATTATCACATTAACCCTTGTCTTGGGCATGCTTTGTCTTGGGTTCATGACCAATGTAAAGATAAGACAAAAGGAAATGGGTAAGGAGTAAACCTTATAAGGCATAGTGCAAGTTTTTAAAAAAGTGAAATAAATTCCCCAACCGAATGGGAGTTGTGTGAGAAAAAAAGGAACATTCCCAAATCCTTCCATGAAATCTAGTTTCAACCATTAATATATCGTAGTCAATAGGTGTAACAAATTCATTTGAATTGATGATAAATCCATGTCTATTAGGAGGAACATGGATGATAACACATGCTTATTTGTCGACTTGCAACTCTTAACATTGTTATATCCATCACAAAAGGGTTCATGCACATGGGTTTAATGAAATTCAATGTTTTTCATTAAAGTGTGGGATGCAATTGTTGGTGTGGCTTTGCAAATTAATTGTTGCAAGTCAACTTGAAAAATGGGTGCATGTTGGAAGATGTAGTTACCAAAAGAAGGTATAATGCATGTTGTTTTAGACTTTTAAAAAACTAGGAAATATTTATAAATGACATGTCCAAATCAAGTATTGTTGATTTTTAAAATATATATCAATGGGGAATATGACATGGCATGTTTGCATGCTCACAAAAAAAGGCGTTTTAAAATTAATTGATATTTTTTGAAACATTAAAACACAAGGTACCAAAATGATTTCCAATACTTCAAAGGTACAATTTGTATTCACATCAAATTGTGTCCAATTGAACAACTTGTCATTTCTTTTTATAAAGGTTGTTTAAAAATTCTAACATGTCCAAATTAGTTAGGTTTCTTCAAAGTTATGAATCCCCCACTTGTTCAAAATGTCCTAGTTATGAAAAAGGGACATTGAGAATTTCAAGGATTTTTTAATGTCAAAGTATTCCCTATAATTAAAGACATGTAGAATATATCATATGGAGAACAATGCTTCCTTTAGGAGTTTGCTATTATGAAACTTATGCATGCACTACACCAAAACATGGGTTGATGGTTAAGACAAATTGTGATTGTTGTCATAGCATAGTCATGTAATCATATTAAAAAATCATGATTAGTTTTTTACTGTGATCAAAATTATGATTATATGACTAAGTAATTACAATTGTAAATGTGACTAGTTCAGTAGTAGTCATGTTTGACTTGAAGTTGACCTTGTTTGTGGGAACCTTTGTGAAAATTAACATATATTTATGTAAGTGTCATCAATCTACACGAGGTTTTTAATCCATTTAAGTGTTTAAAATCTAGATGAAGTCCTAGATTTTTTTGGAATTTTTTGAAATAGTTATGTAAATATGACTTTTTAAATTCTTGCAGGCTATTATAAAGAAATATACCCTATTTTAACTTAAGTAGCTTCATTTAGCCTACCATAACCTAATTTAACCTAATTTAGTCAAGTTTAACCTAAGTAGCCTAGTTTAACATAACTTAGTTTTTTTAAAAAATTAGCCTAAATAATTTAATTTAGCTTATTTTAGACTAACATAACTTGGTTTTACCCAATTTAACTTAAATAACATATTTTAATTTAATTTAACTTAAGTTATTTAGTTTATCTTATTTCAACTTAATTTAACCTAGTTTAACCTAAGTAGACTTAATTTAGTTTAAGTAATTTTCATTTAACCAATTTTAGCTTAAGTAACATGGTTTGGCCTAAGTAACCAAATTTAAGTTAAATAGCCTAATTTAACATAGTTTGACCTAGTTTAAACTAATTTAGCTAAGTTTAGGTTAATGTAGCTTAATTTAAGATAATTTAGCCTAATAATTTAGTTTAACCTAATTTAATCTAATTTAACTTAGTTTAATTTAGTTTAGCCTAAATAGCTTCAATTACCCCCTAATTTAGCTTAGCCTACCAAGGTGGTTTTAGGTTATATTAGATTAATCTAAGTTTAGCTCAAGGGGGCCTAAATTAGCCTAAGTCAACCTAAGCTAAATTACTAGGTGGCCTAGTTTAACTTAAATGAGTTTTTTTACTATTTATAAAGTGGCCAATTTAATTAAATGACATTTTTTAATCTAAGTGGTTCAACTTAGGCTAGGTTGCATAGGTTAATTCACCCAACCTTATTTGATTAAACTTTGATTGCCATGTGGCATCACATGATTGCACTATTAGAAAAACCTTGTTTTGCAACTTCAATTTGTGATTAAAAATTGGTTGTAGATGACTCTTGTAACTAAATTTTTCATTAGCTACATAAGTCTAGTCGCACACAACATGTAGTTACAACTATGATCTAAACATAACATCATCACAAGTCCCATGGATGAAGTATATACTCAAATGTATATTTCATTGTTTGACCGTATAATTAAATGTAACTAATCACCATTATTTGCAATTACAATACCATCAATTACACATTGCCACTTGTAAGGCATATGTAAATTAAAATAAAAATAATTAGATAGCCCTTTTCATTTCATTCATCCAAATTGGATGGTCTAAGATTATTCCATGTGCACTAATTATATCATGCCACATGGCCTAAGGTGAGGATTTTTTTTAATAATTTAAATTTTCATTTAGGTTGGTAGGTAGATAAATAAATAGGTAGGTAGGTAGATAGATAAATAGATAGATAGATAGGTAGGTAGGTATGTGGATAGGTAGGAAAGTAGGTAGTTAAGGAGGTAGAAACTTAGGTGCATAACAAAATGTAGATCAATGAATTTTTTAAAACAATTTTAAGTTCATGCCATAGGGTTGAGCTTTTTTAAATGGCTCATCCCAAATTTATTTTTTTTCCTTTTAATGTTGTATGTGTCTTTTGGACATTTAAAGTACACCTCTTTATATAGTTTACAATATTTAAATGGATGATAAAATATATGGGATAAATTTTCTAGTTACATATTAATTAGTATGCAAAAAACATATTAATATGCAACTAGTTTGCAACTAGAAAATTTATCCCATATCTTTTGTTCTTCTTTCAATGTTGTAAACTATTATAATTAGATGTGCATCAAAAAAATTTTAATCCCAAATTAAAATAAAATCCACATAATAATACTACTTACCTACTTAGGCCTTATATATTTAACTACCTACCTTCCTAACCTAGCAACTTAATAAACATATATAAATAAAATGTACATATATATAACATAATCCACTTAAAGTACAACCTATCAACTAATACCTAGCCTAACTTACTACCTATTAACTAAAGTAACCTACATTGCACATAAGCTAGGCTCACATGACATTTATGCTTAAACCAAATATGTCACATAAGGTTTAAAACCATGGCTAAACCTTAGTTATACTAAAACTTGGCTAAACTTTGGCTAATCTTACAAAACACCCTAGCTAAACAAAAATTTGATTAATTTTTTTAAAAAATCTTGGTTAAACTTACAAGACACATTGGCTAAACTTTGGTTAAACTAAAATTTGGCTAAACCAACAAGACACCTTGGTTAAACTTTGGCTAAACTTATAAGATATTTTTGCTAAATTAAAATTTGAATTAACCTACAAGACACATTGGCTAAACATTGGCTAAAGAAAAAATTGACTAAACTTATAAGACACTTTGGCTAAACTAAAATTTGACTAAACCTACAAGACATTTTGGCTAAACAAAAATTTAATTCACTTACAATACATTTTTATTAAATTTTGATAAAACAAAACTTTGGCTAAACCCACAAAACACATTGGCCAAACATTGGCTTAATTTTTTTGGGCTAAACCTATAATGCACCAAGTGACTAAACTAAAATTTGACCAAACTTAAAGACACTTTGGCTAAA
>Ga0116229_10011983_pt1 | contig 12632 bp, 12 predicted proteins | sample S1TSphgellanicum_3_FD_87313 | JGI IMG/M metagenome (GOLD analysis project Ga0116229, IMG submission 87313) | Host-associated microbial communities from peat moss isolated from Minnesota, USA - S1T2_Fc - Sphagnum magellanicum MG | ecosystem: Host-associated > Plants > Peat moss > Unclassified...
AGGGGGGGGGGGGGGGGGGGGATCGACGAGTTAAAGAACCGGAGTGGGAAATGCAAAGGATTGGGCAGGGGGCTCAACGGGTTAAAGAATCAGAGTGGGAAATGCGAAGGATCGAACGGGGAGGTCGATGAGGTAAAGAACCAGAGTGGGAAATGCGAAGGATCCGGGCGAGGGGGGGGACCAATGGTTGTTTGGAAAGAAAAGTTTTTTTTAAAAACCAGAAACATCAACCAAACATTGTTGAAATAACACACCTGTGCATTATGCACGAGGTTCACACTAGTATGGAATTAAAGCAAGGTGCTATTGAGAACACACTTGGGGAACACATTGAAAACTTAAGGAACATATTGAGAACCTGATGGGAAACCCATTGGGACTTTATGGGAACATGTTGGGAACAAAGGGAAAATGAAAAAAAATCCTCCCCCAACCCAACCCAACCCAAACCACCCAAAACTTAATAGAAAAATAAATCAAGGCACCTTGAGTGCATGATTCAGCCTACCCATTGGCTGCATGTATTTTTTGGGTTTGGTGGTGGGGGGGGGGAGGGGGGTAGGGCCAGGGTGAACTAGCACCCCACCTTGATACCTTCAGCTTTTTGAGCAAGTGAGGCCTCTTAGTGACAATTATTAAGCCCACAAAAAATTGTTAGATTTGAAACTCGGAGACACTCATTTAGTCTACGCATCATGGAATATTTGTAAAATTTTAGAAATAATTTAAATGGATTTTGGGAATTTTAACCATGGTACCAACATAGGGTGCTGGTTCACCCAAGGCGGATGGGTAGGAGATAAAAAAAAAATTGAGACCCCTTCCTTCTTTAGAATTTCTTATATAACATATATCATTAACATTTTTGTATTTTTAATAATAATTTTTAAAATTATAATAATAATTTTTAATGTGGAGAAAATTGGAGTTGAGTATGATGGAAAAATAGACCTTTTATTGTTCTTGGTTCAATTTAAAACATTTGATTAAATTGAGTTTTTTTTTAAAGAGTTTTTGTTAAATAGAGGGGAGATTTTTACTCATATCTATGTATTTAAACAAGGCCTCTTTTAGATGAGGGTCCAATGAAATAGAGCAATCCTATTGGATGAGAGCCACAAATTGGACCCATGACTTTTAAGATGAGAGTCCAAGACCAAAAAAAAAAAGTGGCAAATCAAGGAGGCTAAACCTAACAAATGGGGCACCATTTAGGAGGGGAAAATCAATTGATTTGAACCCCCAAAAATCAAATCTATGTTGGTAGATTCTTAATTTTAGGCGAGCTCAAGTCCAAGTTCAAGGTCAGGTTCGATGAACCAAAGATTCCAGACCGGAGATTTAATGTTTTTTTTTTTTTTTTTTTTTGTTGGAACCATGGTGGGAATCATACCAAGCAATTCACCTTTTTTATTATAAAAAAAAAACATGTATTAGAAATTGAACTTGGGTGCCATCCTTTTTTTAAAACATGTTTTTAAAGTTATCTGTGTAAAATAAATACAACTTTTCAAAATAAATTTAAAAAAAATAAAATTGTACATTTATGCTGCATTTTGTGCAAGTAGTTAGTTTTAATTAATTGCACATAATTAATATTTACATAATTTTTATTTTGAACAATGTGGATTTGTTGAACACAATAATTTTTTTAAAAAAAAGAAAAATTCTTCTCTAAACCCTAAACCCTAAACCCATGCAAAAAGATATAAGATCTTTGTGTTTGAAAGTACCCATAAGTCTGGACAAATCTATGAACACCAAAAGACATCCAAAGTGCAATCTGCAAAGCTTTGGGTACAGCTATTTTCCATGGTATGTGCATTGTTGTTCTTGGCTCTGAAGAAATAGCTACTTTCAAACCATCTTCAAAACCTCCTCACATCGTTCCAGGTTTCATCAACATCTGTTGCTTGATTGGCATGAAGCTGCAGCAAATTTGCGAGGAAGTAAACTTGTGTTCAGATTCCCAAAAAAAAATTAGCACCATGTGGACTGCACTCATGCACAAGTTATATAAGGTTTGCATTACAGGAAGCCCTTCAGCAAGCAATAACTCTCTTGGTGCATACAACATTCTTTTCCCCATTAAATCCTCTCTCTCTCTCTCTCCCTTAACCATAAAACCCAAAACTTTCTATCTGTATACTTGAGGCTGTGAACCAGTAATTTCTTTCAAATAACAGGAAAACAAAGGATCATTTTTGCATTCAATCCATGCATGCTTTCAGATTTTGCAACATGAATTTTCTACTTGTTGCAAGCAAAATGTAAAACTGTTTCTCAAGCACTTTGATCGACAACCCTGTGAAATCACTTTCTCAAGCACTTTCATGTAAAATGCAAAAGCATTTCTGAAGAAATTTGATCCTCGATCTCTGAAACCATTTCTCAAGCACTTTGATCGACAACCCTGTGAAATCACTTTCTCAAGTACTTTCATGTAAAATGCAAAAGCATTTCTGAAGAAATTTGATCCTCGATCTCTGAAACCATTTCTCAAGCATTTTGATCAATGGAGTCCGAAAAGAAAAAGCAAAAGGGAGTTATATTCTCATCGCCAAATGGGTTTTTATTCAAACCGACGAATGCTTGCAGGAACTTTGTGTGTGTATGCGTGTCTCTTTCTCCATGATAAAATGCAGCCATTGTGTCTGGTAAACAACATCTATCAAACAATTTGTAGCTTGGAGAACCTAAACCCTAAACCCCAGCCAAACTTGCCTGGAAAAACTGACCCAACATTTGGAATGCAAAATTGACCAAGTATTAAGGCCTTGTGTGTTAGGAACTCGAGAAACAAAGATTGTTCCTTACCGGGAGTGGCAGCAGAAAGAAGAAAAAATCAACAACTCTGGGGCAAAAGAAGAGAAAAAAAACCCTAATATCATCACTTCAATCATTCAGTTGTTGGAGCTCAGCTTTAAGCTGCTCCATCTTAAGTCCCATAGATCTTTGCAAAGCTCCTCTCTCCGATTCATCCAATCTTGCAATCAAACCATCGTATGCATCCAGCACGACTTTCACAGCAGCTCTAGCACTCTCGGCTTCCTCATCGAAGTAAACCGTCTCTTTGGACTCCATCGCCAACTCAATCTCTTCCCTTGCCTCTGCAAACTTGGTATTAATCGCATCCACTATTTTGTTCTGCTCTTCCTGATTCACACTACCTGTTGCAAAACTCCTCCGAAGGCCACCGTAGCAGCAGCTTCTCACATGACTAGGGAATTCAGATCCACCCAGATAGTTCTCAGGTGAAAGCGTTTGAATCCTGAAACTGCTACTGCTATAGCCTGACCTAATTTCCAACCTCCCGGAAGCAAATACACTGCGACACAAAACGGATCCTGATTGCGCACTCGCCAACTTCCAAATCCTGCGCACCATCACAAATCCACCCGCACCCATCTCTCTCTCTCTCTCTTTCTCTCTCTCGCGAACTGGAACTCGGAAACGAACTGCGAAGACAAAGGCGAGGGCTTTGGTCTTCTCCTTTGTTGATTTTCCGGCGTTTCTGGCCGTCCACTGAAAGCATCGTACGGTCAGCGACGAGAGCAAGCGCTTGGATCTTCTCCTTTCTTGCGTTTCCGGCGTTTCTGGCCGTCCACTGCAAAGCATCGAACGGTCAGCGACGAGAGCAAGCGCTTTGGTCTTCTCCTTTGTTGCATTTCCGGTGATCCTGGACGTCCGCTGAAATCATCGAACGGCCAGAGATATGGTGAGGATTATTTCATTAAAATAAATCTTCCCTTTCATGCATTTTTGGGGTCCTTTTCTAAATATTTTTTAATTAAAAATTAAATTTTTAAAAATTTAAAGCTTTCGCCATTTAATTTTTTGATATCGAAATTTTGGCTATTTTTTCCCCAAATAATTAGAAAAAAGGAGTCAAATTGACACATTAAAAAAAATTGCAATAATTTCCCAATTCTTAGGCGTAAAAAACATGACAAAATATTGTTGAAAAATTAATCACGGCTCCACCATGAATTAGGAAAATGAAATCGAGGGATTATAATTCTCTAAAGCACTTGGGAAAATGCAAATTTGGGAATTCCTAGTGTATTTGGAGGGCACCTTATATCCATTATTAACATTCCTCCTAGAAAAGAGAAAGCATCTCGTGCCTACTCCTTAAGAGTAGGCACGAGATGCTTTCTCTAAACCCTAAACCCTAAACCCTAAACCTTAAGCACCTTATTATGTCCATAAACATTCCTCCTAGAAAAGAGAAAGCATCTCATGCCTACTCCTTAAGAGTAGGCACGAGATGCTTTCTCTAAACCCTAAACCCTAAACCTTAAGCACCTTATTATGTCCATAAACATTCCTCCTAGAAAAGAGAAAGCATCTCGTGCCTACTCCTTAAGAGTAGGCACGAGATGCTTTCTCTAAACCCTAAACCCTAAACCTTAAGCACCTTATTATGTCCATAAACATTCCTCCTAGAAAATGAGAAAGGATCTTGCGCCTATAAGTTGCCATAATTTCTACTTATAGGCTACTTATAGGCGTAAGATCCTTTCTCATTTTCTAGGAGGAATGTTTATGGACATAATAAGGTGCTTAAGGGCTACTTATAGGCATAAGATCCTTTCTCTTTTTCTAGGACAAATGTTTATCAATACAAGGTGCTTAAGGCCTACATAAGGAGTAGGCATAAGAAGTAAGAGTACTAATGTGAGGCTAGTCTAGGGGCTAACACATCATCCTAGAGATTATTAGTGACCACCAGCAAATTGGTTTAGGGTTTCTTAATTTGTACTCTGGAGATTTCTTCATTGAAAGCAAAGCATGTTGAATCCTAAGAAGACATTTGCTGGATGTTGCATTTCATTTTTGATAATAAACAATGTAAAAAAACAAAATGCTGATGGTTGTTGCATTCGGGTGTAATGAAAGAACTTCTAGTTGTTGCATTGGAACGTAATGAAAGAACTGCTAGTTGTTGCATTGGAGCATCATGAGAGAACAACTAGTTGTTGCATTGGAGCGTAACGAAAGAACTGCTAGTTTTTGTATTGGAGCGTAATGAAAGAACTGCTAGTTGTTGTATTGGAGCGTAATGAAAGAACAAATAGTTGTTGCATTGGAGCGTAATGGAAGAACTGCTAGTTGTTGCATTCGAGCGCAATGGAAGAACTACTACAGTACAATGATGGCGTTTGAAACTATGTACTTGGTCTTGTCAGAACAAGAACTTGATCGCCTTCACCCCAATTTAGAACTTGATCCTTGTTGGGAGGATTGAGAGACCAGTTGTTGCCGTTTGCTGCACATTTATGTGCAATGACAATCTCTTCGCGTTGCAAAGCTCGTGCCTGAAGCTCCCAGAAGTTGAATACCTCCCCTGGCTCTGCATATTCTCCTAATTCCAAAATGCCATACCAACCCACAAAACAACAGAAATCAAAACATGAAAAGAAATGGCAAAACCCAAAACCCAATTGAATATGAAACCCGCCTTTTTTTTCCACTACAAAAATTACCCATCAAAAAAGGCCAACAACATGTGCTATTTTTCTTGGTTCCACTGACAAACAAATGGAGATAACTTATAACAAAACCCTAAACCCTGAACATCTTGCAGGAACAAAGTGAGACCCTAAACCCTGAACATTTTGCAGTAACAAATTGAGACCCCAAACCCTGAGCCCTGAACATTTTGCAGTAAAGAACTGATACCTAAGGCATAAACCCTAAACCCTGAACATTTTTCAGTAGAAACTGAGATCTTGTTTATGTTTCCTTGTGTTATTTAGGCACAGAGTAGTTGAATATTCTTTTTTACCAATGTCGTGAAGTAGCATGGAGCTTCCATAGTCGCTCATGACTTCATCAAGAACAGCACCAACGTCAGAATCTTCAGCCAAGTGCGCCAACACACTTGCCTGCAGCTGCTCTGCTTGCACTGTATCATTCATCCATATCTTTTGCACCTGGCCCAGATAATTTTCCACACAAAGTTTCCATGTTTTGTCATCAATCTATGCAAGCAAGCAACCTAATTTGTAGGCATGACTTTTTGTTGTTCTCACAAAACATCAACTTTGATTCTGCTGTCCCTACAAAACATCGACTTTGATTGTGTTGTTCCCACAAAACATTGAGTTTTGTAACATGCTATGCAAGTCACTCAATTTTTGAAGTCAAATGTGCTGTGGGATCTCTTAGACAGCATATAAATCAATGTGTACCTGATGAAGGGGACTGTCTTGTATGGATGGCAGCTCTGCAAGTATTGCCAAATCCCACATCCCTCGTTGCGCCTGCAATAGAGTAAGTAATAGGTTTTCTATCACAAATTGATTACTAATTTCCTCTTGACCCACCTGCTGCTGCACAGCTTCAAAGGATAAGCAGACCTAAGAAAACATGACTGGAGACTGTGAAATTCTGTATGCAAAGCTGAAGTACCTGAATGTGGTGTATAAACATTGCTGTTGTGGTGGTGTCATGACATTGTCCCTCCTTTGCTTGATCCTGAAGAATTATTGTCTTTTCATATGATTCCACTGGCAGCTGCTCCAGGACACGCCGTGACATTGGGTCCCCAACTTCTGAACATTCTCGAGCAATTTGATTACTCAGGACCCAGTAACAAAAGTCTTTATCATGTTAGCAGCAACAAAATCTCAAGACCCAAAGTTTCTTGTAGAGGCCGATGCTGAAAGCAAGCTGTGCAAAATTCCAACACCACAAGTACTCCACAAAAGACACCACAAGTTTTGCAAAAAGACCATCAACTATACACATCCCAACTTTTGGTGAAAACAACTTCCCCGTCATACTGTCTTTGACATGTTGCTACTGACTTCTCTCACACAAGGAGTAAGGAAAAAAAAACTTACGGTTGATAACTTTGAGGTGTTGCAATGGAGGTCCAGACCGGAGCTCTTTGGTCCTGATGTTGGGATTGATGCTTGAAAGGATGGTCACCTCACTCCCTTTTGATTCACAAAAACAAATGTCCCCACTCAGCCAAGTCCAGAACTAAAAATGGCTTCATGTTCCTTCCCCTCTTCAACTGAAACATTCATGAGAGACAAAGTTTCTGAATATTGGTGAACAATGGTACAGATCCCTTCTTCATCCTGAAGCTGAACAAACCGGTTGTCTGTGTGCCCAGTCTTTGAACCTAAAACTGGACTCCCAATATGGAGAAATCTTTTTCATTTTGAAAGAGAGAGTGGGAGTCAAAAAATCACCTTTGGCAACACTGGAATCAATGAGGCGAAGCACATCCTTGAGGTCATGTCTCCACCCGCAGATGAGCATTTTGATAACTGGCTTCTTGGGTTTCTTGATATTGCTCAGACCCACAATAGGATGCTTAGGTGCATTCGACTTCCCGGGCTGGTAGCTGTCATCATCTTCTGATATGACAAGTAACCTATCACCATCCTTCACCAAAAACAATCACCACACCCAAAAAACTGCATTGGCTTTAGCTCAAGATTTCCTTCCCTAAACCCTAAACCCTCAGCCATCCATCCCTCATACTGAAAAAACTGACCATATATAGGTGGGAAATCTCACATTACCTGAAAGACAGTATCAAGAGGTGGGTTGATGAGTGTGAAGCTGCCATTGCGTGTTGGTTTCGATGTGCGCATTCCACACACAATTGCATCCTCAAAAAGATACACAATCTCGCCAAATGTTTTCCCAACCAGCTCTGGCCTGCCCTTTCCAATCAATAAATCAATCAACCCAAGTTACGTCAAAGCTATTGATAAGCTGCTTTCAGAATCAAAACTGGATGACACAAAGACTACAAGAATTTGCACTAAAGAAACTACTCCTGGCTTTCGTTTTTCATTTTTTCCTTACAAAGAAAGGAGGAGGCAGAAGGGAAGGTAGTGACAGAGACCAGTGCTTGAAGCGGAACTCAGAGCCCTCGAAACGCAAAAGTTCTCCAGCCACAGCAGCAGTCTCGGGTTTCAATGCCCTTTCAACCATCATCCGTAGCACAATATCCCCTGTTGCGACTGGAACCATCTTCTGTAGCCTGCCCAAAACCACCCATGACAACATTACATCACATAATCACCTGATCTCAAAACCCATCAGGGTTTAGGGTTTAGCAAGCCCATATGATCCTATATGGAAGCTGCTACTTAGTTTACCTTTCACCTGTAGTCGGTAGCAAAGTGGGGTCAGTCATAACGGAAGGAGAAGAAGCTTGAAGAGATGATGATGGTTGTTGCTTCGAGCTGGAAGACATAAGAGTTCCTAGCATCTGCTTTAGCAATGCAACATTCTCCAGTTCAGCCAACTCCACCACTATGTCTGCCTTCAGCTCTGACAAATATGCCAACACCAGGCTTGTTTGTATGATCTGCAAGATCTCCCCAACTTACAAGCTTAATTGTCTTCTTCTTCTTCGCTGAGATTTTGTAAAGACATGACAGCTACTGTCTAGCGGCATCTGCTTAAGCAATGAGTCACTCTTTTTAGTTCACCTGATCTTTTAGGAAGATTCTTCTTCTTACCTTGGCATCTGCTTCATGAGGTAGCAAGTCAGGTGGTGAGAGGATGATCATTGAGCGTGCATAACTTGCTGAACACCGTTTCAAATCATCATCATTGGTCGGAACTCCTGTTCTCGTGACCACCTGTTAGCATATCCCAAATATAGCTCCCCTTTCAATCAACGTCCATATGCCCATGAGTCTGTCTCCTTCCAGATTGAAGCCAATAAGAGCCTAGAGAATTATGCATCTTTCCTCAAAGCACTTTGCAGTAGAATTCCACAATGGGTTCTCTCTCTTTCTCTCCCTCTCTCTCATCTCCAAGGAGAAGAAATGAAATACAACAAACAGACAATTTTACAGCACAGCTAGTCATATCCAAACCTTGGATCCATTACGCATGGAAAGTGGGAGGGCTTGCCGGAGATCTGCATCCATGTCCACTTTCTCATGGTCTCCCAGGACCACAATGGTTCGCTTGCGACCACGGTTTTCATTTGCTGCTGTGAGCTCCTTCACCAATGGTATTGTTTTCGGAGTCCATCCTGCAAATCTCATTGAGGCAACAAACATCAAGAAAGAAGCTCATGAACAGTCCAGCAAACTTTGTCTGAAAATGAGTACCCTTCCAGATTGTACTACTATGCTGATCCTGTATTCTACGAGAACAATCCACAACAACCCTTTGTGGTGGGAGACTAAAGAAATTTGAGATGGTCAAACAATCAGCGAAATGAATCCCAGACACCATCTTCACATTACAGAAACACCCACCCTAACAGTAGTAAAGATGATGACAATGTCACCACTTACCAACAATTAATGTATGATTTTCTTCAAGGACAGTACTGGAACCTTTGTTGAGTTGATCCACTCTGGCACTCACTGCATCACTCGTCAAACTGATCAAGAGAGCGAAGAAAAGCATACCACCCATTGATAGTGGGACTGCCACAAACCTCTTGTGAAACCCATTCTGCAAACCCCCAAAAAAAAAATTTGTAATCAAACAAACTGAGACAAACCCAAGAGGAAGAAGGCGATATGACTACAGTTCAGAATGAATTGACTGACCTCACCCGCATGGGAGCCTGGGTCAGAGATAAAAGTCCAAGCTACCCATGTCGACTCAGGGAGCTCCAGATTGGGGCCTTCCATATTTGTCGCCCAGTAGTAAAACACTCCTAACATGGGGTACTCAGTGCATCAGGTTAGAAAAAAATCTTGCAATGCTTGTTGTGGGTCCATACCCACAGTGTAAATTGTAGTGGATCTGCATAAGGTGCAAAAGATGTGATATATCCATCAAGTGCAAAACATGGAATACATTCACTATTGCTCTCTTGGCTCCAAATGAAATAAACTTGATTAACAAACTCCAGTAAAGGAATCAGTTTGTGTGCAACCCCAACATTACATTTTTGAAGCTGCAAAATCAACATCCAGATGTGTGATAGACCTGTGTTGATAAACGGATCTTGATGTATGCTTCAAAAGAAGTGACAATAGGTTCAACAATAATTATACCTCCAATGGCAGTCAGTACCGCACAAATCGCAAGCAGTATCAGTGCCTGTTGTACATGTTGGAACTTGTGGTGTAAGTATGATATGTCTGTTTTTTTTTGCTTCTGCAGAGTAAACCTACCTACCTACAGTAATACTACAAATCCGCTTCCACCGTGGGGTTTGTTTCAAGAGCTTTAAAAAAGGATGTTCTTCTTCCTACCACCCTTGTGCTCCAAAAAAACCAATAAATATATATATATTTTTAAAACAAAAAAAACATAAACATAAAAACAAACTATGATGATGCAAATTTATTACCTTGCCTCCAGGCTCAGTTGCAAAGAAATAGTCAAGGGCGTAAACGACTTTCTCATCTGTTGTCACCTTCTGAGTTGGAGTCAGTGTTGGTCGAGCTTTTATAACTATCTACACAAAAGTACAAAAATTGATTTCAGACAGAAAGTTGTTCAAGAATGTACTCTGAGAGTATTGCAGTTACTCGTGTGAACTTTGATTAAGAAACTGGGTTTGAAAACTGGATTTCAAATTCATAAGAAGTAGAAACAACAATCAATCCCAGATGACCAATTCCCAGAGACTCTTTTTCTGGGAGCAACAGATTTGGATATGAAATTGGAGGTAGCGCATCCTGAGACAAAAGAGGATGATGGGCGAGAAGACATGGGTTGTTCCCTGAGAAGCTTAACCTCGGCTGTTGCAGCATGAGCTGCTGATGGAACAAAACTCAGCCTGAAGCCATATGAGGAAATTGCACCCAAAAACAAATATGTCATGAAAAGGAGCAGCTGCTTCATCCATTTCCTCTTTGAATAATATGGCTGCAACAAGAAATCAACCCACCCCATGAAATCAACCCAATTACAGATTGCATTCAAACCATTCTGCATCTGAAGAAGAAGAAGTTGAGGTTTGCAGATCAGATGAAGTCACACACTTACAGAAGAAGTTTTCTTCTTGGCTTCTTCTTCACCCACCAGCAAAGCATAGCTCTGATGAGTTCTCAAGTGGGATCCGGGGTGAGTTGCTTGCTCTGGAGCACCACTTTCTGATCTGAATCCAGCCTGAAACTCAACAGCACTGAGTCGTTGAGATCCATCCCTGGAACTACAACCCACCAAAAGAGACCATTTGCTCAGCGGTCTGAATGTACAATTTTTCTGTAGTCCAGCTTCTTCACTGCATTCCCAAATCACCCCACCAGTTTTGTTCTTGCTCTTATTGTAGTTCTTTTTCTGCTGCAGTCTAGCTAGCTTGAAGGAATTTGTGATTGGTGATGATTTTCTGAGAGACTTGGGAGCTGAAGAAGAAAACAATTGACAACCCAATGTAGCTCCGTGAAGCTGCTTGATTCCAGAAAGAGGATTTCTCGGAGATGACAGCTGATGAGAGAGAAGGTAAGATTGCTGAGACATTTCTCGTGAGCTCAAAACACAACCCTAAAACAAAAAGACTGACAGAGAGGCAAAACCTCACCAAAAATCTACAAAATGCAACAACCAAATCATACACTGCAAAGGGAAAGAACAAATCTCAAAAACCTGCAAACTGCAACAACAATCATATGACTCCCTAAAACACACCAAAAAAATGCTCAAAGATCTGCAAAACGCAACAAGAAACCCATGAACCCAAAGAAAGGACAAAAAAAGGTTCACGCAAATGCAAAATGCAACAAATCCTGCAGCAACCCAAAGGAAGAAAAACCAAGCTCACAAACCTGACAAAAAAATGCAACAAATCATGCAACCCAGAGGGTAAGAAAAACCTCCCTTCACAAATCTGAAAAAATGCAACATTATGATCATGCCACAAACCAACCTCACAATCCTGCAACAAAATGCAACAACAAACTCATGCAACCCAAAGGAAGAAAAAGAACCTACCCTCACAAATCTGCAAAATGCAACATCATCTTACAACAAATCATGCAACCCAAAAGAAAACCCAACACACAAAATCATGCAATCCAAAGGGTAGAAAATAAAAGTTCATGAATTTTAGAACAACAAACAATGCAAAACCCAAAGGAAAAAAAAAACAAAACCCAACCTCATAAAACTTGCAAACTGCCCAAAGGGTAGAAAAAGTCCATGACTTTTGCAAAATGCAACAAATTGTGCAACAAATTTAATAATAATAATAATAATATCATGAAAATCTTGCAAATTGCAAAAACTTGTGCAAACTCAAGAAAGAAAAAGCTCATTAAAATGTGAGAAAATTATGCAACAATCATGCACACTACTAACTACCCTATTGCCCCTCTTCTCCTTCTCCTTTTTCTTCTCCCATGTGGGGCCTCTCTCTCATGTTTCCAAAAAACAAGAAGATTTCTTGTGACTGAATCTAGAAAGTGAGGAGAGATTGTGATTTGCCTGCCAACTGGGTTTTTGGGCAAAAAGTGTTGGGCAATGGAAGATGCACACATGTGGACTCCCTCCTCATCCTCCTCCTCCTCCTCCACATCATCCAAGCTTTTTATTGCACTAAAAACATTGAAAAATCTCCCTTGAAAAGGAACTAAGAGCATCTTCAGCGGTGCTCAATATATGATCCTCCACATTAAAATTGGATGAAGAAAAGTCAAAACATGCCGGTTCGGTTCAGGAAAATGGTTTTTTTAGCTCAG
>Ga0116229_10011984_pt1 | contig 12626 bp, 10 predicted proteins | sample S1TSphgellanicum_3_FD_87313 | JGI IMG/M metagenome (GOLD analysis project Ga0116229, IMG submission 87313) | Host-associated microbial communities from peat moss isolated from Minnesota, USA - S1T2_Fc - Sphagnum magellanicum MG | ecosystem: Host-associated > Plants > Peat moss > Unclassified...
TACATTTAAGTAGGTGGGTAAGTAGGTAGTTAATATGTAAGTAGGTTATAGGCAAGTAGATAGGTAGGTATGTAAGTAGTACATCTAAGTGGGTGGGTAGGTAGGTAAGTAGTTCATACATAAGTAGGTTATAGGTGGGTGGATAGGTAGGTAGTATGTAGGTAGGTAGGTATTACATTTAAGTAGGTGGGTGTGAGCCATACCGACACAACCATGTGCGGTAGTTTCGATTTTTAAGAGTTGCATTAGGGTTATTTGAGTGGGGTAAGGTTATTAGGGGCTTTTAACAACTTCATAGGGACTGATGAATGCGTTTGGTGCATGGAGGGGTTGTTTCTTTTTATGAAGTGCGTTATTAATGAATAAAGTGTTGGGTTAGTTCTTTTCTTCAACAAAAAATTGTTAACCATAGTTTTGGGAACTTTGTTACATAATTAGGGGTGAGAAATTTCTAGAGGGTTGGAGGTAAAAGTAAACACTAGAATTCTTGGTGTTTAGCGCAACATTGGTCTTGTTCTAATATTTAATGAACAACAAGGATGTTAAAAATTCTTGAAGTAATTAAAGGAATGTTAATGAAAGGTCTAATAGAGATAGAACAATCTTCAAGCCATTAAACATAAGGTTAATTCGTGACAACTTAAAAATTAAATAGATAATATAATAGTGTGCCAATGGCAACAGGAGTCTCATAATAATTGAAACATTTATTTAGTTTGTGAATGAACTCAGCAAGGAGCTGTAAGTACATGTGAAATCCTGGGCTATGCCATAGTGATAATTCATAATGCAGGAAATTTAGGATGTGTTGGATGGTGCGAATTAGGTAGTCCGCCTTGCTATTAAGAGGTAGTTAACGAATCGGACCGCGCAACCAACGATAGTGTCCAACGCCGGGAACTGAAGACCATGCGAAGATAGAAGTATATTTAGTTTCATAATAACCTTCACAAATGGTCTCAGGTTCGTCACCAGAAGCAGGGTCGATTTGCAGGAAGATCACCAGGGTGCGAGAATTTGGAGAAGTACGATAGTACCAGGCTCGAAGGGGTTCAACTTCAAGATGACCACATACCTTTCAAGGTTCGGGTTTTTCATCATGAGGATGTTGTGTTAGGGTCAGATTTAGAGATGATTTCGGAGGCGGTTCTTCATTCACTTATGCGGCCTAGGGCCCGAAAGATATGACCATGCGTGACGCCATAATTTCAAAAAGAGGAAAAAGGTCAGATCTTCAATCAAAATCAAATCAACAATGAAGGTGTGAAGGACTTGTTAAATTAAGGTGCAAAATCGTAATTTATAGATCGAGGAAAAAGAAAGAAAAACGAGAGTAACGACCTAGAACCATGGTAAAGTAAAACCATAAGGTCAAAGGAAAAAATTGAAAGTTTAAGTGAAGTCTGTTGAGGGGAAAATGGGAAGAGGTGAAAATGTGTTTTTTTTACTTTCCATTAACCACCAAGCTTGGGACATTCCATTGGCCACTAAGCATGAAACATTCCATTGGCCACCAAGCATGGAACATTCCATTGGCCACCAAGCTTTGGATCTACCTTCACCTCCCTTTTCATTCTCTTTAAAAGGTGGATTCGGATAATTGGGGGCTCATTTTTTTTCCCCGGACATAATTTTCAATTTAATCTTGAATACTTGTTCCCATAAGCTTCTTGAAGAGGAAAAAAATTATTAGTCTTAGCAGATGAGGAAAATAAGAAAAGTAGAATGAAAATTTTGTAATAATTTGGGAGGAATGGAAATGAGTAGTGATAGTATAGAGAGGTTGGAACTTTAGAAAAGATCTCACAAACCCTTTCATGTTTGGTAGTATAACTCTTTACTGGTTTAGCTGTAAAATTTAAGATTTGGTAGCAAGTTGCGCCTTATAATTAGTTTTATAATGAGTTAAGGCAAGCCGGATTTGAATAATACATGTGTTAGAAATGATATTTCAAGTGACTGATGCTCTGCAGTCAAGTTCAACCAACTGCCTTCATAAAACCCTCTCGGGTTTGGTAGTATAATTCCTTACTGGTTTAGCTGCAGATCTTAAGATTTGGTAAGATGGTGCGCCTTGTAATTAGTTTCCTAGTGAGCTAAGGCAAGCCGGATTTGAATAACCTATGTGTTAGAAACAATATTTCAAATGATTGGTGGTTTGTAGTTAAGTTGAATTATCACTTTTGTAAAACCCTCTCGAGTTTCGTAACATAACTTCTTATTGGTTTAGTTGCAGACCTTAAAATTTGGTAGCAAGATGCGCCTTGTAGTTAGTTTTCTAATGAGCTATGGCAAGCTGGATTTGAATAGCTTATGCGTTAGAAACAATATTTCAAGTGACTAATGGTCTACAACTATGTTGGACATGGTGTTGAGTCCTTAAACGTTAGTTTAAATGAATGACAATTTGATATAAAGTCCTAAAATGTGGAGTGTGTGAGCTTGAAAAAATATATTTATCAGTTTTAATCGTAAATGATGCATAGGAGGCAAGCTACTTAATTTCAACTACAAACGCAATCTAACATCTTGAAATAAATTTGCATTTTTTCTTTCATCAATAACATTTGTGCTTTCAAGCATAATCACCTTGTAGAACCAGGAGTAGAGGGACGGAAAGTCACCTCATAGTGGGTGGGTTAGTAAGTAGGTAGGTATGTATGTAATAAACATAAAATGTCCCATTTGATTAAAAAACATTGGTTATTTTGACTAATAGGCATATTCATAATCAAGGTACCTTTTTTTGGACATAGGATTCAAGGATTTTGTTTTGGTTATTTTCCAAAAACAGAATTTAAATGGAATAAATTTTTAAGTGAAAAATATTGGATAATTCAAATTATGATAATTTTCATGGTGGTGGTGATTTTTCACATGTGTATGTAATTTTGCATAAATATTTTGGTAAAAAATTAAAAATGAAAAAAATGAATACATAAGTTTTTATATACAATTTAACATGTTTTCTTACATGAAAATTTCTTGCACATTTTGTTGACACTTGGGGCCACAAATTTTTAACCTATAAAATACAAAAAATCAACCAAATGAAAAAATAAAAATATTTTTTTAATAGTCCTTTCTTAATGGATTTTACAGCTTTCAAAATTTTGAATATCGTATATTATTTAATCAAAAGCATTATGTGAACATTGCCAAAGAAATGTGTATGCATTATTTATCCATGAAAGAAAATTGAAGTTAATTGCATTGTTTAATTTTTTTAATTCCTTTAAAATGAAAATTACAGTTAAGACAAGGATTCAAATGATTTAAATGACTCAAAAGGACATTTATGTTATATTTAATCTATTACTAGATTTTTTATTAGATTAACATGACATCATTCTAGTTATAATCATATATTAATCCATTATAATCATGAAATAATATATGTAATAAAAAATCAAAATAGTTTTTTTGTAGTTTTTTTTTGTTAGACCATCTTATTGGGTATTTTAATTGTGAATATGCCCTAATGGTGTCAATTATTTTTGTTCAAATTGATTAAATGTCCCATTTGATTAACACCCATTGGTCATTTTGATTAAGGTTGTTTAATTTGATTATATGTATTGGTCAAATAAGTCATTCTAGTCAAGTTGATTGGTCAAAAAATACATGTTTTAGGCCTTTAGTCAAAATGATGTCCATTAATACAAAAGGACAAGTCAATCAACTTGAACTGTTTGGAGAATCACTTTTTTTAGTAGTGGTAGAGGTCAATGAACCTTGAAGCAACATTAGAATCGGATGTGAACACCCATTAACACGATCTTGTGTTTTATCCTTGTAATTTGGAATAGTGTGCCATTTCTTCCACAACAGTGACAAGTCGCATTGGGATTGTATTTGAACTTGGAGTTTGATGTGAAATTTTTTTCATTTTGACTTGCATTGTTCCTATGATCCTTGGAGGACCTCCTTTGAGTTATGTAAGAAAAACTTGTAAGTTTTGAACATTTTCTTTTATGAATTGATGAAAATCATAATGGTGTTTTTTGTTTGATTCTACTAATTAAAGTTGCCAATCAAGTCATGTTGATTTGATTTCCTTGTGTAGTGATGAAAACACACCATGAAGAAGGGAGTGTTTTCAATAAAAGGATGAGCAATTGGCATTTTGGAATTTCCAAATCAAAAATTACGGCATCATCAACAAGACATTGGAATTCATCCAAAAATTCTATCACATTTGCATTTTCAACCATGTGAATTTCAATCAACTTTGTGTATGATGTGAATTGTGCAACTACATTTGTTTGTTAGTAAATAGCTTTCAAGTTTGTCCCAAATTTCCTTCAATGTTTTCAATGTTTTTACACAATGTTAAACTTGTTGATCACCAATGTTCAATGTGAACTAACATTGTGCTTGGCCATCTTTATTTTTCCATGCAATTTGTAATGCAAGATTTGTACCATCGGGATCAATTTTAGTTTCATCAACAATTGAAGACAAATTTGCTCCCATAAGCAATATTTCCATTTTGCAATTCCAAATGGAATAATTGTGATTGGTAAGTAATGGAATGAAAGACTCTGAAAATGCATTTAATGTGAAAGTAACCATACTCAATTTTTATCGTTGGAGACAAATAAAAGAAGGAAACATTGGTTCTTCTCAATTCTACATGCAATTTCAACCTTACTTTGATACCATGTTATGAATTACAAACATACATGGAATGAGAGACAAAGCTCTATTGTATTGCAAGAAGAATAAATTAAATATCAAAACAATGTAAATGTAGTTAAAAGTTTTAGACACTACCCTAAACTATGAAAAGGTATATCTATTCAAGTAATTATATGTCAACAAATTTCTCTTCTAAATAGATAAGTAGCCTTGCTATTTGATCCTTTGAATCCCATGTTGATTGATGAATAGGTGTAATTGGTCTTAATGAAGTTCCATTTGTAACAATTCACAAATCTTCCTTTAAAAAAAACATTTTAAAGGTAGTGTTCCATGTTTAATAATTAACTTCATCAAACATAGTATTTTGTCATTTATACCCCATTTTGATTAAATTGATTTCTTTGATAAAACTTTTTTTTTCACCCACTTCTTGAAGAGTCATCTAAATGAGCTAATAATTTTAATATCATGTTGAAAACTACATGAGCAAAAGAATTGTATCCACAAAGGTAACTTTTATTTAATGTACTGAGATAAACATCAAACACTTATATATGTATGCTATGAAAAATGTATGTCTCTTGATCTTTCTAATAGCTTATTATGTAACCAGCCACAAGGATTCCACTCTTTTGCTTCTTGTGTGCCTATCACCTAGAATAAAATGTGGCACGTTATAATATTCACAACACTCATGGATGGAACTCGATGTAATGGACCTTGAAGTGAATTGGGTGAACTCAATGTTCCAAAAAATGAAGCTAGTAGCAGTGGCATGCTTGTGATTCTTCCCACACAAATTAGCAATTCCATTCGGTAGCTTTTGGAACAAACGCACTACCGCAAAACCCAAATTCAGGCGCATCCATTTGGAAGAAAATACCACAGCATAACAGAGGTTCTCAATCGTGCCATTCAGACAAATTGACAAGGAAGTTCGAGCACTGTGCATCTCTGCAGCTATCGATCAATATGCGAAGAGTATACGAGTCACTAACAAAAGATTATTTGTCTTTCCACAGGATTCAAGACTTTGGAAGTGATTCGAATCAACAGATTCCTTCTCGAGAGTAGATCGATAGCACAATGTTACGTCCCTACTTAGCTGTCGGTCTCCAGGTCATTGCGCACAGAAAAAACTTGGGGAGACCACAAAAGCTGAGCTCTCTCTCGCGTTCTTTGCGATGATTCAACCTCAATCTAGTAGCAGGAGCTCGATCGAGTTCTCTGGCGAGCTTTTTGTGAGGCCTGTGTTACAGTCTCGACTTAATAAGTCCTGAAACAAAATTTCTTATCTGGCACCAAATTTCCTTATCATCTGGTGCAAATTTTCTGATGAAAATTTGGTGCCAGATAAGAAAATTTGCACCAGATGATAAGAAAATTTCTTTCAGGACGTTCGGTCACAGGGTATGTGTGACCGATCTTGACCCCACAAAAAGTGCTGCCATTTGTCTCGAATTTACAACTCCCAACGCCGCCGCTTGCATTGGGTGGATCCAATGAGAGCGAGTGCAAAACTGGCCGACGCGTATTGGCTGAAAACGAGACCTTTCAAGTGATTCCGCTGCACTTGTTGCTACACGCTTACGTGGAAGGTGACAATTGGTGATATCTAAACAAAGCTTGACCTTGTTGGCATTGACGAAGAGAGACATCGTAGACGATCGATAGATGCCCTTCTGAAAAAGAACACATTAGATATGGACTGATGAGAAGAAAGAGCGTATTACAAGTTTAAGTGTTCTCCTCTGAATGGAGAAACAGAAACAAAAGTTGAGAGAGAGCGAGAGCTGATGGATACCGGCTCACTCTGGAAGCACAGAGAAACCGACTTCTTTTCCGTGTGGGCATGGGAAGGACCTTGTGCAGAGAAAGGGAGTTACTCTGCCCCTTCGCAAGCATCGTATGTTCTCCCAATATATCTGCAGCAGGAATTCGTGCACCACGCAATTGTACTAGTGATGCAACGAGGATGGAGATTCAGGAGATGGAAGAATAGTGGAACTTCAACAAGCTACTTTTGCTCTCCAAGGCGATCAAGCATGCGACAAGACGTTTTGAGATTTGCGATCTCGCATGCTAGATTCTTCTTCTCTTTGCTTTTCCTTAGTGTTTGAAGAGGTTGCTTGAGGTTTAGATTGGAGGTACAAAAGGATTCTCTTATTGCATACACATTGATGAACAACATTGCGGCAGCTTTCCCTGCAAAGCTGAATCATGATTTGCTGTAGTTGTGAACTTCTTGTTTGCAGATCTTTGCATCAAAGTTTGAGGGTTGGTTTTGCTATTAGACTGAGAGTTCTGGAAGATTTTATTGTCGTTGTGAAGGCTGTGTTACATACAATTTCTCATAATTAGGGTTATTTGCGGCTTTGCAGGCTATGCCTACTGCACAGAGGATGGAGGGATGCAGAGAAGCAACAAAGAAGCCTTCCTATCTGCCATCTTCCACACTAGTTTCATGAATTCCTCCAAAGGCAATGATACTATGATCCTAGTTCTCCAGTTGGTGAGTAGAACCAAGGCACACAACTGGACTACTCATTTGTGTAGTATCCAGCTAAATTTGTGATTGTTATGGGCTTCTTCTTTCTCTTCCTCTGTGCTAAGGTTATCCTCCCCCTTAACCAGTTTCTTGATCAGGAATGCACCTTCAAATGTCTATTGTTCAAGTGTCTGGAACTGCTGGATTCTCATGTTGGACAATTAAGTTTCAGGCATCCAGGCCCAACAATTGTTGCAGTCATTGTGGTTCTAGCAAGTGTGGTTGTCTTATTAATCATCATGGTTGTGGCCCTTTTTCTGTACTGCAAGTTGAGGCATCAGCAGAGTTGGCATGGTGAGAAGCACCATTTGCATCCAAGTCAAAGTCCTTTGTCTTCACAACAAAATGGAAGGAGCTCCCTTTGGGTTGCAGTCAGCTCCCTTGGATGGCTCGAATACAGATGATCAGCAAGGCAATAAGATTGCAAAAGTTCCATTCCTGTCATGGTTCATCTCACAAACCACAAAGAGGACACATCCTGACAAAGGCTTGCCAACTGGAGGAAGATATGGTCAATGCAGCAGCACAAAACAAGGAAAACATAGCAATCTCAGAGGATGCTGTGACAGAAGGATTTCCTAGTGAGTTGGGAAGACATTTCATTGAGAAAGCTTGAAGTGGTTGCAGACAGATTTGGTTGTTCAGGCATGTGATCATGCCCTCCTATAATAAAAAAAGGGTCTGGATCCAGGGAATGAGCCATTAGAGGATTTTGCAGAATCAGATGTTGAAAACAGTCTTTCAAGCCTCTTCACAGTACCAAATTCTTCCTCAAAGCAAGAGGATTTGTCCCCACCACTCCACCTGACTAAAAGCTTCAGAATAGCTCATCTCCAAAGCAAGTTTGTCACAACCTCTCTTCTTCCATTGCCTTTGAACATTTCTTCAGTTCCTCAGGACCCAAATGATGTACAGAACCTGCCTTCCTAACAACCTAGAAAACTTCTGGATGCAGCTCAATATAGACAGTTTGAAGCTATTGGTCCTCTTCAAATGAGAACCCATGACAGGAGAGTTCTTAACCTAAGCAGCAAGAGGCTTCAGTTAAGTCAAGCTTTGTTGCTCCTTTTCCAGGCGCACCTCCTTTTCCTCCTACTCCTAAATTTGCCACCCTGCCTGCTGCTGTAGTTCCTGAAGCTTCATGGCCATGTGAGTTGCCTACTCCAGACCCATGTCAATACTCTGCAGATTCTTCACCCTTGAGCATTTTTCTATCCCCAAGACCAGAGGGTCTGAAACTATAGTTCCAAATTTTCCACCACCTCCCCCTCCTCCAGTTCCTTTTAGAGGAAGGAAAACTTCTCCCCCTCAATCACCTTCTAAACCTCTTCAAGTCCACCTCGCCCAGCACCTCAAGGTTCTCAAGGACCATTGACCCCTCCACCACCACCACCTCTGAGTCCTCAAGGAGCATCATCCCATCCAATACTATCCCCACCCCCTCCACAAGGTGCTATTCCTTGACCTGCTCCACCACCACCTCCAAAAGGTAGAGTTCCTCCCCCTCCTCCTGCTCCACCTTGACCTGTTGAAGGACTGAGTTTGAAAAAGGGTGCCTCAGAACCACCATCTACAATGAAGCCAGTCAGTACTGCTCTATCAACTGACCAGCATTCAAGTATGCGAAAGGAGGAAGCACTACCACCAATGCCATCTGCCAAGCTGAGAATACTTCACTGGGACAAAGTGAATGCTCTGCCTAATGAGCCAATGGTCTGGAATGACTTGAGCAAGTTGTTGGAGTGTGTGTTTAAGGTTCTAAGTTTTTTGGTGATAATTCTTTGAGTGATGGCCTAGATATGGAGACCCTGGAGACATTGGTGAAATTGGCTCACTCCATCTGATGATGATAAGAGGTGGTTTCAGAATTACCAAGGCAATCCTTCAAATCTTGGTCCAGCAGACCAATTTTTGTTTGCAGTCTTTGAGGTGCTAAATGTATTGTCCCACCTTCATGCCATTCTGTACTTAGCACAAAACAACGAAAAGCTTCATCGAGTTCAGGAGTCAATTGTGGCATTGGATGTACATTGCTTCCTGACCCTGCATCACTCAATGGTCTTGCATTGATTGACAAGTATTGGTCTATGAAGGTGTTGTTGCTGTCAACATTTGGATGCTACACATTAATCGAAACAAAATAGTTGCTCATTTTTCAATAAATATCTGAACAGGTAGCTTGCAAGGAGCTGAAGGGGAGCTGAACCTTCCAGAAGCTTCTAGAAACTGTGCTGAAGACAGGAGATCATCTGAACATGGGGACCTTTCAGGGTGATGCTCAGGCCTTCATATTGGACACATTGTTGAGACTGGTGGACGCGAAGGGCACTGATGGGAAAACCACTCTTCTCCATTTTGTGATCCAGGAGATCATGAAATCTGAGGCAGCTTGTGCTGCTCGAACAGAAAATCCTCTCCAATGTAATAGCATGGACATCCCATTGCCTTCTGAAGCAGATGATAACAAGCGCAGGATGACAGACAATGTGCCCAAAATCATGGGAGTTGATAAGTATGTTGGCCAGCAGATGAAGACCAGCATGGGGAACATGAAGAGTCCAGTGGAATTGCCGGAAACCAGCTTTAACCTGCCACACTGGAGAGTGCTGCAAAGAGGACTGAGAAGCCAACAGAGGCTGACAGGTCTAAGAAAATGGGAATGGGAGTCATTATAAGACTGACAATGGAGCTATCAAATGTGAGAATCACTGGTGGGTTGGATGTAACTGCTTTGAAGCTTTCTGTGATGAGGTTAGTAAATGGATTACAACAGATCCAGACACAATTGCGCAAGGGTCTGTATGCACCAGGTGGTATGCTTGCAGGTTCTGAACAACAGGCCCCTAAAAAGACAGCAAGAATTGACCTCTCTGAAGATAGATTTCAGGACTTGATGGAGGCCTTTGCAAAGCAAGTAGAGGTGAATGTAAGAGCTGCACAGGCAGAGAAGGGTCGTCATGGAGGAGGTGAGGAAAGTTAGTCTCTATTTCTATCAATGCTTGAGCAAGCCTGTAAAGATGTGATCAATGCAAACCCATGATCTTCCAAGATGATCAGGCAGAAAGCACAGCAGAAGGATAAGAGCTTAGGTTTATAAAAGAATTACAAGAAAGCTAAACCTCAGGTACTCATTCTCTGTTGACATCTTTTCATATCTTTTTTTTGGTGTTCCTCTCTCCTGTCATAGAATCTAACCCCAGTATGTTTGGTGAAATGTATGACATTGACCTCCACCCACTGCCAGGAGCTGATAAAGTTAGTGAGGATGTTATGGCAGTTGATTAATAGTTGGTGAATGTCTTTGAACATGCATGTGAATTTAAACCTCTCCTTGGTTCTCTTTAGACTTAGATTTGGGTCATCTCTCAAATTTGTTTTCTGCTTGGAGATGTGCAATAGGGATGAAAATCTAGAATGCCAATAATAGTTTGCAAAGATAATTTGAAACAGTGAATCCCCAGTTTTCATTGCTGTCCTTAGGTTTACTAAACAATTTGGTTAACACACTAAGACACCAAATCAATGAGTTTGTGCATTCCTAGGAAGATTAAACTGATGGGCACCTTATATGAAGAAGCTGAGACGTATGTTCACCAGTTTGATCTTGGAAATCCTTCAGATACTTCTTCCTCATATCTTCATGTAAAGAACAAAGAAAATTATAGGCACTGTTGGGAGCTGATTGTCATGGTTACAGTGCTTGGAGAAATTAGGACTGATCAGTTTGCCCTTTCAAATAATCCGATTTTGATTGTTCAATTTAAAGCTTAAATGTAGAAATGTGCCAATCATGTAAGCTATTACATAGCACAATCTAGAGTCTAACATACACACTTTTTTGAACAGAGAGAATTATTGGTGGTAATGAAATTAGGAACAATTGGTTTGCCTTTTGATCAAAATAATTATGATTGTTCAATTTAAACCTGAAATCTACATACATGTCAATCATGTAATCTGTATGTCATAGCACAATCTAGAACCTAGCCTTTTGATTAAAATGATTTTGATTGTTCAATTTAAACCTGAAATGTACATTTTGCACCAGGGACAAGTTTTGATACATCAGAGTGGTGCCAGTGCTTCAAACACTCAGATGTTGAATAGTTTATCAGGGTGCTCAAAACAACAAAATTTCCCAAGCATGCAAACCAGAAAGGAACTCCTTTAAGCCAAATGGCCAGGATTAACAATTCTGGAATTTGAACCTGAATTCTCAAAATGTCTGGTTCTAGCTAGAGAGAGAACATTATGATTAGGGAGTACTTGTTAAGTGACCTATTTCATACTTTATTAGGAGAGGATGCCTATTAGAAAGGTCATAGTTGTTGTTGTAAGGTCTCGTAATTTTTTCTTGAAAGTGAAGAAGACATTTCTACAACGCTAATAGTTAGAGTTGGCACACACCAAGTCATAAAAGTCCTCCAATGGAGCATATGTCAGGACTCAGTAGGTGTTGGTTAGCTTTGGCCCTATTTATCACAGTTCACCCCACTGGGCAAAATGAATTTTAGCAAAACTCCATTACAAGGAATTGTAAGATATATATTTTACATGTGCATTATCAAGTTCTATACGGATATCAAAATGTATACACCTCCAAAATAATACATCTTAAACTCTTAATCCTTTGATAGAAGTGTCTTCAGGAGAAGGGGAAAAAAAAAATCTTCAAGGGTGTAGCATTATTTGTGCCTAACCTCCATAGAACCTTCAACCTAAATTATGTATGAAAACTTAGCCTATCATATTCTTACTCATAAAAATCTAATGCTTAAGTCAAAATAATACCAGATATGTCAATCATAAAGTCTAAGTGAAATAAATCCTTTCATTTAAATCAACAACTCTTTTTTTTTACCATGCACAAACATAAATGAGACCCTATACTTGGTCTCAGATGATTTTCTGAACTTGTGACTTTTGGAGGGAATTTAGTCACTTTTGGAGATTGATCTCAAAGCCATATACAGTGTGGCTGATGGCACACGGTATTTGCACACATGAGTGTACAAGCTGATGAAGGAGCAAATATAATCACAATTTTGTGAAGGAGGTTACTGATTATTTTCATTCACTGAATGAAAAGTTCAGTACATTTTCCTTCCCGACACAATGCATAATTGAGAAAATCTTTCAATTCTGCTCCCATGTTTACTTGCTTCAAGATTGCTTGTAATTATTCCCAAGTAACAAAATTGGGTAGCCATTGTCAACTGAATCAATGCTATTATGCAGATATTGCTGAAAGAAAAATTCAATTTCATTGCAGATTGCTCAGACAAGATCTCTTTCAGATCAATGCTTTCATGTAGATTTCTGACATTCGACATCTGTGTGCACGAATTATGTATCTACCTTGTTGCTCTCTCTCTACATTGAAAATGTACATACATCACTTTATTGCAGTTTCACGGGTATCAAAAGCTGAGCA
>Ga0116229_10011988_pt1 | contig 12624 bp, 6 predicted proteins | sample S1TSphgellanicum_3_FD_87313 | JGI IMG/M metagenome (GOLD analysis project Ga0116229, IMG submission 87313) | Host-associated microbial communities from peat moss isolated from Minnesota, USA - S1T2_Fc - Sphagnum magellanicum MG | ecosystem: Host-associated > Plants > Peat moss > Unclassified...
AGATATTTGTACTTGACTGCTTCTCGCGGCTTGTCGCATTCATGAGCCAGTGCGTTGGACGGGTTTCCCGGCTTAAAGCAACTGGCGTCCCCATGCCGCGCATGACGGATGACAATTTCGCCTCGCTCAACTGTCATCCTCATGGGCTTTCTGCTTCGATACTGTAAAAGTAGCGAACACAGCTTTTGAGGTTGCGTTAGATGGCTTAGCCGCCTCCCTCAAGCTTCAAAGCATCTCCCTGCAATGCCAGCGCCCCTTGGATGACTACATTTTCCCCTGGCTTCAGACCACTGATAACCTGAATATACCGTCCGTTATCAATTCCCACATGCACCTGGCGCTCTTGGTAGCTGTGTTCTCCTGTATGGATGAAGACGTAATTTTCATCTCCCTTGCTAAGTACAGCGCTACGCGGTACTGTAAGTATAGTACTATTTTCTATCAGTACCTTGAGGCGTGCAAACATATCCGGTTTGAGATTCAAGCCAGGATTGGGAACATCCGCCTTAATAGTTAGCGTACGGGTTTGAGGGTCGAGTGTATCGGCGACATAATTGATCTTGCCAGACAAGACATTGTTAGGCTGACTATCGAGAGTCACTTGGACAGGTTGACCAACATGCACTTTTTTAATGTCCTGTTCATAGGTATCTGCTACTAACCAAACCCTATTCAGATCTGTGAGGGTAAACAACTCCTTGCTAGGGTCAGCTAGCTCACCAATATTTATAGTCCGACTGACGATCACACCGTCGCGAGGTGCTCGAACTATCACATAAGGGTTGATACGCCCTGTACGCACGACCTGATCTGCCACTCCAAAAACCGCTCCAGATAGAGATAAGCGTTCCTCAGCAACAGTGATCGCTGACTGCTGCTTGGTCTTTACTGCTTCCAGGTTGGCGATATCCTTCTCATACTGGGTACGGGCAGCTTCTAAGTCAGCCTTAGCTGAGATTCGGTCATGAAATAGCTTCTGCTCACGCTGGTAAGCAGCTCTGGAGAAATTTAGTTCCACCTGAGCTTGCTTCAAATCGGATTGATTTTGAAGAGAAGCTTGCAACAAATCTGACTCCATTTGACCAAGCGTGTCAGACTTAATCAAAGCCAATGTTTGACCTTTCCTGACGGGTTGACCTAATTTGACAAAGACAGTGGTGACGCTTCCAGGAACTGGAGGAGAAATATGGGCTAACGAATCACCAGCAGCTTGGACTCGACCTGTTGTTTGCAGAGTAACCTGAAAAGGTTGTAGTTGTGCCTGCTCAACGCTCAGATGAACCTGCTGCTCCTGTTCGGGGGTAAGAGAAACAGATGTTAATCCTTGGTCTGGCTTAGCGGCTTCAGCAGGAATCTCTGGAATCTTGGTATTTTGTCCTTCCATTTTCGTGGAAACCATTTCTAGAAAGTTGGGAGTCTTGATCTGCTGAGCGCAACCTGTGAGAAGACTCAGAGCAGATAAACCTGTCAGCCAAAGGCAGCGCGATTTTATCATACTGATTCAATTAAACCACTTCGTAAAATTTGTTACTTATCTTGATAACGTGGGGGCTGGGACTGTTAAGCATGAGATAATCTAAAGATAGCGATCAATCTCTTAAAATGATACCGATGTACCAATCGCCTTTTCCAGATCCGCGTAGCTACTTTGGTAGGCAGTGATTGCATCCACGTAAGCCGAGCGATTCTGTTGGTCTGCTTGCTCAATAGTAATCACACTAGTTAGGTCTGTCTTCCCTACTTGGTAGCTTTCCTGCGCTAAACCTAATACCTCTCGAGAAGCAGGTAGCAGTTGGAATTGGTACTTACTGATTGTTTCTCGAGCAATGAGTAGCGCTTGGTAAGCTGCATGCACATCGACAGCGATTTGTAATTGCACGGCTTTCTCTTGCTGTTGCGATTGGTCAATTGTTGCGTGCGCCTGTGCCAATTCCCCTTGCTGTTTGTAGAATATGGGCAGGTTAATTGTTGCCCCAAAGAATACGCCACTAGTGTTTTCGACACCAGGGGAGTTAGCGGTAGTGAACAGATACCCGCTGCTTAGCTGTGGGTCAGGCACACGCTGGGCAGATGCAAGGCGCAACTGCTGCTGCGCCACTGCGGTCTGCTCTTGAGCGATCTTCAAATCTAGGCGCTCCTTATAGGCGCGTGCGAGTAATTCATTGAGGGTAGGAAGTTGGGCATTAGGTGCAGGTACCAGTTCAGTTTTGTTGACTGTCTTGACCACCTTGAGTGCAAAAATTCCCGGATCGCTGATCTGGACATTCTGTGTAGGGTTATCTCCCAGCAACCCATTGAACTGGATGCGTGCTTGCTCTATGCGTTCTAGGGCTTGTCTAAGCTGGGGTTCAGTCTGGTTGAGTGCCAGTTGAGCCTGTAGCAATTCTGCCTCAGGAGCTGCTCCTGCCTCAAAGCGCTTGCGAGCAATATACACCAGCCTTTGGAGCAGTTGAATTTGCTCTTGTTGTGAGCGGGCACTAGCTTGAGAGGCCGCCAGTTCGGCGTAAGCCCGACGCACTTGACCATGAAGATCAAAGCGTGTAGAGTTGTATTGTAGAAGTGCGAGATCGTATTGGGATTTAGCCACAGATATACGCTTAGAGCGCTTACCCGCCAATTCAAGGGTTTGCGCGATGCCTATCTGTTGGGGGTTAGACGATACTGTGTAGATGTTGCCGACACCAAATTGAGCAGAAAACTGGGGGTTAGGGCGTGCTGCAGCAATGGTAATGCCCGCATAACTAATGTTGAGATTGCGTAGGGCTGCCAGGAGTTGAGGATTTCTAGCTTCCGCCCTTTGGAAAGCTTCCTCAAGACTGAGACGGAGACCAGAATTGGCTTTTGTTGGGGAAATGGCAGCGTCAATCTCAGCCATGTCAGCTGAGATCTGGTCGTTGATGAGTTTCTGTGGGGGAGACTGCTTTTGTTCAGTTTGATTTTGCCGAGATGCCTGGACTTGGTCTTTTGGTTTAACAGCAACGGAGAGAGGCTGTATTGGTGCAGTCTTGGTCGTCAGCCCCATCTGCTGTGCTTGTTTGGGATGAAGCGCAAGATAGGCAGATGATTCGTTGGGAACCTCAGAAATCTTACTCTCCTGTACATTTTGTTGGGACTGACTTGCCATCTGCTGTGGGAGAATTGTAGGAAACTCAGGAATCTTACTCTTCTGTACATTGTGTTGGGGCTGACTTGCCATTTGCGGTGGAGGGGTTGTAGGAAACTCAGGAATCTTACTCTCCTGTACATTTTGTTGTGGTTGACTCCCAGTATCTTTTGCAGGGACTGTAGGATTGTTGGCAGTCTTCTGCTGCTGAGCGCAGCCAGTAAGCAGGCTCACAGTAAACAAAGCTAAGATCAAAAAGTAGCGAGGCTGCATCATAGATTCTTTTTAATTATTCACCACAACAAATTAGTGTTATTGAAAATAACAATACGTAAGAATTCAGGAGTCAGGAGTCAGAAGTCAGAATTTCTCAGGTTTTGGTCTCTGTCGTCAAGCTCTTGAGAGGTGGTTTAAAAAGTTGTTGGTGGTACCTTCGCACTTATTGATCACCCCTAACCCCCCTTTTTAAGGGGGATTTAGGGGGATCTAAAAGTATTTGATACATTACTAAAGTCTTTTCAAACATCCTCTGAGACATCCTGTTATCTCCCGATTGTTTAACAATTCTGACTCCTGACTCCTGACTCCTGACTCCTGAATTCTGATTTAATTACTTTTTGTTTGGACGGATAAGTACTCTCGTCGAAGAAACCTTGTTCCTAGAGGGATTTATAGTTTGAAGTAGATCATGTCGTTTTTTCTGATGTTTGTCTGTTCTTATTTCCACTAAGTTATACAACGTTGGCAGCACCAACAGTGTGAGGAAGGTTGCTGAGATTAATCCGCCGATAATCACAATAGCAAATGGTTTCTGGCTTTGTGAACCGATACCATTAGATGTTGCTACAGGTAGTAGACCTAAAATCGCTACAGTCGCCGTCATCAGTACCGGACGCATCCGTGTCAGCGCCCCCTCGTAAACAGCTTTAGTGATCATGTTGGTGGGAAAGTTCAAATCTTGGCGCAAATAACTAATAGAGTTAATCATTTTCACGCTATGGCGTGCCGCCACCTGAGTCAACGCGATGTAGGCAACTTGGGATATCAAGTTGGGGGATAAGTCCCATTGCTGGCGCAACTGGTTAATATAGCTGATCATGATTACGCCATTCTGCACCGCTACTCCAGTGAGAGCGATAAATCCAACCCCGGCTGAGATACTAAAGTAAGTATGGGTAACAAATAGACCTACCACCCCGCCAATTGCTGCTAGCGGTACAGCTACTAGAATTAGCAAGGCATAACGTGCTGAGCCGAAGGCCAACAGCAAAATGAAAAATATCAAGCCCAAGGTAAACGGCACAACGACCATCAGACGCTGGTTGGACTCTTGCTGGTACTGGAATTGTCCACCCCAATCGAGGCGGTATCCTTCTGGTAGATGCACTTGTTGAGCGACTTTCTGCTGAGCTTCTGCCACTGCTGAGCCAAGATCGCGCCCACGCACGTTTGCTTTGACAATAATACGGCGTCGGTTCTCTTCTCGGTTAATCGTTAAGGCTCCTGATCGCACTTCAGTATGCGCCACCTGGGAGATGGGAATCGGACCGATGGGACCAGGTGGGTTAATCAGCAGGTTGTCTATTGCCTCCTTAGTGTTGCGGAACGGTTTGGCTAAGCGCACCAACACGTTAAAGCGCCGTTCTCCGTCCACCAGTTGGGTAACGTTCTGACCTCCCACAGCTGTGGCGACAAGATCCTGAATGTCCGAGACATTCAGACCGTAACGGCTAGCAGCAACACGGTCTACGACTATCTGGTACTGGGGCTGACCTAGGAGATTGTCATCAGCAACATCTACCATGCCAGGAACTTTTCTTATAATGGCAGTTATCTGATCTCCTATCTTTTGCAACACGTTAAGGTCTGGACCAAAGAGCTTAATTCCCAGATTTCCTTTAGCCCCAGAGATTGCTTCATCAACGTTGTCTTGGATGTACTGCGAGAAGTTGTACTGTACGTTGGGAATGACTGAAAGATCCTTGTTCATGCCGTTGACCAGTTCCTCTTTGTTGCGGTGGAACTGAACTCGCCACTCTTCGGGAGGTTTGAGGTCTACCAGAAACTCAATATTGCTGAACAAGTTAGGATCTGTAGCATCATCAGGGCTACCCGTCTGACTGGTAACGTTTTTAATCTCTGGGTACTTCAAGAGCTTCTCGCGGATGCTATTAGCGATCGCCGATCCCTCTTCCAGTGAGACTGATGGGGGCAGCACAGTTGCCCGCAGCCAGATGTTACCTTCTTCTAAAGCTGGCAGAAATTCTGAGCCAGTATTAAGGAATAGTACCACCGCCAGTGCCAGCGCTGCTACAGATCCGGCAAGTACAGGCCACGGGTAATTTAGTGTCCAGCGCAAAATTGGCTGGTACACCAGCCGCACCAACTTAACTATTGGGCTTTCCCGCTCGATGACAGGTTTGCGGGTCATAAAAAACGAGATCAGCACTGGAATGATCGTCAGGGATATCAGCATTGCTCCCAGCAGCTGAAAATTCATCGTAAAGGCTAAGGGACGGAAGAGCTTACCCGCCACCCCGTTAAAGGCAAAGATGACAATAAAACAAGAGCAAATGATACTTGTGGCAAACAAAATCGGGCGTCCCACCTGCTTGGCTGCTTCTAGCACCAGTTCATTGCGACTTTTTTGATCTTTGAGATGATGTCCCTCCTCACTCAGGCGGCGGAAAGTATTTTCCACCATCACCACCGCCCCATCAACAATGATCCCAAAGTCAATTGCTCCCAAGCTCAGCAAATTCGCCGGAATGTGGAAGAGGTTAAGGCAGATGAAGGAAAACAGCAATGCCAACGGGATCACAGTTGCAGCGATCAAACCACTCTTGAGGTCAAAGAGGAAAACAATGAGTACAACTACCACCAGTATAATTCCCTCTCCCAAGTTATGGAAGACAGTGTGGAGAGTCTCGCGCACTAACTGGAGGCGATCGTAGAGTGGCACTAAACGCACTCCCTGAGGCAAGGAATTCTGGATTTCCGGAAACTTCTCGTAGAGGCGCTCAATGACTCGGGAAGGGTTCTCGCCTCGGCGCATCAGTACGATCCCCATGAGATCATCATTATCCCTATTCTTGCCGAATTGACCCAGCCGCAGCCCTGGTCCAATATCGACAGATGCCACATCCTCAATCCGAATCGGCGTCCCGCCTGGAGTTGCCGTGATCACAACTTTATTAATATCATTAATATTTTTAAGTAGACCCAGACTCCGAATGACGAAAGCCTGACCGTTCTTTTCAATATAGTTACCCCCTGTAGTACCGTTAGAGTTTGATAAAGCCTGAGACACTTGGTCGATACTTAAGCCCAAGGCTTGCAGACGTCCAGGATCTACATTCACTCGGTAGGTCTTGATCGGACCACCCCAACTGGTCACATCAATCACACCAGGAATTTGCCGAAATGCCGTCTCCAAGTCCCAGTCTTCAATGGCTTTGCGATCCATTGCCGAGTAGTACTTTGATTCCACCGTGTAGCGGTAAATCTCACCTACAGCACTACTATCCGCATCAAGTTGGGGTTGAGCTTCGGTGGGAATGTCTGCTTGCGTAATTCGCTCCAGCACCTGCTGGCGTGCAACTTGAGTTAATACACTGTCGTCGAAAGTTACGAGGATAACTGATAGATTGAGGAAAGAAGTGGAGCGCAGGCCAGTCTCACCAGGAATGCCGTTTAATTCTTTCTCTAAAGGCACCGTTACCCTTCGTTCCATTTCCTCTGCGGCTTTGCCTGGTAGAATAGTGATCACGCTGACTTGTGGAGAAGTAAAGTCCGGATACGCCTCAATTTCTAAAGTTCGGAACGCTCCATAGCCGACTACCAAAAGTACGCAGGCAATTACCACAGTAATATAGCGGTTTCGGAAGGCAATAGAGATCAGTTGATCGATGAGTTTATTCACGCTGAATCTAGAATTTAGGTGTAAGTCTGAACTGAGCTACCAGTTATTAACATGAGGTTGGCATTTAATTAATACCAAGAAAATATGACTAGAGTAAGACTAGCTCCAAGGAAAATATGATCATTAAGCGATTGGGAGTGAAAATTTAAACGTCGATCCTTTGCCTAATTCGCTTTCTACTTCCATTTTTCCGTTATGCAGTTCCACCAATCGTTTTGTAATCGCTAGTCCAATGCCAGATCCCCCCGTTCTGGCATCTCGTGACTGATCTGCTCGCCAAAAGCGCTCAAAGACTTTGGGCAAATCTTCTTGAGCAATTCCAATACCTGTGTCTGTGACTGTAATCCACACGTGTTCGCCCCGAGACCAAGCGCGAATGCTCACTGTCCCGTTAGGGGTATAAGTAATTGCGTTGCTGATCAGGTTAATCAGAATTTGCTTGACGCGATCGCGATCAGCATACACAGGAGGCAAATTATTTAACAGCCGCAATTGAAGTTGACAATTTGTCTGTACGCTTGCTGGCATAAAGTTTGTGATCATCTCCTTAAGAAGCGGTGCGAGGGGCAATGGCTGAAGTTGTAAGGGCAAATAACCCGTTTCCAGTTTGGAGAGTTCGAGCAAATCATCCACTAAACGCATCAACCGCTCAATTTCTTGGGTCATTTGCGCTAAGATGTTGGGGGTCATCCGCGTCATCCCAGCACTCAGCATTTCTAAATAGCCGTGAATTACAGTAATGGGCGATCGCAACTCGTGAGCTAGATCGCTAGTCAATTCTCTTCGCCGCTCTTCGACTCCTTGTAAGCTGATGGCAAGATGGTTAAAACTATTGGCAAAGCGATTAATTTCAGGAATCGAAATGTGAGGTGCCCGTGCTGTTAAATCTCCAGTGGCAAATGCCTGCATCGCTTTTTCCATCATTATTAGTGGACGTACAATAATTCGTGAAGTCAGTACGCTAACAGCGCTGACACTGAAGAGACTAACGATAGCTGCTACGACTCCGTCCTCAAAATTTTGGCCAGATAAGCGACTCACTAGATTGACGATGCTAATTCCCAAGAGCATCACACTCAGGTGAGACAGAAGCAATCTGAGCTTGAGACTGAGTGTCCAATGATTTACCAAAAACATGTCAAACTGTGCCATTTGAGTCCGTAAAGCTATAGCCAATCCCTGGTGCCGTGCAAATAAACTGAGTCTTATCTAGTTTTTCACCAGTAGCATTGGTGCTATATAGTTTCTGTCGTAACCGTTTAATGTAAGAATCTACTATGCGAAAGTCACCCACATAATCTATCCCCCAAACAGTATCAAGTAACTGCGAACGGCTCCAGACTCTTCCCGGTCGTTTGGCTAATACCACCAGTAAATTAAACTCTAATGTAGTGAGTTTAACTGTTTCTCTTGTGCCATTAGTGTGTTTGATCTCGACAATCCTGCGTTCTTGATCGATCAGTAAATGGTGAGTTTCGATTATGCCTTCTGAATTTGCTTGCTGTCGCAACTCTCGTCTGAGCAATGCTCTGATCCGCACGGCAAGTTCCACGGGACTAAAGGGTTTTGCCATATAGTCATCAGCCCCAGTCGAAAACCCAATGATGCGATCAATTTCCTCGACTTTGCCTGTCAATATCATGATGTACGGATCTTTTTGTTTTGATTTAATGAACTGGCGAATACGGGCGCAAATATCTAAGCCATTTATCCCTGGGAGCATCAAGTCGAGAATAACAACATCTGGTTGCAGTTTACAAAATTTGTCTAGCCCCTCATTCCCATTGTGTGTAACGTAACAAGTATGTCCTTCGCTCTCTACACAGACACGAATCATCGCAGCAACGTTCACTTCATCTTCGATTATTAAGACAACAGCCATACAAAAGTTTCCTCGCTCTTAAGAAACACTCTCGGTGGGGTGTAGGGTGTAGGGTGTAGGGTGTGGGGGGAAGAGGGGGAATGGAGGTGTTTCTTCCATTCATAGGGGGTGGTGCGCCGCCCGTGGGGCGCTCTTAAGATACACATTTTATAACCCTTATATAGCAAGGCTTTTGGGGAATAAAGAAGAATGGGCATTGGACATTGGGCATGGGAAGTCTGTAGGGGCGGGGTCTCCCCGCCCTTATAGGAGTGGAGGTGTTTCTTTCATTCATAGCGGGTGGTGTGCCGCCTGTGCGCCTGCTCTCAAGAAACAGAGGGAACTCTTAACAATTTACCCCACCAAGAAATGGTATTGGCTTTGAGCGCTTTGGTAAACAGGACAAATCGTTTTTCGTACTTACCATCATCATGTTCAAAATAATACTCCTCTTTAAAACTCAGTATGTATGCGAAACCCCAAAAACGTCACTGGACCACGGTCGGCATTGTAAGCTGGGTTGAGGATGTACTGTAGGTCAAACCCCAGTGTGGTAACTTTTCCCACACTCAAATTGTAATAAGTCTCAAAGATATTTTCTGGTCCGTAGTTTAGTTTTCCATCACCAATAAAGGTGCCGAGTCCCCCAGCTTCAAGATACTGACGAAACGATGAGCCGATGCCATCCAGCGCATACCCCAAACCAACGGTATCCCGTGGTCGCCCCCAGCCGTTGCCTCGAATGCTCAAGCCAGTAGAGAATGAGCGTTGAACATCTGTATAGTTGTAATTTTCAGTGCGACCATCGTTCCAACTGCCGAACGCAAACAGTCCCACATCAGTGCCGAGATTTTGTTCCAGCCCAATCCCGAAGCCATACTGGTCTTTGGCGCTATTCCTGACATCTGCGATCGAGGGGACCCCAACCGATCCATTCGCTCGCCACAGATTCAAAGCATCCTGAAATGAAGCCATAACAGCGCGATCGCGAAAACCCATGAGACGCAGCTTGCCCGGTTGTTTACCAAGGACGTAGGAACGTTCGATCTCAATGGCATCGTTGTAATGGTCGAACAGATTATAATCGAAGGTCGGTCCATTGGATGTAGTCGTCAGAGCAAACCGCCCCAGCCGAAACGTCCAATCATCGAGGAAATACTCCAAAGCGGCTCCAACAGTATAGCCACGAGCATTAGAACCGTAGTCAAACGCCGTATACGTCAGAAAGGCATAGTTGAAAAATTGAGTGCGCGGACTGCCGGAAAACCGATTGGGACCATACAAATCGGTTTCAGACAGTTTACCCACCGTCAAGACCAGTCTTCGGCTAGCCACATCCTCAGCCAGTTGGTTTTGTCCAGACTCGACAAATGTCTTGTTTCCCCCTAAACTCCAGGTTTGGCGCAGAAAGGCTCTTGCCAGATACAGTAGTGGCGGTACTGATGACGATTTTTGATCCTCGCCATTCGACAAAGCGCCTAGCCCTAACAAATTACCGGGTGGTATCGATGAGGATATTTCTGGGTCTAAATAAAACTCGCCGCCCTGCCACAGACGCGCCCCAAAAAAGCCAGTGAAACTGTAGCTATAGGTAAGGTCTTCGGCAGTGTTCGATAAACTATTCGCGCCTGAATAAAGGGCACGAAACCCTGGCTTGTACTGGTAGATAAAGGTCCCCTGAAAGTGGGCATTCCAGTTTTCGGTGATGTCATGTTCCTTTTCGGCTTGATCCGGTGTAGCACTTGGCTCTGGAGCAGAGGTGGTACTTGACTCTGGACCAGGCGCAGTGTTGAAGATATGGGCAAGCCCCAGTAAACCACCAACACCAGAGCTGTTGAATGTTCCCAGATTCACTCCTGCCGTCAGCGCCAGGTCAGAATTGATCGGATAGTCTATACCGGCTGTGAGCAACAAATCACTCTTTGTCGCTGCTGCTGAAAATGGCGATGATGACTGCATTCCCAAACCAACGTAGGGAGCAATATGTCCTGGTCCCTTCAGGGGAAAGTCATAGGTGATGGGTAACAAAACTGTTGTATTTTGGCTGGCCAAGATCGCCGGTCGGATGGAAAAAGAAGGACTAATGGCAAATTTGCTAAATGCGGCAAAGCTAGTTTCTCCCAAACCACTAGCCTTACCACCAGCTCCGAAGTTCACCCCTATCCCCAAATAGCTAAACTTGTATTTCGGTTTTTTCTCCGGAGTCGGGGTTGCAGGCGGCACAGTCGCAGGTGCTGGAGAGACTGGTGAGTCAGAAGTTGGAGCACTAGGCTGTAATTTATCAGCAGATATCTTGACTGTACCAGGTACTGGTACTGCCACCGTTTCCCTCCTCGCTGCGAGTTGCTTAATTCCGATGGGAGCGGGAGTATTTGCTCCCACAGCATCATGCCCCCAAAGTTTTGCTAATTCAACCTTAAATGCTTGTTGCAATTTCTTGATATTGACTAAATCTTCTTTTTTTACGGCATCTGAATCAGCTGTGGTTGCGATCAATTTATTCACGCTATTCAGGCAAGCATTTAGAGCGACGGCAAATTCATCACGCGTTATTGCGTGATTACTAGGAAATTTTTTATTTGGGTATCCTGCACACCCATATCGCTCTACCAAAGACTGCAATGCCTGGAATGACCAATCAGTCGGCAATACATTCGATGGCTGAGAAGCCAAATTCACCTGAGCTAATGGCTGAGATTGCGTATCTGCCACTTGCGTTAAAGATGGTTGTTGTTTGTCAGCCTGGGTGGAAACAGCTTTTGCTTCTGGATTTCCTGGGAACAGAGGCTCACTTCTTTCTGTATTGGCTGGTGTTTCTCCTGCAACTGCTGTTCCACTAATAGCTAGCATCATACCAAAAACCACTGGACTAACCAGCAGCCATTTCCATAGCTTTTTCATTTTTCTCCTCACCCCAAATTAAAGTTCATCCGAAACACTGTACTTCTACGACAGCGTGTCTTACTAAAAGGAATTCTCAATTAGTTTATCAGTCTTGAGACAAGTTTTGACAAAAAATTCTAGAAATTATCAATAGACCTGTCTGCAAATTCAGTGAAACGCTTTTCCCTTCACAGTTTTTGTGGTTTAATTTGTGTAAATTTACTCTTTCGCCTACTGACAATAGTTACTGTCAGAGATTTTAGCAATCTCACTAGCCCTCAGTTTAAGCTACTGCTGCAACCGCAATGATATTGCGCACCAGCTTGCACATACGTGGAGACGGCCTCGGCGTCGTTGTCTGTCTCCATGACTATTAGCCCCAGACCTGCCACCATTTTTTTCTTTTTTCATGCGTCGGCAGCAACTTCACTATATTTGCTTCAACGAGTTTGTGGCACAAGACTCAGTCAGAAGCGTGACGTTTTCAGTGACGGACTTTAATTTCATAGGAAAATGAAGTTGCCCTAAAAACTGAGAAATATTTGCATTCACTACTTTTACATCTGCTTAGTACAGGATTGCACAAGTTTGTGACAAGCCCTTCGGGCAAGGCAGCTATGCTGGAGGCAGAGGGCACTTATGTGGATGTAACAGTTTATACGAGACGGGTAATGCCTTCTGCCCTGCCTTGCCCATAACGGGTCCAAGAAAGCGGATTTATCCGGAACAGAAAAAAAATAGGAGTGCGAGACGCGCAGTGAACCAGCGCTGCAGGAGGGTTAGCCCGCTCTCACGGCGACTGGTGTTAGCGTAAGCGTTGCGTTAGCGAGTACTCGAGCGTCACCCGTTCGCGCA
>Ga0116229_10011989_pt1 | contig 12620 bp, 8 predicted proteins | sample S1TSphgellanicum_3_FD_87313 | JGI IMG/M metagenome (GOLD analysis project Ga0116229, IMG submission 87313) | Host-associated microbial communities from peat moss isolated from Minnesota, USA - S1T2_Fc - Sphagnum magellanicum MG | ecosystem: Host-associated > Plants > Peat moss > Unclassified...
GATTGGGATGTCGATTGGGATGTCGATGACGACTACTTACTTACATGGAAGTTGGGATGTGCATCGGGACCTCACTTTACAAGCAGTTCCTCTCAGGAATTAGGGTTTGGCGCTCTTGTGTTGTTTTTCAAAGAGGGGTGCTCCAGTTCTTGTGGAGCTTGCTTTGCAATCTCATAGATATGTCTGTCTTAGGGAGGGGCTCCATGGGAGACTGGTTGGCAGCTTCCAGAACAAGAGGAGATTCAAAATGGATCTGAACATCAAGGTTTCTTTCATCATCTCGGGTCTTCCAAGTACTCCTTTTCTGTAATTCTTGGAATTCATTATTCTCTCTCACAACCACAGTTTTTTGGGCTCCAAACTTATGTAATATTTTTCTGGTGCTTGGTTCAATGTTTGAGGACTGAGCCTTTTAAAGTTTTTTCCTCTTATGGGTACATTTTTTTTGTTACCTTTTTTGTAAAAAAATCTCTAGCACTTTGTTTTCTCTTGCTGAATGGATCTGTGTGTACACTGCAATCTCATGGTCCTTCAGGTATTTAGTCCATTACCTTTCTTTTCTGTGGTGTTCTATTTGTTGGTGGCTAGACTCCACCCTTTTAGATTTGTTGTATATTTTCCCTGCTCATATCAAAGCTTATTGTCCTGTGGAGACTTGTTATTCATGAATCGATCCATCTTAAAGAACTGGAAGGAGCAATCTTCATCAGTTTGATCAGTGGAATGGGGATTGAGACTCATGGATTTTAAAACCTTGCCTTTACTGATCTCAAGATGTCCATGTCCCAGGTCACGTTTACTTGCGCTGTAGAATTGAGAGTCCTCAGTAGAACGCACCTGCCTCTTACACTTCCAGACGCATCAGGGTGCTTGTTGTTTTAAGGATCAACTATCATGCAGATATGAAGCAGTGTTGAGGACTTGGAGGCTTTAGTATCATAATTTTGGAACCAGTTGGTGCTGGAAGTGTAGGTTCTTGTCTACATACAGGCCTTGAGTCTTGAGAAGAAGCTTTGAGGACTGCAGAAAAGAACATGAGCAGGAGCTTCAGAAGCCCTTGGCTACAAAAAACTGAGGTTTGTTATTAACATGTCGTTCAAAGGATTACAATAACCTGAGTTGAAACAGATGGCATTGTCTTGTGATGGGTCCACCATTGTCTTATAGATCTAATTCTTCCTTAAAACTGAGTCTAATTAAAACAAAGACGCTTTTGGCAGTGGCATATATCCAAGAACCTCTTGAGAGTAAAATTGTTGTACTTCTAGTAGCTTCTCTTGGAACTTCTTGGTTCCAGCACCCTAAACCCTAAACTCTTCTTGGATGTAGCATTAAAGCAAAGTCCTCAAGGTATTTCCTGTGATATCTTTGACAAACATTCTCAACCAGAGTATGCAACCGTATTGACATAACATGTATGCCTAATGTTCATTCCAATATCTCTATTATGGCTAAGTTGGGTGCTATCAAGTCAGTTTTACAGGTTCTTGAGGCTTTAGAGTTCTTTCTTTGTTTCTCAGATTGTCAGTCTTATTGCCCTTCTGAAAAATAAAGGCTACCCACTGAAGATTCTGTTAAAGAGGAATAGAGGGTTGCTCAATGAAGAGAATTATTTTTGGGGGACTCTCAGCATTCTGAGTCATTCTGAGCATTCAAACCCTATTATGTATCGTCTTGTAAGTGGGGATCTTTTTGAAACCCACTTGGTCTCCTCCTGTTGTATGTTATTCTATGTTCTTTCTTCTTATTGTGCTTGTACTCTTTTGTGTTTTTGTTTTTCCCCTTATGCTTTTCTCTGTGTTTTTTTCTCCTTCTATTTAGCTAGTTGTTAGCCACTATCATGGCTGAGTCTTTTTGTTGCTTCTGGACTTGAGATGAAAGTCACTACATAGGCCTATATCTGATGAAGTCAGTGGGTAAGTTGCGATATATTAGTGGTTACCATACCTACGAGTCATGTTTGGCAAATATTGTCAAAATGATTAATTTTTTTTTTTTCAAAAATGGGTCCAGCAGCCCCAATCTGAATATTTCAGAATTTCAACAATAGTCTCTAAGTATGCTGAGTTCACCAGTAAATTTCAAAGTTATCTTGTGTTTTGAACTGGGTTCAATTCTCTAGTATTTCAACAAATTGCTCTTAGTTTTTTCATCTTTTTGGCCGGCCCTCTTTGTAATTAATTAGTGCCGAACATGAGTTGTAGGTACAGTATCATACATCTTCCTGTTGAAACTTGATGTCCCTAACAAGGGAGAGACTGTCACATTTGTTCACACTGCTAGTTTTATTGTTCTTCATTCATGTTCTCCCTTTGGTCTTTTTCTTCTTCCCTGTTTTTCAGTTCTTATCTGGAGTTCTTTCTTTGACTTCAATGAAAAGTTTTGAACCCTGTTCTGGCTTTTCCTAATTGTGTAGATTTCTCAATTCTCATGAGAGTTACTAAAATTGAGTGTACAGAAGGGGAGAAGCATGGAAAGCCTTGACCTTCAGTACAAGCTTCTGGGTATGTGAAATTAAGTCTGCGGGGAGTACTCTACAGTGATAAGTAATGGCAGCTAGTGAGTAACAGTAGGTAGTCCATTTGACACTAGTCAACATAATGTTTCGAGACAAGAGTTGTGGAACTGGAATCAGTGGAGATGTGGTGTAATGTGCAGTAAATTGTAGAATCTGACAGAGGGTCTGTGTACTTGGTCCTGGAGTTGCTTGATTGTAGAATGTGAGATCAGTTTCAATGATCTCATATGTTATCAGTCTCTTGAAGAAAGGTTGTGAGAAATGCTCAAGCTCCAAATTTTTCTCCTGATTGATTTTTGCAAAGGTCTATTCAGCTGAGTTGAATTTGAGATTTATGGGTGCTGAGACATGCACACACTGCCATAGGTGGCCTAGAGAAACCATGTGAATATTTTTCTCTGGTCTTTTCTTTGTGATCTGCCAGTGTTGTCCAGGTTTTGAGGAGGACCCCTTAGCTTGCCAGCTCTGGGTCTGGCTAGTTTAAAGATTCAATGGAATGTTTTGGTTTTGGTTTCAGCAATTGTTTTTCAATTTCCTTTGGATGAACCTCTGATGAGTTTCTGAGCTTGCTTCTTCAAATCCCTGAACGTCCTATTCCTGAGGTTCGGAGACTAGTTCTTCAAATTCCTAATTGTCCAATTCCTGGTTCTTCAAAACATATTTTCAGTCAGGTCAGGTTCCACCTACTTACACATATCCTGAGGTTGGAGATTCTGTATGTACCAGTGTGATACAACCTGCTCAGGACTTTTTCAAAAGTTTAGTACATACCCTATGCATAAGTCATCACGTGTATAACAGAAGATTGCAGCAAGGTTTTGGTTCTGAATCTAACAGGAGGTAGGCTGGCTTTAGTGTCAGATTCCAGTTTTGGCGGGAGGCTGGTTCTAAGGGTGGTTTTGGTTCTGAATCTAATGGGAGGCATGCTGGTTTTAGTGCCACATTCCAGTACTTACAGGAGGTTGGTTTTCATTTAGATTCCAGTTCTGGCCAGAGGCTGGTTCTACATGCGGTTTTGGTTCCACAGGAATGTGGTTCTGATTCTTCAAAATGTACAACTTGTCACTCAAACACCCTTTAACTGAGAACCAAATTGGACTGTGGAATGGACTGGGAATCAGCTCTGAACTCAAAACCAACCATCATCAGAAGTAATGTGCCTCACCTATAAGAATTCTAAGTGTGCCGTTTAAACCTGGCAGGGGCTAGTTTTTACATCTAAAGAGAAGATGCAAGATTTCTGTCAAAAAGGATGTTGGTTTTTCATCTCTATGTTTTATGCTAAAAAAAAAATTGTCCAATTTGAACCCATGTCACTTCCATTGTAGATGAGGGACATAGAAAGAGGGTGATGCTTTGTTGGCTATATGCCCTAAAATTATGCCCTAGTTACATGCAACTGTGTCCTATTTTCCAAAAGCCACAAAATGTGATGGAACTGACATAGTATTTTTTTGCCTTCATAGTTTTTTGCCTAACAATCTAGCTTGAATCCATGAAATCAAAAACCACTAGGAAGGTAGTGATGAATCCTAGATGTGATAAAAATTGTCTACATGAAATTGACACCCAATGGTCTCTCTCCTCTTATTTGTTCATGTTCATTTGGCTTTGCCAGTGAGGGAAGAGACTTCGGATTGATGGAGGACTTGGGGATGAAGTTTTGGCTTGAATTTGAACACCCTGCACTGGTAAGTGCCAGTTCACTCTTTGGCACATTTTGGAATCACTTGACCCCATTACACAATTCCAACATCTTTCATGATTTTGTTTGAACCTGACACAAAGCGCAGAGCCATGAGCCATTGCATGATGAGCCACTTGTTCATTGTTGTGCTCAAAAGCAGAGTGATAAATAACTCACTCAGCCTGATGCATCATGTCTTTTAGAGCACTTCCACTCACAACCCGGATTTGGAGTCTACCAATGTTTATTGCATCCAACATAGTGTTAATTGTTTCCAAATTCTCATCCATAAACATGCAAAATTGGACAAATTTTGAGGGTTGCAAAAGCTCTGCTAGTTATATTAAGAGGTTCTGAAAGGCTCTCAAGTAAAGAACATGACCCAGATGTAGTTTGTTGATAATTGAAGTTGAAAAGGGTGTTTCTTTAGGTTGGGTTTTTTTAGAGAAACTTGATTGGTTGCATGAACCATTTTTTTTGGCAAAGCCCTTTGAAATCAGCCATCTTTCAATGGCTTATTAGAAGAAACAAAAATTACTTCAAAATTTAGAGCTCACAAATCACAAATGCACAATTTACAAATCCATCCAATAAGCTTCTACTAAAATGAAGCCTGAAGCTTTTCCTCCCACTCAAGTAGTACAAAATCCAAAGCTTACAAAACTAACAAGTGCACAAATAAAAAATCCATTCATAAAATTAGAAGGAATTGAAGGGAGAGAATAAAAAGTTGCAAGTAGCTAGCTATGAGGAATCAAAGGTTGGAGAGTAGAGAGTCGCAAGTAGTGATATGAGAGAATGGTGATCCGAGATGGTGTACAAACATGCTCAGATGGTGGTAGCGGAAGCAAAACATAGAAAGGCAATTTACAATTGCATATTACATCTTGAGTTTGCTAAAAAGAGGAAAAAAGACTAAACAACAAGACACAAGACACATGATGCACAAGAGACAACAAGACACAAAACACACCCTTTCAAAAATTCTTTCCTTCATTGGATGCACTTGCCATAGTTGAGTGAAAATGTAAACAAAAGCACTTGCTCTTGCCATTCCAAGGTTGCATTCAAGAGCAAATCCAAGCGCAAATTTGTAGCTATTGGTTGCACCCCCGCTCTTTCAATGACATTCAAACCTCAAATTCAAAAGCCTAGAAACAAAAATCCCTAAACCTCTTTAAAAAATCAACAAGTTTAAAATGCCATGCAAGTTGAGTGTCATTCAAAGAACCTCAACAATGCAATGGTTTTCAAACTCATTTGCAATTTGAATTTTATTAGAAAACCTTGACTATTTTCGGTGTTGAAATGGAGATGGGCCAAATCTTTCAAATCTTAAATTGTCAAGTTGGACAAGAAGGTGAGTATGAGGATTTTGGGACTCACCAAATCACAATTCAAGTGGGGTTTCACCAAGTGGTCATCACCAAATAGACACCGATATGGCTTGGGCTCCACATTGCTATACACTACTCATGACAATTTTCCCTCTTATTATGTTTTCATATGATTATCGATAATTCATCATTATTTATGTCAATGTTAAATTTAATTTTAATCAATATAAAATATCATGGACATGAAAAGGCACATTTTAATTTACTTTTTCATACCCATGTTGGTGGGTATGGAAAGGGGTGAAATAGTTATAAAAATAAGAAATAATTATTAAGAAAAGAATGAGGTAGTTATTAAGAAGGAAATGAAATAGTTAAACTTGAAAATGAACTAGTTATAATTGAAAATGTTTTTAGAATTGTCCAAGGACAACCATACCAAGGATTATGCAAAATCAATAAGGAGCCTACAAAAGATTATAGAAAATCTCCCATATATCAATTTCTCAAAATTCTTGTCACTAGAATAAAAAATCGAAGGTTGGCATTGACAATTCTCATTGTTCTCAAAATGAGAACAAGTTGGCATCATTACATGTGAAAGTTGAAGTGAGAACCGGTCTCAAGTTCTCACATGAATGAGAACCAATCATGAAAACCATTTCTTTCTTTTAAAAAATTGAAAATCAAATAGGTTTTTTCATAGAACCTACATCTTGTTCTTAAGGTCATATGATAAATTAGGGTTCTTAAACAATAGTCGTTAATTAATGAAGCAGAGGCGTTGTTTTAGGTTAAGTTTAAGGGAACAATCATAAAAATAACATAAGTTTTTTTCTTTCCAACTTTGTTTGTTTATTTTGCTTGTTTTGTTTTTTTCGTGTTGTTTTTGTTCTTCTTATATTGTTTGTGCTTGTGCATGTTGGTGTTGTATTGTTTCCTTTATAAGTTTGGTACTTCTTCCCCTCTTGCTTTGTGCAAGTCAAAACTTGGAGCATCAAACTAGTCCATAGACTTGATGTGAGTTTTTTTTCCTCATTTTTTGTGTTTTTGTTTTGCTAATGTTTGTTTTTTTTAATTTTTAAAATTTTAAATAATTTTTTGCACGATTTTTCTTTATTTTCATGTTTTTTTACATTTCAATCCAAAACTTGTTTACAATTTGTATTTTGTTTTGTAAATGTTTAGGATAAAATCTAACCTTGTAAATGTTGGTTTTGATAAATCATATAATTGTTTTGTTTTTTTCACTATTCATTAAAACAATAATTTGTAACTTCAAACTAAACATGAAACAATCTTTTGAAAATGAAAATACATTTGATATATTCATGAATGAAGTGAGGATGGAAGATGAACCTTTGTGAGAACGTAAAGAAAATGCAAGTGTTCAAACAGAAGGAAGCATAAATCTAAAAATAAATGAAGAGATCATGAAAGAAAATTTGAGAAAGTTGCATGCACAAAGATTATTTTGGAAACTACATAACATAAATGCATTATGTTGGGCATTATTATGTGTTAATGATAACAATGAAGTTGATTTAATAGCTCCTCAAATCATGCGTTGAATTTTTTGTTACAATAGTTTGGTTTTGAATTTAAATCCAAAAATCAAGCAAGAAGAGGACTAATCATATATAACACAATTAATGGAGTTACTACATTGAAAAAAATGTAATTGTGGGCCAATCTAATATTTTTTTAAAAATTGAAAAAGTAATGAAATTTTTTTGGAGAGAAAATGAAAGAAAACCTTTAAATAAAAGAGATTAAATATGACTTCTAGTTCCATATCCAATATTTTTGTTGTAAATAAATCTTTCAAGAAAACTGATTTGCACAAAATCAAATTTTGGAAGATTTGGGCCTATAAATTGTTAAAAACCACTTTCTTTTACAGTTTGTGGAAGGTATTTAATTGAAACAATTTAATATGCATTTGTGTCCAAAAATTGTATTTCATTTTAGAAAATAAATTTTCATGAATTATTACTTGGTTTAATGAAAAAAACTAAACAATTGTAAGTTTTGCCAACTTTAACACAATGTCATGCAACTACAAGCTTTGATTTATGGATGTTAAATGGTGCACATGATTTTTTTGCATTGACGATCAATTTTTTAAAGGTTGATTGGCAACTAATAATAGTAGATAAAACTTGACATAAAATTTGATAGAATTGTTGAACACTTATGAGTTAAGAAAGACAATTGTTGCTTATTTAAGGATGAAGGATTTAATCTAAACACTATGATTGCAATTTTAAAATCAATTGTAAATTATGATGTGTGTTAGGTTTAGAAAAAAGTTTTAAGGGAACTTGTTTTGGTCATGCATTTTCCAAGATGTGCCAATATGCAACAATAGATACAAAAGTTTGCAAAAGCTTAAGATATATATCTATCAAAGTTGCCCATGGGTATTTGTAGAAGTGCATAATTTAACCCAAAAACTTAGGAAAAGGTGGGCAAGAATGGGAGAAGGCATGTGTTAATTCAAATCTTCCCCCAAGGAAATTGCATACTCCAATGAAAACAAGATAATTTTTTATTTTTATATGATTTTTTAATTATATTTTCTTTTGAATTTGCCATGCATAGTCTAACATTTCTTTTTTGCTTTTGCATATTTGCTAGGAAAGTTATTCTTTTCCAACAAGCTTTATAGTTTAAAGAAGTTATTATACTCTATTACAACAAGTAAAATTCTATGAGATTGAGTGCAAGAATACCACTTCCATTGACATGGCACATATCTCAAATTTTTTTTTTGTTTTCTTGGCCATGTTGTAATTGCTTGTATTTTGAACTAGTCTAAAGGTCATTAATTATTAAGTGATGCATTAAATTTTTCCATATTCATGAATATAAAATTTAGGGATGAAATTGTTTTGCAACCTTTGACAACTTAATGGAAGAAGATGCAAATGTTGTTTCTTAGTTATCATGTTTGGTTTCCAACATAAAAAAAAGTTGTTACAATTTTGGATTCTTTTCTTTCCTTTTTAAAGAAATATGGAAAAAAAAAGTCTCATAATATGTTTTCTTTGATGTTGGACCCTAAGTTTAAGACCCTAGGTTTAAGATCCTTTGTTTTATGTCTTCATTTATTGGTTGTGAATAAAGAAAGGCCATCGTTGAAAAACATGATATATATATATATATATAGTTTCCTATGCTTTTAAAGTGTGAAGGGGGTGTTGTTGATCAAAGGATTGAAGAAAACAACAATTTGGATATTTTGGAGATGATAGCCAACCCAATTGAACCATTAATGAAACTGATCAATAGAGGGCTTCTAATTTTTAAGTGCTATCAAGTGGATGTCGAAGACATCAAATGCTCACTTCAATGGTGGGAAAAACATGAGAATATGTTTCTTGTACTTGGTTTATGTGCTAAATGAATCTTAGGGATACTTAGATCCCAAATTGAGATAAAGAGGATCAACTTTTCATTGATTGGAATCCTTGTTAATTTTAGGAGATGCCATTTACAATAAGAAAACTTGGACAAATTGATTTTTGTCAACAAAAATTGGCCCTATGATTCTAAGATAGGTTATAAAGCCCCTTCTAGCTTGGTAGATTATTAAGACTATACAAATTTAGAGGAAGACGTAGAAAAGTTGTAAGGAGCTTTTGAAAAGGATGAAGATATGAAATTTTAAATTTTGAATTAAAAAAAATTGATAACTAGGTTGTCAAAATCAACTGTTATTACATATGTGAAAACCACCCTATCTATAAACGGGGTGAGTTTGGGAAAATTAAAAATTTTGATACGCTTTTTAAAATTCTCACCAACCCATATATATAAATATATAAGAGAATCAATCAGGTTTTCATAAGATGAAAAAAGTGAGAACCACCCAACACTACTCCAACCCCCATATTCAAAGGAATTTGATCGAAAATGGTCTATCCAAAGTACAATGTACATGCCATTTTACAACTGCCAGTGGAGCTGATCTAGGGAGTCAAGAGTAAGGAACAACATGCTAGAAAGACGGTGTCAGAATTGAAAGAGAATACTTGGATTCCTTAATCCCATGAAGCTTTATTATATATATATATATATATATATATATATCTATCTTCTTCTATGTCAGTGGCTTTTGACTTTGTGTCTGTTGGATGCATCTCAACAATTTGTTATGCTCTTTCTTGTCTCATTTCGATTGAAATAAGTAAACGACTTTGTCGCTACTCTTGTACATGTATTAATATAGCCTTTGAATTGAGATGTGAGATCATATTGAAGAAGTAAGTTAGTAAAAAAGTCTTGCACTACAAATGTGCATATCGTTGTATATGTTTTTATGCTTGTTCTTGTTCTTATCTCATTTCTTCTTGGGAGATGGAAGCAAGACTTGTAGTTTGGGGATCAGGTTTGGACAAATTAACCCCATGTGATCAAGTTGTTATAATGTTGTTGCATTTTGAATGAAATCATTCAAGTTTTCTGATTTGATTCTAAAAACAACGAATGGAGAGCTCTGAATAATATGTGCGTGTCTGTGTGTGTTTTTTGTTTCTAGAATACATCATTCAAGGGACATCCAAGTTAAATTCTCTCAAAGATAAACTGCAAAGGACATGAAAATTGTAATAGCACTAGCAATCAAAGATTTAAGATGACCAAAAATTAGTCGCGGCCAACTGGTGCCCACCTTTTGAAGGATTATCTTGTAATATATTTTTGATATACTACCTGTTTTTTTTTTCCTTTTGAATATGAAATGAAAAGGAAAAAATTCCTTTTTTTTTTTTCATTCTGGTGAATTTGCACCCCACCACAACTACACCATTTCCTTAAAAGTTGAGGAATTCATGAATGATTTAGTGCCAAAACAAACAGTATGAAAAGATACAATAATATATATAGCCTTTCTACATTATATTGGTGAGACCCATATGCACTTGTATGGTCGTTCACATGGACCATCTGGTGCAGCAATTTTACATTATATGGGGTGATACCCATATGCACTTGGATGGTCGTTCACATGGACCATCTGGTGTAGCAAGTTTACATTATATGGGGCAATACCCATATGCACTTGGATGGTCGTTCACATGGACCATCTGGTGTAGCAATTTTACATTATATGGGGCGATACCCACATGCACTTGGATGGTTGTTCACATGGATCGTCTGATGTAGCAATTTTACATTATATGGGCGATACCCATATGCACTTGGATGGTCATTCACATGGACCATCTGGTGTAGCAATTTTACATTATATGGGCGATACCCATATGCACTTGGATGGCTGTTCACATGGACCGTCTGGTGCAACAATTTTACATTATATTGGTGATACCCATTTGGCCCAATACGATCACTTGCATGGACTGAGAATGGTACTGGCCAACACTGGTCTGTTCCCGTGTGGTAGGTCCATGATTTAGTCAGCCAAACTGCAAGGGAAAACAAACATAGGGGTGTGTCACACTATGGCCTTGCCATTTACAGTAAAAAGGATGTCAAGGCAAAAGAAGAATCATGAAAACTCAAATATTTCATCATACAAAAACATAACCTTCAAAAAAATCCTCTAAAAGAAACCAAAATCCTTCAAGATATTGTTATAACTCTATTATAACTAATCTCAAGTTTCAACACAAAGTCAAAATATCATCTTTCAAAAATCCTCATATCAAAATAGACCTATTATTATGACCTAGGGGCCTAAAAAAATCCCTGAAGCTACTATACTCTATAGTGAATCTAAACACAATAGTATCCTTGCCTTGGTAGTAAGTAGGCAAGGCCAACAAAGCCTAATTGATGACAGACTAACTTGTTTACAAAGCACATGATTAACAGCTCATGTTCAGAGCCAACACATGACCTTATGATTGTTAATTAAGATCATCAGTGCAGTTGTTGTTTCTCCTCCTCATTGTTGTTGCAGCTTTCCCTTCCCCAAACTGAGATTTAAACAAGAGGATGGGTCACACTGTGGCCTTGCCATTTACATTAAAAAGTAAGTTAATGCAAAAGAAGAATTATGGAAATTCAAATATTTCACCATGCAAAAAATATAATCTTCTTTAAAAAAATCCTCTAGAAGAAACCAAAATCCTTTAAGATATTATAACTCTATTATAACTAATCTCAAGTTTCAACACAAGCCAAAATACTGGTAGAGGCCCAAGTATGGGGGACCAAGAAGATGTGTGTGTGTGTGTGTGTGTGAGAGAGAGAGAGAGAGAGTGAGAGAGAGAATGAAGATGATTTAAGATTCATAAATGCATAACTCTTCAACCATCTCCAGCAATGCTCAGTATGTGACCCTGCAAAAATATTTTTCACATCCAAGTTTAGTTTTTTTTTCCTTTTTTGCAACCCCACCTATAAAACTGAAACTGGGACAGCAAATAGGTGGGGGGGGCACTACTAATAGCAAACCACCTGGACCCATCATCATTATGATGGGCCAATTGGTAGTCAGATCATATTTATTACACTCTTTTTTGCAGGTACAGAGTGTTGCTGCGCCTTTTACCAGCCACCGCAAAGTGTGCAATGATGCTGAGCGAAAACCATTTTGCTGAGCCAAACCCACACATTTTGACTTTCCTTCACCAAATTTTACTTTGCAGTATCACATACTGAGCACCGCTGGAGATGTTCGAACACATATGTAGATACAATTTGTAAAACAATAGTACCATGAGGTAGAAGCACCTAACACTGTAAGGGACCTTGAACTGAGCCTTATTATAATGAACCCTTAATAATTGTTCAATTTGTTTCAGAATGCATGATTCTAATCATCCTTGGCTACCAAGGCAAGGATATTGTGTGTTTGGATTCATTATAGAATATAGTAGCTTAAGGGATTTTGGCCCCAAATTATTGGGTTTATTTTGATATGATTATTTTTGAAAGATGATATTTTGGCTTATGTTGAAACTTGAGATTAGTTTTAGAGTTCTAATATTTTGAAGGAGTCTGGTCTCTTTTAGAGGATTTTTTGAAGATTAATATATTTTTGCATGGTGAAATATTTGAGTTTTCATAATTCTTCTTTTGCCTTAAGATACCTTTTATTGTAAATGGC
>Ga0116229_10011991_pt1 | contig 12616 bp, 7 predicted proteins | sample S1TSphgellanicum_3_FD_87313 | JGI IMG/M metagenome (GOLD analysis project Ga0116229, IMG submission 87313) | Host-associated microbial communities from peat moss isolated from Minnesota, USA - S1T2_Fc - Sphagnum magellanicum MG | ecosystem: Host-associated > Plants > Peat moss > Unclassified...
TGGAACCAATAAAAATTCCCCCCCCCCTTTCCCCCCCCCCCCCCCCCTCTCTTAAAGGAAGTGTCTTCCTAATTACATGTCAGACCTTTTCATTGACTCCATGAAATGTTATGGTTTTAAAATTGTGTATCTTCATTTTTTTATCTAGTTTAATGCAAGGAAAGGAAAATATTGGTTTGTGTAAGGAACATGTATTCAACCTTTACACCCCGAAAGACATTCCAATTTTTTTTCTACTTTGTTCAATCTTTGTTCTATTTTCATTATTAACCTCAAGTTATTGCTTGTAATTGAGCCATCAAACCCAAAAAAAACTTCAACAATGTTCCTTGCCCTATATTTTTCTTTTAATTTTCACTCCCCACCTCAAGCTATTACCTTTGGTTGGGCTATGGTTGGGCCTTTAGACCCATGAAAAGCTTCAAAAATGTCCCTTACATGTTTGGTTCTTGCTTATTTTCATTCCCCACCTTGGGTTATCATTTTCAATTGAGCCCTCAAACCCAAAACAAACCTAAAAATATTCATTATTGTATATATGTAAACACTACTCCAATTTCTTAGAGTGTAATTGAAGGGCATGTCACCCAAAGTATTTTTTTCCCCGCTGTTTAAAAGGGCTTTAAAAAAACGAAAATGGTATGTTCTAATTTTTTTAAATATTCAAATTTTAAAAAAAGAACATGCATTTATGTTTATTAAAGCATGTGACCTCAAGCTTTACCAAAATAAAGGTGTCATGATTTTTATATTGAGCATAATCAATGATTATGTGAGGCCTGACTGCAATAACGCCCATGGCTTTTGATTTTACCTTACACATAATGATAGAGACATAGATTTTACAATTTTAAATTTGTTGTGACCATAACTTTGGGCCTATGACCATAGCTTTGGGTATGTGACCAAAGTTAAGGCATGAAATGGGAAATGGTTTGTAAGAGTGTGAATTCAAGCACACTTTCACAAATGTGAGAGAATGAATCTTGACTTTGGAAGTAAAAGTTCAACAAAGTTTTGAATTTTTGAAACAAAATTGTAAAGTAGTAAAGTTGGTGCAAATTGGGCCCCTAATATACCATTGGGAAGGTCTTGAAGCATAAATATCAAAAGTGGGCTTGCATTTTCCATTTGGAGTTGTGAGTTACGAGTTATGACTAAAAAAAAGGTTGAGAATTAAATTGACAACTTGACTTTTGATCATGAAAATCAAGGAAACATAAGTCAAATGTTGAAAAGGTCTTTGCAAGGGATATAACTTTTCTTTTGAAAGTTCTTCAATTGGAGTTTTGATTTGGGAATTATCAACCCACAAAATTGTGAAACTTATAACTTGGGCAAAATCAATAATTTTCAAGATTATCCACATAGTCCTAAAAATCTCTATCACTTTGATGTAACCCTTGCCACTAATCATAAAATATCTTATATGAAAAGAAGTGGTAGCTCCTTTCAAAGTCTAAGCCTTAGTGTGTCTTGTGAGTTTGGTTTGTCTATGGTTTGCAATTTGTCTTTGCATCATTTTGGCTCTAATTTACACGAACCAAATTGTTTTTGGGTTTGTGCAAGCTGATTTCACCTTGAATTTACACTTTCGAATTCATTGTAATTGCATCATGAAACTTTCACCTTTGTTTATTCTTGAGAACTAAGGAATGCGCTTTAGATTTGCATTTTGTTACAAACTTGGGAATTGACAAAAAAATTTATCCCTAATACAAATTAACAAACCTAGATATGTGTGTCATTATTTACACATTGCATTTCATCCAAAGTATTGTGTACATGCCATTTTACTATTCTAAAAGCTTTAGATGCCATAACCAACATAATCATAATTTTCATGTAAGATAAAATAAAAGAAGGGGAGAAAAGCTCTAAAAGAGCTTTGATTGGCCTCAACATTATTTCCCACCTAGTTTTGGGTTTTTACTAATTGGGCATTGAAAATAAATTGTGCATTATAAAAAGTCAAAATTGCTAGCAAAATAAATCCATATGATTTTTATGAAATGAATGGTATTCGAAGGAATAATGTGCATGCATGCATTTAGATTGTATGAACTTTTAAATGTTAGTGCTATTAAATAAGATTTATGATTAAGAAAATTCTTTTGTGCCTTTTCTTTTTCTTTCAACTTAATTTGCTTTTTTCTCCCTCTTCTAAGTTCCAACTTGATATGTTTCTTCTTTTGATTGTATGAAGATTAAAAATGAAATTTTAATATGGGTGTTACGGTTCAAAAGGCATCTTTGTGTTTGCTTTGTATTTCATTAAATTTAAAAAAAAAAGATGTATGTGATTTTCTTTCTAACTTATGTGTGTGTGTTTTTTTGGGGGTGCTACTCCAACAAAAACCCATAACCATGTGGGAGATAGTGTCAAGGCATGGTGGAGGATTCCATTATTGTTTGAGTACCCAAGTTGATTGGGCACCCAAAATTTTGAAATTGGTTTAGAAATTAAATCAGTTAACTTGGGGTTAAGGTAAAGTGTGATAACTAAATGAAAAACTAGCCACTTGATTCTAGAATGCGAAGGGATGGGTAACAAGACCCAAGCCTAATTCTTAAGTGGAATTAGTAATTGAAATTGAAGCAATTGGTTGAAAAAAAATTGGTTATGGTTTCATGCTTAAACATATTGCCATTGTCCTCCTCTTCATGTTTTTCTCTTGATTCACACTACTATCATCACCTTCCTCTTTGTGTTTTTCTCTTGGTTCATGGCTAGTGTCATCATTTTTCTCTTCATGTTATTTTCTTGATGCACGGCTATTACCACCACTCTTTTCTTCATCTTTTTCTTTTGGTTCATGCTTGTTGTCATCCTCCTCTTTATGTTCCTCTTGTATTGTTTTTGGAATTAAAAAATCACCTTGTTTCAATGTTTCTAGTGATGTTTTGGGTTTTGGAACCTAATCAAGAGGTTACTTTAACCTACCCTAGAACCAAGACTACTTTATAACCAAGAACCAGCATACTTCGATTTTTTTTTTTAAAAACCAATTTTTTTTTAACAAAAAAAAAATTGTATTATGTCTTTTTTTTTTGGGTGGGAGTTTAGGAAGACTTTCTAATGACAAGGAGCACAATAAGATTCATCATGGTTTGAGGGATCTTAAGATGACAAACAAAATAAACAACTAAAGGCTCTGACTTGTTCATGCTTGTGTACTTTGATATGACAAAAGTGCAAGTAGTTCATGCAAGAACAACAATAGAGGCATCACCTTTGACCAAATCAAGGTCCATCAGACTTCATTGTTTGTTACAATGGGGTAGCCACATCACATGCATTTTTCTTTTATTTTTGATGATGTGAGCTTGAAATTTCCACCAAACTTGTGTTGTGTGGTTGTGGTTGAATGGTTTATTGTTGTGAGTCGGTTTCCTAGTTGATTAGACCCACCTCATTTCAATTCCTTGTTACCACCATCGTCATGGTTGATGTATTACCTAAGTGTAACAACAATTATTTTGGATAGTTATGCAATAACAACAACAATTATGGGGAAACCTCAAGAGTTGCAAAACACATGCTTTTAAACATTACAACAAAGAAGGAGAATAACAACAACAACAACAATAAACATCTAGCTCACATTTGTCACTGCAATTGAGTTGCCACACATCCAATAGACCATGCATGGTAATTAGTCACAAGAGGATTTGGTGTCTACAACTTGTTCACATCCTAGAGTTCGTTGGAAATAAGCCCCATGTAGAAGTTCAAATGGTAGGATAAAAAGTGCGAAAAACAACAATAACAACATCATAAAAAAAAAATCTAGAGTTGTGTGAGATTAGCTCCTTTTTTTTATCAACAAGGATAAAGTGGGGGGTGATAGAAGGAGTAGCATATGCCATGGGTGTGTGACAAAAAGGCCCATCAATCTCACCCCCATTGTGATTCTATGTTCTTATTTTGAATTTGTGAACTATTGAAGGGTTTTTTTTTGGGTGGGTGGGGGTGGTTTTTGCCTCCCAATTTTTTTTCTTCATATGGGTGTTTTGCCTCTATTTATGGTGTCTTCATCCTTTCCTTCCCCCCTTTGTTGGTGCTGGGTTTGGCCCTTGTTTATTTTTCTCCCCCTTTTTCCAATGTGGTCGCTTCAACTAATTACCAAGATGGGTTCACTTCATCCCTTGGTAGCAAGAATGGGGCCCATCATGATGTTCCCGGTTCTGAATGCAGTGCCTTTTTTTATGGCATGGCATGTCTTGTCATCAATGACATTGTCAAACTTTTCACGTTTTTTCTTTTAGGGGTTCCTCTTGCCCTTCTACTTCCTTTCTTACCCTTTCTCCCCTTCTTGCAACTTGGGCGTTAGAGGTGGACCCCCTTGGCATCTTCCATTTGGGTCTTCCTCAACCTTGTTTTTATTCATGGATCCTTTTCGTTTTATGACAAAAAGTGTAGATTGCTTTTCGTCTACCCTTGGATCACCTTATTCAAGACTTGTTCAACATTATCTTTTGACATTTATTTTTGTTTTTCCCTTAGTGGTGTATTGTCCTCCCTGTTTAGGGTGATGCAGATGGGCACTAATATATTAGGGCTTGAACTTAAGCAATTTTTTTCTGGAGATTGGGAGGAACTTCAAATGGAGTATTTTTTTAGGTGCAAATGCTTTCAGTTGTTTTATCATTAGATTGAGGTCCTTTCATGCGCATGCTCCTTTTTCTTTTTTTTACTTCGCCCCTTCACAAATGGCTTGGGCAAAGTTTGGCTTTAGGGTGTTCTGGAAAATATGTGCATGTGGGGAAAGCCCTTGCCCCCCTAGCTTCAGCTTTTGTTTCCTTAGAGTTTGTTTCAACTTTGCAGGCTTTTCACCCTTTAATTTTACGTTTCTTCTGCATTAATTCTTGATGGACTTTCAACTAAACAAAGACCTAAAATTATCTTTGGATTCTGTTAGGTCAACTTTCATGCACATGTCCCATCTTTCTGTAGGGGGACTTTTTGGCATGGTTTTTGAGCATCTTTGGGATGTATTTGACCCCAAGGATTTTGCTAGTAACTTCATTTAGCTTCATCAACTAAGTTCCCATGTTGCCATGGGTTGCTTTTTAGGGTCCATTGTTCATGTCTTTGGTGCCATTAAGCTTTTGACTTTGGCCAAACTTTTGGGCTAGGCCCTCTACCAATTGGCTAGAAGAACCTTGTGTTTTCAATTCCAAGATGTATTCTCTTTTCATTTGTTGCCTCATTAGTTTAGTGCGGCAAATAGGGGCAAGTGTGAGCGTAATGGTGCATGGTATTTGAACTACTTTAGATGTCCATCGTGATTGGTTAATGTTACAAATGGACGTGGCGAACACATTTGACTCCATTTTGTGTAAGGCCATTTTCTAAGTGCTTTGTGTGGTAGGAGGCCAATTATTTCTACTCTTCCCTTTTGTTCAATTTTTGTATGCCTAGTAGTTACATTTGTTTTTTAATCATCATTCCTTTAGGGGAGAGTTGTATGTTATCCCTTTGTTTATGGGCATGCATCAAAGTGACTTACTCATTGAACCTCTTTTTACTTTAATTCATTTTCATGCCTTGTGAACCTCTTCTGTTGTTTTATTTTTGTGTTTCTTTTCTTTGTTGATAAATGACATTCACATCCTTGGCCTTGCCTCTTTCATTCCTCTCACTTTTGACAATTTTGGTTCCCAATTAGCTTTAGTGGGTTTAGTTGTCTAATCCCATAAATGCACTGCTTAGTCCCCTTTCAGTTTGCCAACCGATTTAAAACCTCTTCATGGTTTTTATTACCCTTTAGATGACACTAAGGTTTTACGAGTTCCCTTTACGTCTATGTCATTCTCCTCTTCCTTATTGCAGGATGTTTTGGATGAGGATGTTTGCCATGTAAATGTGTTTTTGAGGTTGGGGGATGTTTAAGTTACTTTTGAGATCCTTTTTGATATTTTGAGCATAAACTTTTGTTAACCCAATTTTTCATTATATATATAGTAACAAGTTGTACATTAATAGAAAATGGCCATTTTGTAACTAGTCCATGTGATTAATTTTTAATTACAAGTGACATTTACAATTAAAATCTCAATAGTCGTGTTGGACAAGTCATATTGATACTAGTCAGAAACAACAACAAATTTTGGATGAAAGAAAAAATCAACGAAATACATTTTCATCCCTTGATTGGTCATATACATATTATCATTTGCAATTAAGATGTGATTTTTTGGGTGAAAAATGGGACCAAATTATGTGTTGCCATGTGTCCCAATTCATAATAATTAAAAATATTTTATTATTATTTTGAAATAATTTGAGACGTTTAATTTTTATGTTGGTTTAGTGACGCACTCCCAAACTCCTTGATAGACTTAAATGTGAGTCTGAAATGAAAATAACAGAAAAGTAAAAAGTTGGGACACGTTCCCTGGTTCGTAACACTTTAGGGGTAGAAAGGCGTGCTAGAGCTTCGGGATAGGACTAGGAAAAATGATAAGCGATCAATCACTCACACGAACCTGCACAAACTAAACAACAAGTTGGTTAGTGCATAGCTGAAACACTTTTGGTGCTAGGACAAGCCACATGCAAATTCGAACTCACAAGACTCACCACGGCCCAAACTTGGGGGAAGCCATCACCTTCCCCCTTATAGTATACTGTCACAACCCTACTTTGAGAGAGTGTGAGGATGAAACTCACATTCCCGAAATGGGGACTTGGGAGTCCTTCGAGATTCCCAAAACTTCAGAGTTTGATTGCAGGCGTCAAAACACCTCGCATTGGGGTGTTCTTTATATCATTGGAAAACTATAAAAATGTAAATGTCGAAAATGGCCTCGCATGGGCCATTTGGACATCTATAACACAAGTTATGGAAAAAAGAAGGACCGGAGTCAAACTAGCAGTTTGATTCCCGACCACTAAAAGTCGGGAATTGACCTGACCTTGGTGCGTGCAGGTGAAGTGCGATACACCGTTGGAAAGCTCTCGAGGAGAGCTACAAGTTTGCTTCAGACCTCATCCTAATCAGAGGTTTGAGCAAAAGAGTTATGACCTCACAAAATCCCGGGAGTTCAAGCCGGGACAATTTCATGACTCCTTCCTTGGGAGTCCTGGGACAAAAAATCATTCGGATGTAGGTGCCGTGGAGAGGCATAGAGAATACTATATGGGGGAAGGTGGTGGCTTCCCCTGAGTTCGGGTCGTGGTGAGTCTTGTGAGTCTAAGGTTGCCCGTGGTTTGTCTTAGCACCAAAGGTGTTCCAGAAAGTGAACTAACTAATTTGTTGGTTGGTTTGATGCAGGTTCGAGTAAGTAACTAAAGATTGTCACTCGTCCTAATCCCATCCTGAAGCTTCAGCACGCCCCTCTACCCCTTCTAGTGTTGAGAGCTGGGAGCGTGTTCCGAGTTCATCACAATTTCATTGTTGAGTAAGTTAGACTCATTTTGGGTCTAACTAGGAACTTGGGAGCATGTCATAAACTCTATGGTTGGCCATGGGACCAACATACAAATGGCATTTTGTCCCGAGACTCCCAAATGGGAGTCCCAAAATTCTCAAAGTTGAGATTTCTGCGAATTTGGGGGCCCATAATTTTGTTTATAAACCTTCGACTAAAATGAGGTTGAAAGTAAAGTTGTAGCCCTCATCAAGGGCTTTCCAATGGTATGTCGCACACCACCTGAACGCAAGGAAATCGAGGTGATTTTTTATTTTTAATGGTCGGGAGTCAAATTGACAATTTGACTCCCATGCCTTCTTTTGGCCATAACTTGTGTTTTAGGTGTCCAAATGGGTCATGCAAGCCCGTTTCAAACATTTAAGTTTTAAGAGCTTTCCAATGATATAAGAATTTTTTTAATCTAATGAGTTTTGACCCCTGCAATCGCCCTTTAAGATTCGGGAATCCATTAGGACTTCAACTCCCAAAATGGGAGTTCACTTGGGAGTGTGAGGGTTCATTCCCTCACACTCTTTTTGCATTCCCGGGAGCATGAAATGTGACTCCCGGGTTCAGTTTTGGCTCGCACCTTTATAAACCCTTGCCTTGGTCGTGAACCCAAGGCTAGGGTTGCGACATTTAAATTGTGACACATGGTGCAATAGAAATTTGTCACATGGCATATTAATTGAAAATTTCCAAATTAAATTTAAATCAATATTAGGTATGTAGGTTAAACTAGGTACCTACCTACCCATCTAGGCTAAACATCTATCAATAGGACCTATTTACCTACCTAGGCCAAATACCTACTTAGGTAGGTAGGTAGGTAAAAAAGTAGGTAGGTAAATTAAGGAACTAGGTAATTAGGTGTAAATACATGAATATTTATATTTTATTTTGGGTTAAGTCATTTTTATTGACTGACTCCATATGCCCATCTTTTTAAATATGAAAATGTGAAATAAAACACTTTATTTATATACTATTCAAGGTGAGAATGGAACCAAAAACATATGGGATAAAATTTTTAGTTGTAAGTCGTTTATAACTTAAAAATGTTTAGTTGTAAACGACTTGTAATAAAATTTTCATCCCATATGTTTTGGCTTTCATTTTCATCTTGAAAAATATATAATTAAATAAGTAAGTGATAATCAGCTAACTAATTAACTATTATTTAATAAAATTAATTATTATTTAATGAATAAAATATAGATTAAAAAACTTGTTAATTAATTAATTAACAACTAAACTAAAATTAACTAATTCACTTTATAAACTACTTAACTAACTAATTATTTATAATAATAATAATCAATATATTATTGATTATTGAATTAATTATATTATTAGTTATTATTAAATGTTACTTAATTTATTAGTTAGATAAATAGTAATAATATTTAATTTTAAATATATATAAACTATAATAATCTATCAACGAATTTAATTAACTAGTAATTCGCTAATATTGAAATAATTAGCTAATTATTAACAACTAATAAATTATTATTTCATAACCAAATAAATTAATATAATAACTGAAATTTCATTATTTAATAATATAATTAAAACCTATCCTAGGCTAACTATTTTTATTATAATTATTACCATTATTATTTTGATTTATATAGTTAATAATAAATAAAAATGTAAATATTTAATAATAGTAATTAATTCAATTATTATTGTAGCTGGTTGGTAACCAAGGTTAACTATTTTATTTTATTATTCATATTATTACTTCACTCATTAAAGCTATTTTTGAACTATTACAATAAATATTTTATATTTTAAATAAGTATATATTTCCTTCAAAAATAATTTCTGCATTTGTACAATAATTTATTAAATTTCCATTCTAACTAATACAGTAATTATTATAAAGTAATAAAATGGAAAACTGAAAATAAAAATTACATATCATTAATTTATTACAATCACTGAATTATTAATAATTAATAAATGTCAATTATAAATTTGAAATATAAAAACTAAAACCACATATTAATATTTCCTAGTAATTTTTATATTAATTTAATAATACTTCATAATTGATTACTTATAATAATTATTATGTAATTTGTAGCTAGCATAGGTTAGCTATTATTATTATTATTATTATTATTATCTCATTTGTTACAACTATTATGATTTATTTTCATTTCATTTTCATTTTTTAATAAATAAAAATAATTCTTAATAAGTACATTAGTAATTTGAAAATAATTTAATAATTTAATAATAATAGAATTCTTTCCTATTACATGTAATTAGTATAAATATATAAGATAATATTAATACAAATAATAATAAATTTTAGTTGTAATAATTTTAAGAAATATAATAAGATGGTTTGGATAAACTTTTAATATGGGCGTAATATATTTAGCAAATATCTTACATTAAATTTTAATATACTCAAAATATACACTATTTAGTGTAACCATAATATCAAGGCCATTTATGCTAATAATCATACTTGGATACACATCTAATATGGTTGTTCATATAAATTCAAAATATAAATTTATAAATCCTAATACATCCAACTATATTCTTTATAATTCACAAAATACACCTTTGTATATTCATAAGGTTATAATTAAATTGGTCACATTTGCAATTAATGGGACATAATTGTTTTTCTTGGATGAAAATTAAACTAAATGTTGTTCACATGGAAGGATGACCATTAAAATAGTCGTAAATTAATTGCATTATAATTGCAAATATGACCAACACAAGAAATATTTGCAAAAATGTCCAAATCTAATTGCAAATAACAAATAATCACATGTAATCACAAATATAATGGTTACATTTTGGCCAATTTCTACTAATGTGTACCAATTGGTAACTGATGAGGCAATACCATTTTTGAAACTATTTTAGTTATTATTGGATTAACATGTATGTTAATCAATCTATTATGTGAATAAGTAATTTTGATTTAAACTTGTGACCAGTAATTCTTACTTTGATTTTGAGTTTGTATTGGGTAGTGATTGTTTAAATTGAAACAACACTATGACTTGGTACAAATAGGAGGATTTTTGAAAATGAAATAGATATTTCTTTTTATTTTTGTAACTTTTCGAGTTTTTGATTTTATGAATCAATATACTTTTGAAAATTTTAAAGCTTTTTCCTTTTTGAGTTTATGTGTGGGAATTCATACTAGTTTTGTTCTTTGTGAATAAAGAAAAAATCTTTATGTTCTTGTTTCCATATTTTTTAAATTGAGGATAAAACTCACATGTTGATGATTTTTGTAAAAGAGAATTAAAAACAAAAAAGAAAAATTCTATAACATTGGAAAACACGTTTAACAACCTTATTTGCTTTGTGCTTTCCCACCCCCTTCAAGCTTTTGTCATTAACTTATTTCCTTCAACTCATCTTTCATGTAGGTTTTCAAAAGGCTTTTAAGCCCAGGCTCTCTTGAGTGTCCAGAGGCCCTTTTATTGTGTTGGCAAATTTCTCTCCCCATTTTTAGTAGAGGTACATGCTTCATTTTAGCAATGACCATTTCATTGGTGGCTTTCTTGGGGAGTTAGGTAGTAGTATCGCCTACCATTGCTTCTAAATTCTTGTTGGATTCACATCATTCTTATTAAAGGCTATTGGGGCAAGTAGTTCGGGTTCACTCCCCTTCTAGGCGCACTTGAGATTGTTTTGGGAGCTTTTTCCCAAAGTTGAAATAACATGTTTACCCTTATTCAAGTAGCTTGTAAAAGGCGGAACATATCAACTTTAGGAGACTATTTTAGAAAATTTACACGACCATTCCTTTTCAAGCATCATTTCTGACATGTTTTTTGATTCGCATTGGACGTGCATAAAGTCCTATGTAGGACTGAACGTGAAAGCTTAGTTGTCTGTTTGCCCTGTCATCCTATGTTTTCGTTTGACCTCAAATGTTTTTTCTTTTGCATTGTGGATTAAATTAGGCTTCCCCCATCCTTTGGCTCTTACTCTAACGCATTGCATCTATGGCCAGTTGTTAAACCCCATGGAGATCCACTTTTTTTTTGTTGTACCCATGGTGGGGAGAGGACTACATTTCATGATGTTGTTTGGGACCTTTATGCGTCCATTGCGAGAGATGCAAGGTTTCATGTTTTATGGTTGCAAACCCATGTTCTTATGTTGTTTTTTCTTCAATTTTCTTGTTGGCAAGTCGACATTGTTTTGTCAGTTGATGACATTTGCACATTGACCGATGTCATCATTGTTGACCCCATTCAAACATACTTGATATCATGGGCAATTCTTTCTCATGGGGTGGTTGTGACATTGATGGATCATATGAAAAGACTTTATTACGACCGTTACCCAGCGCATGTGTTTTTTCCTCTTGCCATAGAGCATTTTGGGTGTCTTCACCTATAGGCCTTCAACTTTTTTCATCAATGTGCTAACATGGCATGGACAACAAAAAGCATCGGAGGCCCTCCTTTATTGATGTTACATTCCTTTTAAAGACAAAGAGTGTCGATGGCATTATAGAAAGCACAAGCTACCTCCATCTCAAAACAAGCTATTATTGAAGGGGAGGGTTCATCTAGGCTTGGAGTTTTATTGGGTTTACCTCCCGTCTCTTTAGTTGATATTCTTCAGGCGACTGGTGGAGGGTTTGGTTCTTAGGGGTTCTCTTTGCTCCTTGTGGCCCGCCTCTTTTGGGCTGTGTGCTTGCCCAGACTTTGGTCCTTGCCCCTTGTTTTTTATTCTGTCCCTCTCTTGGGTGGTTTCTTTTTATTAAGTTTAGCAGGGTTTCACCAAAACCAATATCGGTTGCTGAAATTATGAAATCAGAATCCAAACTGAATCCCCATTTTGAAAAAAACAATTCGGAATCTGAACCAGAAACGGGTCCTTAAAACATTTAAGAATGGGATCCACAGCTTGGTTCCTTCTAGAACCTAGGGACCGCACACAACACTGGAGGATTCTTGTTGCACCCAGATAGAGCCTCTCTGGTGATGATGATGAGCCTCTCGCGCATCTGGACCCACCCATTGTGTTTTGTAGATTGCCAGGAGATGTCTGCCGTTGCCTGCATTTCCCCCTCCTCCCCGAAAATTTACAAGCCGAGGATTGGGGGAGTGTGGTGGGTGTCATCATGCAGCGGGATTCATTTGGGGTAACTTAGTGGAACGTGATCGGGCATTGAACCCGTGGGTTGCCACCA
>Ga0116229_10011992_pt1 | contig 12616 bp, 13 predicted proteins | sample S1TSphgellanicum_3_FD_87313 | JGI IMG/M metagenome (GOLD analysis project Ga0116229, IMG submission 87313) | Host-associated microbial communities from peat moss isolated from Minnesota, USA - S1T2_Fc - Sphagnum magellanicum MG | ecosystem: Host-associated > Plants > Peat moss > Unclassified...
AGTCGGCCTCTTTCAATTGGCTGAAGGATTGGAAGCTCCAGAGAGTCTGCGACAGGGACACCCCCAGAGAGCGCGCCGTTCCATAGCAGTGCTGAGTGCCACCGACGGCGCTGATGGCGCAATCCGCGGCCTGCGTACCTTGGGCCGGGCCGCTGTCGTAGCCGGCGCGTTCGCGCACGGCCGAGGCCGTGCCCCCGAGTTGCGGTAGCCACTGGGCCAGCGCCTGCGGCCGCGCTTCCACGAGCGCGTCACGCTGGAACCGCGCGGCCTCGAGGGTGGTATCGCGCGTCAGGGCGAGCTCGTAGAGCGCCTTGAGATCGTTGGCGGATGCCGCGGCAGGCGGCAGGGCGAGGACACCCAGACAAACAATTCGCGAGACTCTCCGCATAAGCAAGATGGAGCAAGCCCCGTGCCAGCTCGTGCGGACTGCAAGTCCTTGTTCTGCCTGATCGTGGATGTGACGCCCTGCAATGCGATTGTCCGCGGACAGTGTCCGCTGGGGTGGGGCGGACAGTTTTGAGCCGCTCGGACTTGGAGCCGCTGCAGCCCCTCGATGGGGAGTATCATGCTGGGCATGGCCGCAATATCCCCCACTGAAGCCGAGGCTTACTTCCAGCGTTGGGAGTTGGTTAGAGAGATCGAGCTCATCGAACTGCGACGCGCATCCATGGACGTCAGGTTACGTCAGTTGTCAGCTCTCATGTCATCTCGCCAAGTCTTTGGAGTAGATCCGGATCGCGAAAGCGGTGTGCAGCAGGTTCGAGATCGCTGGATGTATCTTCCGCAGGCGTTGGTTGAACGGAGCAAACCGCCACCTTCATCCTGAAGGGTCCAAGGAGACCGCTATGCCGTCTGGCGCAAACCGAGGAGGGGTGTAACGAACTTTTCGTAGTGGCGCGAACGCCCGACAGAGCGTGCGTGCATCTTTTGACGCACCTGCTGGAAACTGGCCGTCATGACCGTGCGCTCGGTGCGCTCGAACTGCAGACAACCTGGGTCCCAGTCGAGGCCGATGAACGTGACCATGGCACGACTCCAACGCTCTTGATCTGCAACCAGATCCTCGTAGGCCAGATCCAAGATCGCCTCTGGCGGCAGCACCGCCATCCAGTGATGCATGATGCGCCGGTATTGATCGTAGTAATGCGCCAGATCTCCGAGCTCCCTGGCGTAAGTTTGCGTGTCACCGAAATCTTGGAAGTAGATCGACAGGCAGGTGTCGACCGGGTCGCGGTGCACGTGGATGATCTTCGCCTGCGGTAGAGCCGCATGGATCATGCCGAGGTGAAGAAAGTTGTAGGGCATCTTGTCGATCACGCGCGCCGCCTTGCTCGACTCGGGCGGTAGGTGCGCAAGGTACACGTCGCCTGGCGATGCACACGCATCCGTTGAGGCCGGCGCATCCGTCCAGAACCTAAGTTCTCCGGCGCCGAAGACCTCGCCGTGGGATGCGAGTATTTGCTCGGCGAGCGTCGTGCCCGAACGCGGCATGCCGACGATGAATACCACCCGAGACGAATCGCCGCTCGCCGCGGCCGAGACTGAGGATGGAGCCGCGATAAGCTGGTCGACCAATCTCTCCATACCTGCTCGGTCGTACGCGCGAGTCGTGCCACGCATCAAATCATTGGCGCGACGGTAATGGTCGAATGCCGCGTCGTAGTCGGCGACATCGTCGCAGTACTTGCCCATTGCATAGCGCAGCAGCGCCTCGCGGCGGGCCGGCAGGGCCTGCTGCACCAGCGCCCGCGCTTGCTGCAACCACGCTGCATCGCCGTGTGCCATGCTTCGGTACGCTGGCAACGCGGCCCAAGCCTCGATGCAGTGCGGGTCGATCGCAATCGCACGCCGGCACAGCGCTTCGGCCTCACCGAACCGGCCGCCGTCGGCGCGCAGGCTTGCCAGGAGCAGGATCGCGGGTAGCCCTCGCGCGTCGAGCTCGAGCGACCGCTGGCACGAAGCTTCCGCTTCCACGAGCCGCCCTTGATGGCGGTAGAGGATGCCAAGATTGTTGTGAGCTTCGGCGAAACCCGGACTGAGGGCAATTGCCCGGCCGTAACTTGCGGCGGCGGCATCGAACCTCTCCAAGTCGCGCAGCGCATTCCCGAGATTGTTATGCGCGGCGGCATCCTGTGGGTTGAGTTCGAGTGCGCGTTCGAAGCAGGGCACCGCCGCATCCGCGCGGCCTTGGCTCCAGAGCGCATTGCCTAAATTGTTGTGCGCGGCGGCACTGGCAGGATGCAGAGCGAGCGCGCGGCGTGCGCAGTCGGCGGCTTTCGCATATTCACCTTGAGCCTGCAGCGCGGTACCGAGGTTTCTGTGTGCTTCGGCGAAGCTGGGGAGGATCTCTATTGCGCGCACAAACGACTTGGAAGCCTCCGCGTGTTGCCCGGCGGCCTGCAGCGTGATCCCCAGATTGTGGTGCGCGTCGGGATCCTCGGGCAGCAGGTCGGCGGCCTTGCGGCTCGCCGCCAACGCATCCTTGCCCTGGCGCGACAGCGCGATGCCGAGCAGTTTCCACGCCACGCCGGTCTCCGGGTCCCGCGCGAGCATGTGTCTCGCGCCCCGCTCCATCTCAGCGAAGTGACCGGCGTGGAACAGTGCAACCAACGCATCGGCGTGAGGTGGCGGAGTCGCGACGAGCCCGCAGCATTTCTTGAATTTTCTGCCGCTGCCACACGGGCATGGATCGTTGCGTCCCGCGGCAGCGATCATCGTCACGGGCGTTCCTTTCGAGCGGCGCCGCTCTCACCCGTCAAACCAAGGATTACGTCGAGGAGCTTCGGAAACCGCTGGTTCAGTTCCTTGCGCCGCAGCGAATTCTGATGCACCGAGCCTTCGGCGCGAGTCACGACCAGTCCGGATTCGCGCAGGATGCGAAAATGATGAGACATGCTGGATTTCGGGCGGCCGAAATCCAACTCGCCGCACGTTGCTTCCTTGACCCGCCCCAGGTGCCGCACGATGTCGAGTCGCGCCGGATCGCTGAGCGCATGAAAGATCCGCTCGAGTGTCAGTTGATCGGCCGCCGGGTGTTTGTAGGGTCGCATGCCGAAAAGCATAAATCATTTCCCTGATGGTCGATAGTTCGAGTATTATCGAAATACCGAAGTTTTCACTGTTCCAGGAGGCCCTGATGTCCGCGCTATTCGAACCTTTCAAGCTCAAAGACGTCGTGCTGCGCAACCGGATCGCGGTCCCACCCATGTGCCAATACTCGGCGGAAGAAGGCATCCCCAACGATTGGCATCGGGTGCACTTGGCGTCAATGGCGCGGGGCGGTGCGGGTCTGGTGATCGTAGAGGCGACAGCCGTATCGCCCGAAGGCCGCATCACGCCGGGTTGCACGGGGTTGTGGAACGACACGCAGGCCCAAGCCTTCGTGCCGCTGGTCGAGGCCATCAAGGCCGCGGGTGCGGTGCCGGGTATCCAATTGGCGCACGCCGGCCGTAAGGCGAGCGCCAATCGACCGTGGGAGGGCGATGACCACATCGCCGCCGGTGATCCGCGCGGTTGGCGAACCATCGCGCCGTCCGCGGTTGCCTTTGGCGGCGGACTTTCCAAGGTGCCGGACGCGATGACTCTCGAGGACATCGCGCGTGTACGTGCGGATTTCGTCGCTGCCGCGAAGCGGGCGCGAGATGCGGGTTTTCAGTGGCTCGAACTACATTTCGCGCATGGCTACCTCGGCCAAAGTTTCTTCTCCACTCATTCCAATCAGCGCGACGATCGCTATGGCGGGAGTGCCGAGAACCGCGGTCGTTTCCTGGTCGAAACGTTGGCTGCCGTCAGGGAGGTATGGCCGGAACATCTACCACTGACGGTTCGGTTCGGCGTCATTGAATACGATGGACGGGATGAGGAGACATTGGTCGAGTCCATCGATCTGGTGCGGCGGTTCAAGCAGACCGGTCTCGACATGGTGAGCGTGAGCATCGGCTTCTCCACGCCTACGGCCAATATTCCGTGGGCGCCGGCGTTTCTGGCGCCGATCGCGGGGCGCGTGCGACGCGAAGCGAATCTACCCGTCTCCTCCGCATGGGGCATCGGCACGCCGCAATTGGCCGAAGAGGCGATCAAGAGCGGCAATCTGGATCTCGTCATGGTGGGCCGAGCACACCTGGCGGATCCGCATTGGCCTTACCGCGCCGCGCGGGAACTGGGTGTGGAGCGCGCATCGTGGACATTGCCGGCGCCCTACGCACACTGGCTGGAACGCTATGAGGCAGCGTAAGCCCGCGAGTCTTGGCGACGGGGCGCAGGGCTCACCGCCCGTATGTCGCCACGTACGCCTCCGTCACGGCTTCTTCCAGCGTGCGGCCGGGCCGGTAGGCGTCGAGTTTCTGCGGTCGTTCGACTCCGGGCTGTAGCCGGGTGCAGGGTTCCGGGACGCCGAGTACGGTGCGCACCGGCAACCGTTCCGCATAGATCGGGAGCGCATAGTCTTCCTCATCGTCGACGACGCCGCGCGCGCGAATCTTGGCGGAGGCGCGCTCGATGTCCATCGTCACCACGGTGGTCGCGTTAATTTCCTGCTGCGTGCTTGCCCGCAGGGCAGCGGTTCGCTGCGGAAAGAAGCGATCCACCATCAGCACCAATGCGCGGTGCTTCTCCTCGGGAGTTTCAACGAGGCGCGCGTGGCCGAACGCCATCACCGAGCGGTAATCGGCTGAGTGATTGAACCCGCAGCGCGCGAGTACGAGGCTGTCGAAGTGGGTCACCGTCAGGCAGGCTGGCTCCCCGTCTGAGAGATTCTTGAGCATGCGGCTCGAGTTGCTCCCGTGCCAGTAAAGACGAGTTCCCTCGCGCCAAAACAGGGTTGGCGTGCAGTACGGCCACCCGTCGATGACATACGACACATGACACAGCGCTGCGCCATCGAGAAGGGCGTGTACGGTCTGATGGTCGTAGAAACCCCGGTCGCCACGGCGTTTGACCCGGTTCACGTGGTCGACAATGTACTCGTCGGGCTTGACGTCTGCCATGTCGCGATCCTGAATGGCCGGGCTGCACCGGCGGAAGAATTGCTTCTTAGCACAGGCGAGCAGGCCATTGGAGAGATTTGCTTAGAACGTTCACCGTCATGGCGCCGTGAGACTGGGCGCGACGAATCACTCGTCGCCAATTTCTCGATCGATCATGAATTGTTTCAAGGCGGCGCTCGTTTCCTGCCGCGGGTTGAAGGCGACCATGGTCAGATCGCCGGCGCGCACCTTGAGCACGAGCTTGTGGCTCGATGCCATGCGCTTGAGCAGCGGCACGTCGATCGCAAAGTATGCGGACTGTCCCACGGGTGCGATCGGCGCATAGGGACTGCCCGCCGTGACGGGTTCATCGAGCGCGGTGAGATTCACGATGCCATCGTCGAGCTGCAGCACTAAGGCGCCAGGGCTGCGAATGTCGTCAATTCGGTGTCCGTCTACGCCGGGCGCCACCTGCGCCCAGAGTACGTAGGTGAAATCGCCGCTTCGATCCCATTCCTCAGGCCCGAGATATAACACGCTTGGCTGCTTATCGGGCACCAGCGGATCGTAGATGCCGGTCTCCACGAATGCCAAGGGTCGCGGCAGCGCGGCCAGAGTCATGCCGGTTCGGGTATCGAGCATCTCCACGGACTTGATTGCAGCCCGGGCGGAGTAGCCCGGCACGGCGCAAATCAGCAGCAGAAGCAGGCATGGACGCAGCGATCGGGACATGGTTGGCGTGAGTGTCATGAGGTTGAAATGGTCACACTGGCGTGTGACAGGCGAATGTCAGCCGCGCGGATCTTGTAACGATTACAATAGCGAAGCCTCAACAAATCCAAGGAGTGCATGAATATGATCGGGTACGTCACGGTAGGCACTAATGACAAAGAGCGCGCTGCGAAATTCTACGATGCGTTGTTGGGCGTCATGGGCGCCAAGCGAATGTGGGAAATGGACAAGCTGATCTCGTGGGGAACCGCACCGGGCGGCCCAATGTTGATGATCATCAAGCCGGCCGACGGCAATCCCGCGACTGTCGGCAATGGCGTGATGGTGGCCTTGGCCGCCAAGGATCGCGCGGAAGTCGATGCGGTCTACGCCAAGGCGATTGCCTTGGGCGCCAAGGACGAGGGTGCGGCGGGGCCTCGCGGCGACAGCTTCTACGGCGGATATTTCCGCGATACCGATGGCAATAAGCTGTGTGTATTTTACGTGGGATGAGGGTAGATGGGATGACGTAGGCGGGATGAGGGCGGCCGCGCCTCGGACACCTGAACTTCCTCTGGACAGGAAGGTCTCACCGGAGATTGAACTCGAGGGTGTGCGATGAAGCGATTGAACATGTGTGGTTTGGTAGTTGGCCTATGTGTGTTGGGCATGCGCCCCGTGGCGGCGTCGGATTGGAACGTAGTCGGCCTCTATGCGGGAGCCGGCATCGGTGAGTCGACCGTTCGAAGCGATTATGGGTTCGATCCGGACTATCCGGTCGACTCGCACCCGCACCACACGGCTTACAAAGTTCTCGCCGGCATACGCCCCATCCCGTTCGTGGGTGCCGAAGCGGAGTACATCGACTTCGGTCATCCGAGCAGCGGCGATGGTTACTTCAACGGTCTCAACTCGCTGGATTACAACGCGGATTCGCATCCCAAGGCCACGGTGCTTTCTGCAGTAGGGTACTTGCCGCTGCCGTTCATCGACGTGTTTGCCAAAGCCGGCGTGGCACGGCTCGAGACTAATTTGAACAGCTATACACCGGGGTTGTGCACCGAAATCGATCCGGGCGGCTACTGCCCCGCGCCCGTACTGTCGCGGCAGCATGCGTGGGAGACCAAGGCGGCGTACGGCGCCGGCGTGCAGGCGCATTTCCTGAGCCTGGCGGTGCGCGCCGAGTATGAGCGGATCAGCTCGACATTCGGCGATCCGGATGCGTTCATGGTCAGCGCGACGTGGACGTTCTAGCCCTCCACCGTTGATGAAACTGCACATATGCAGCGGTGATGCGTCTCGCCGAGTCGGTGCCGCGCCGGCACAATGATTTCGCGGCAACATCAAGGATGAAACCCTGTCGGGCGCGGGGTGGACATGGATGCCGGCCGTAGCATGGGTGGGGTGGGCTCGCGCGGGCGCCCTCGCAAGAGCGCCTCGCCCGTGCTTTTCTCCCGAGACTATTTCAATCCGGCTGCATCGCCGCGAGTTCGTTGCCGGCGGGATCGCGGAAGTGAAAGCGACGCCCTCCCGGAAAGCTGAAAGTTTCCTTCGTGATCGTTCCGCCGGCCCGCCGGACGAGTGCTTCTGTCGCCTCCAGCGATCCAACTTGAATCACCGGGAGCGGAGCGCGTGGCGCTTCGCTGGCATCGCTTTGAATGCCGAGGTCAACGTCACCGGTCGTGGTGCACGAGTAAGTAGGACCGAAGTCCGCCATGACGAAGCCGAATGCGTCGGCATAAAACTTTTTGGACGGCGCCGTGGCGTCAGCCGGCAATTCGATGAAGGAAATTCGATTGGCCATGGTTCCTCTCTATGGTTGCTTTGGTTTTTGATAATCGATGCGGATAGAGTCGATTGGTTGTGTCCGTTGATAGGTGGCACTCTCGAAACCAGTCACGAACAACGTCCGGGGGCCGCGCCACGCAACCTTGACCGGCTGCGTGCCGGCCACAGATAGCACGTTGCCCGGATCATTGCGCAGCGATTCGTGAAATGGCATGAGTGACACCTGCGTGCTGACCCCCGGAGGCTGTTCGCACGTGCGCTGGAACACGAACGCGATGAACGCACCGTCGGGCGAGGGCAGTCCGTACAGCGCTGCGTTCTTGCACTCGGGGTGAGAGCACCCGGCGACCGTGGCGAGGGCGGCCAACATTGCGGCTAGACGGGTGATTGCGGTCGTGTGCAAGCGGCTGACTCCATCCGGCCTGTTGCGTCGGGGGCTATTGAGGTAGTCTGATTCACCCACCACAGCGCGGAGCGCCAACAATGACATTTTTTCGGCGAGCGAGCTTGTGTCTTTGCTGCGCGATCGGCCTCGGCGCGGGCACCTGGGCCACCGCGGATCCCGCGACGGACTTGGGCTTCGATCCGGCTGTGACGGCTGCGATGCGCAGCATCGATCCTGAACGGATTCGCGCACATGTGAAATTTTTGTCGGATGATCTGCTCGAGGGCCGCGGCACCGGCACGCGTGGCGGCGACATCGCTGCCAACTACATCGCGACGCAGTTCGCCCTTTACGGCCTCGAGCCCAAGGGCGACGACGGGACGTTCCTGCAGAAGGTGGCCTTCACGGGAGTGCACACGGAGGCGGGCTCGACCATGTCGCTGGTGCCGACCAAGGGCGCGCCGATCGATCTGACCCTCGGCGAGGATTACGTCACCAGCAATCAGACGCAGACGGACAGCGTCTCAATCGATGCGCCCATCGTCTTCGTCGGCTACGGGATCGAAGCGCCCGAATACCGGTGGGATGATTTCAAAGGCGTCGATGTCAAGGGCAAGGTCGTCCTGGTCATCGTGAACGAGCCACCGTCGAAAGATCCGAAATTCTTCAAAGCCGAAGCCATGACCTATTACGGCCGCTGGACGTACAAATTCGAAGAGGCCGCGCGCAAGGGCGCGATTGGTGTGCTCATCATCCATCGCACCGATCTTGCCAGCTACGGATGGCCCGTCGTGAAGAGTTCCTGGAGCAACGAGCAGGTCTATCTGGCCGATGACAAGGACCCCAAGCTCGAATCCGCGGCGTGGATTCAGCTGGACGTGGCGCGACGTCTGTTCGCCGCGTCGGGACTCAAATTGGACGACATGATCGAATCCGCGGGTACGCGCAAATTCAAGGCACGGGAGTTGCCCGTCCGGCTCAAGGCACACGTGCTCAGCAAGGTTCGTAAATTTGCATCCTACAATGTCCTCGGCCTCTTACCGGGCACGGACGCCGGTGCCCCGACCCAGGCAGTGGTGTACTCGGCTCATTACGACCATCTCGGGATCGATCCGGGCATGAGCGGCGACAATATCTATAACGGTGCGGTGGATAACGGCACCGGGTGCGGCATCCTCATCGAACTGGCGCGGGCGTTTGCGAGGTCGGCGGAGAAACCGCCGCATCCGGTGCTCTTCGTATCGGTGACCGCCGAGGAAAAAGGCCTGCTCGGCTCCAATTACCTCGGCAAACATCTGCCGATTCCGGCGGCGAATGTGGCTCTAGATTTGAATTTCGATGCGGTCCCGCCGAACGGCATTCCGCAGTCGGTCAACGTCACCGGTGCGGAGCGGACGACGTTCTACCCAGTGGTCGAAAAAACGGCCCAGGCATTCGGGTACGAGATCCAAGCCGACCCAGAACCGGGTGCGGGCCACTACTACCGTTCCGATCATTTCAGTCTGGCCCGCGCCGGCGTGCCCGCCTTTTCCATCAATACGGCACTGAAGTTCGCGGGCCACCCACCCGATTGGGGCAGGGCGCAGCGCGAGGAATACACCGCCAAGCACTATCATCAGCCGAGCGACGAATATCACGCCGACATGGATTTCCGGAGCAACGCCGACATGGCCAAGTTCGGCTTTGCCTTGGGATGGCAGGCGCTGACCGCTGGGAAGACCATTGCGTGGCTGCCCGGAGATGAATTCGAGGCGAAGAGGGTACACAGCGCCTCGCAATGATCCGGCGTCTCGCGATGATTTTGTAGGCATGGTGCATCTGAAGATGAGCGAGCAGCGAATTGTCTGGCGAAGGGTCGATTCGCTTTTGCCGCCACCATCTTCAGGGGAGTTCTATGAATACACATCTCGCGTCCCGTGCGCTCGTGCTCGGGGCATTGTTATTACCTGCCTGCGTCCTGGCATCCAGTCACCGTGAAGCGCCGGCCATCGGCGGCACTCCGCGCCTCGACGGCACCGACTTCTATATGTTTCGCAGTTACGAGCCCGGCCGCAGCGGGTTCGTCACGTTCATCGCCAACTACATACCTTTGGAAGATGCATACGGCGGTCCGAATTACTTTCCGCTGGACACCAACGCAGACTATCGGATCAACATCGACACGACCGGCAATGCGAATCCTGACCTGCAGGTGACGTTCAAATTCACGAATACCGTCAAGGATCTTGCCGTCAAGGCGAACGGAAAATCGGTCGCGGTGCCCCTGATCAACATCGGACCGATCACGGCGGCCGGAACGAACCTCAACGTTTCTCAAAGTTACATTGTGGCCATCACCCGCGGTGGAACGACCACGATTGCCGAGAACGCGACGTTGGGCGGAACGACCTTCTATAAACCGGCGGATAACATCGGCAATAAATCCATACCCGACTACGCTGCGTACGCATCCGGCTTTACCTATGCGATCAGCATCCCGGGCTGCGCCACGCCCGGACGGGTCTTCGTCGGGCAACGCAAGGAAGGCTTCGTCGCCAATCTTGGGGAAATATTCGATTTGGTGAACTTGAATCCGGTCGGTCCGCGCAACGCCAACCCGAATGTGCTCAAGGACAAGAACGTGACCTCGCTCGCGTTGGAATTGCCCATCAGCTGTGTGGCTCGTTCGGGTCAGCCCATCATCGGCGCCTGGACGACGGCCGATACCGTGCTCGGATCACCGCAGACTTACACGCAGGTATCGCGGCTCGGCATGCCGCTGGTCAACGAACTCGTGATCGGTTTGCCCGACAAGGATAATTTCAATGGAAGTGCACCGAGGAACGATGCCGCGTTCTTGACTTACGTCACGAACCCTTCGTTGCCCGTGCTTCTGAACGCATTGTTCGGCAATGCGGCCGTCATTCCGGCGTCGCCGCGCAACGATCTGGTCGCGGCCTTCCTGACCGGCGTCAAGGGCATCAATCAGCCGCCGAACGTGAATCCCAGTGAGATGCTGCGGTTGAACACGTCGACACCGCCCACACCGCCGGCCTCGCAAAAGGATCTGGGTGTCTTGGCGGGTGACCTCGCGGGGTTCCCGAACGGGCGCCGGCCTTATGACGACGTCGTCGACATCACGTTGCGGGTGGCCGAAGGTGCTCTGTGCGGGGCGATCGGATCGTGCGGCACCGAAATGACGGATCCCAATCACGGTGCTCCCTACACCGACGGCGCCGAAGCGGCAGGGCCCGATCCCAGCTACTTGCATGTCTCAGGGGCGATCAGTGCGGGCGACACTTACCTGCCCGGCTTTCCGTATTTGGCCACACCCTTGCCTGGCTCACCGAACGCGGCGCAGAACTAAAGGCCTACCCACTCCGAGCAGGCCTGCGTAGCCGGATCAAACCGCGGCGACCGATTCACCCATCAGAAGATGAACGGCGACCGCGGCGAATACGATGGTGCCGCCGATGAGCGTGGCTTGCGTCGGGCGTTCGCTGAACGCCAGCCACACCCACATCGGCGCGAGAGGCGCGTCGACCGCGCCTATCAGGGCGGTCTCGATCGCCGGCAGACGTTGCGCGCCATACGTGAACAGCGGCAGGCCGATCGCGAAATTGACGACGCCGAACAGGGCCAGCAACAGGAGTTCGGCATGGGTGACCGCCAGCGGTGCGCCAAATGGCCACGCCACGAGGCCGCTGAGCAGCGAGGAAATACACGCGGTGAGCATGATGGGAATGCCGCGATAGTTTCGCGCGATCACCATGGTGCTGGCCATGGACCAGGTCATGCCGAGCGCCAGCAGATCGCCGACCAATCCGCCGCGCTGGCCGAAGCCGACCATGAAGGCGACGCCGCACAGCGCCACCGCGCTCGCAATGATCGAACTCGTCGTCGGCCGTTCGCGCAACACCAACCAGCCGAGGCCTGCCGCGAGAAAGGGAGCGGTGGCGTAAATGACGGCCACGTTCGCGACGCTGGTGTGAGTCAGGGCCGTCAAGTAGCAGATCATGCCGGCGGATGACTGGATGACGAACAGCCAACCGCGCCAGCCCATCTCGCGCAAGCTCTGCCAGATGTGCCGCTCGCGCAGTGCGGCCATCACGGCGGCCAATCCGAGTGCACCGAATAGTCCGCGCCAGGCCAACATGGTCCAGCTATCGAGATGAATGACGCGCGTGAACAGACCGCCCAAACTCCATGCGACGGCCGACGCGCTCACGAGCAAAAATCCCAGACGGTGGCCTTGGCTTTTCATCAAAAGGCGTTGGCTCTTTATCAAAAGGCGGGTGTTAAGTGAAATTGCATGGGCTTCGACATCGGTATGGTATTACCATCGGGTAATCTAAGGAGGGGATGTTTCATGCGCCTGGCCAGCCCGATCTATGAAATCATGCCGGCCATCTACGCCGGTATCGGCGTGCTCGGATTCGTCATCTCGTATGTCGATCCCATCGGTCCGCGAACCGTGATCGCGCTGCTCATCGGCGTCATCGCGGAAGTGTCGGCGCTGACGGTGTTCCTGCGGCGGCAAGATTATCGAGCGAAAATGCGCGAGTACACGGGGCGACGATTCGAGCTGCCGGGGTAGCCTTACGTTCTTTCGATGACGCCCGTGTCGGTGGCTTCGGTCGACGTGCGTGGCCGCGGTATTCGTTCGTCGATGTACATGATTTCGTGCTGCCCGACCTGCACGACGTCGCCATCGTTCAGACTGCGCCGTCTCACCCGCTTCGATTGGACGTAAATGCCGTTGGTGCTGTTGAGATCCTCGATCACGCAG
>Ga0116229_10011994_pt1 | contig 12615 bp, 7 predicted proteins | sample S1TSphgellanicum_3_FD_87313 | JGI IMG/M metagenome (GOLD analysis project Ga0116229, IMG submission 87313) | Host-associated microbial communities from peat moss isolated from Minnesota, USA - S1T2_Fc - Sphagnum magellanicum MG | ecosystem: Host-associated > Plants > Peat moss > Unclassified...
GATATAACTTCTTTACCAAGAAGACCTAATGGATTAGCACGATTTAATTCTTGATGTGTTAAATCTTTTATTGATTGAAAAAGATTAAAACCAGTTGATTGTATCGATGGACCATCACTTTCGGGAGTAGTAGTACTCGTTGTTGAATTAGTTTTTGAACGTGGTCGATTAGGTTCGGATATAGAAGAATTTGATTGACAAGTAGATGATGATGGAGGTGGTTGTTCAGGTCGGAATACCACTGCTGTATGAGCTTCTGTTAAAATAAAAAAAGAATTTTTCTTTTTTTTTTTACTTCTGAGAAATGAGATTTTTACATACCTGGATTAGATAATGATCTTGTATGTTCTTGATCATCATTTTCTCGTTTATTATTATTCGTTTGTCCGTGCTCATCTAACGATGATGATGGTTTATTAGATTTTCTATCGGACATTTGTATTTAAATAAATTCAACCTTTTGCCAACATTATTTATAATACAAATCATAGATCAATCAACAAATTATTCAATTTCACATCTTATTTAATAAATCTAGAATATTAACAAAAAAGAATAATATACAAGAACAAACAACAATAATATATATATATATTTTTTCTTTTTCTTTACAATCCTTCTAATGTTTCATGTTTAAGTAATGTTTGTAAATTACTCAATTTTTGTTTAAGAACATTTAAACAAGATAAGACAATCTAATAGATAAAATTAAATCTAATGAATTATATATTTTATAAAATTAAATAAACATACAGTTTCAGGTTTAAGTGCACCACTTGATTCAACATTAAAGTAGAATTTATTTGGGGTTTTAGATGGATCAAATGGAGCTTCAGGTTCATGTTCTGGTAATTCTAAAAATTGTTTTTAGAAATATTAGTTTTTTTTTGTTTCGTATGATCAAATATTTGATATACCAGTATGTTCTGAATGTGGCCATTCTTCCGGAACAGGATAAACAGTATGACGAAGAGCGTTATCTGGATCGTATTCAAATGAAACACCCTAAAACAAAAAACCGGATCGGTTATTTTTTGTTAATTAAAAAAAAAATAGAATCTTACACAAGTTGGAATCCATTTTGCATGTTCTTTACCAAAACCTTTTCGTGCATGAGCTTTTAAACGAAGTTCTTGACCTTGTCGAAGTTTTACAATGAGAATATCTATAGAAATAAATAAATGAAAACAAAAAAACCAATTATTTACTATAAAATATTAATACATCTCTCTCACGGGATGCAAAAATATTTCTTGCATAGCTTCGCTTTCTCTGTCTATGACGTTATCGATATCTGCTTATCATTTGACCTTTATATTTGAATATTAAAATAAAATTTTAATCGTCTTACGTTCAATAAAATGATCTTGTCCTTCATCATCAATTTTTGCTTTTGAAGGTACTGGTACAATATGTGGATTACTTGATATAAGATCAACTGATGTAACATTTCTTGTTTGTTCTTCTCTATTTCGTACATCAAGTGTAAATTCAACTGAACATTGAGGACAAAAACCTTCACATGAACAATCACGATGATAATTCATTTTATCAACAAGTTCTTCACTATATAATGGAATTAAACCAATACGATGTGCAAGAAATTCATCAAATAAAACTGTTGTATTGGAATCAATTTGTACTGAATCAATTGCTATTGTTGGTGTTTCAGCAATCATACAACGACGTATAGCATTTGCAACACTTAAATCAGTATTTTCAATAACAAATTTTATATTATCTTCACTTAAATCAGTCACTTGAACACTTGGTTGATTTGCATATGGCATTTTTTAAATTTCAGAATTACTCAGTAAAACAAAAACTTACTTACATAAAGATCAATTTATATATACATTTGTCAATGTATATTGACCAATAAGAATATTGATTCATATGTCGCTATTAAACACTTTCATTTTAGAGTGTCGCTAATCATCCATAGCAACTAACACGTTGGTCTTTAGAGATTATTCAATTAAGGCATGACATATAATCTATATTAATAAGAAAATGAAGAAGAGTCAAAACGTATAGACTAAGATTGCAATTGACATTAGAAAGAAAATAACACTTCGCGAAATGTATGGATTCCATTTGAATGATGGATGAGATGAGTTCTCTCGATGCCTTGTCAATGAACTTCATAGGTCATAGGGAATATTTTTATATAGATTCAAACTCCATCCGACGCATGCAATTATTTTTTTTGGCCTAATTTTTTTTATTTTTGCTTTGAAATATTCTAATAAAAATTAAAGCACACAAAACGAAAGTATTTTTTTTTCTGGAATATCAATAGTCCTATTTGTTTAGAACTTTTTTAATTGATTTAATAACATTGGAAAGTTGTGGCATAGAATTTTGTTCAAGTGTTTTAGCATATGCAAGTGGAACATCAGCACCAGTGACACGTATAGGTGGTGCATCGAGATAATCAAAAGCATTACCTATACACGAAGAAAAAAAAACCATCTTTAAATTTCTGATTTATTTAATTTACTTTCACATATTCTAGCAATTATTTCACTTCCAATTCCACATTGTGGCCAACCGAATTCAACTGAAATTAGATGATGAGTCTTTTTAACAGATGCGTTGACTATATCTTCATCTAGAGGTCTTAGTGAACGTAGATTAACAACCTTTAATATTTAATAAAGATATTTCTTAAAAAAAGAAATTTAACAAACTTCGCAATCAATTCCACTTTGTTCTAATTCTTTTGCAGCTTCCAAACATAGTTTAACACCAATTGAATATGAAACAAGTGTTATATGTTTTCCTTGACGTTCAATTTTTCCTTTACCAATTGGTAAAAGAAAATCAGGTGATAATGCTTCTTTAGAAATGGAAAATTGTTGACCATAAATTAATTCATTTTCCAAAAAGACAACTAAGAATATACGAAAGAAAAAACAAAAACAAAAATATTCGATACAAAATAATTAATTCAAATAGAAACCTGGATCATCATCACGAATAGCTGCTTTAAGTAAACCGCGACAATCTTCAGCTGAATAAGGTGCAATCACTTTCAAACCAGGACATTGACTATACCAACTTGAATAATCTTGTGAATGCTGTGCACCCACACCTATAATATGAAACCAAAAAAAGATTAGTTATAATAATTGATTAAATTTACCCGCAGCTGCTCCATTTGGTCCACGAAAAACGATTGGTACTTTGACCTGAATAATAATAATTCAATAGAAATAATTTGAAATAATTCTTTTTTCTATTATTTTACTTTTCCTGCTGACATGTAATAAGTTTTAGCGGCTGAATTAATTATTTGATCGATAGCTTGCATAGCAAAATTAAATGTCATGAATTCACAAATTGGTCGAAGGCCAGCCTTAAGAAAACTTATATTTTCTTTCGTATGAAAATTTCTTTACCATAGCTGCACCAGTAGCTAATCCAGCAAAACCCATTTCAGTAATGGGTGTATCAACAATACGTTTATCACCATATTTTTTCCAAAGACCTTTGGACATTTTATAAGCACCATCATATTGTGCTACTTCTTCACCGATTAAAAAAACACGTTCATCACGCCCAATTTCTTCATCCATTGCTTGAGTTATAGCATCTCGTATTGTTATCTGAATAAACAGAACTACTTGGGGGGAAAAAAGACAAGGAAATGACATACAGTTTGTTCTGCAAGAACTCTAGGCGTTAAAGAAAATGATCGACGAAAAAGTATAATTGAACCATGACACTAAAAATGACTGAACGTGATTGATTAATAATGAAATAAAATTATAACCTTCACAAGATCTTTGATGAAGTTCATAATAAATAAATGAAAGAATCGGTTTTCTTATACTCAGATCTACAATTAAAATAAACGATTTTATCTTTGTTATTTTCAGGTTAATTATTCATCTAAAATTTATTTATGTGTTTCGATTTGACTAATACCTATGGTTAAGGTAAGTTTTACACAACATACTTATTATTATTATTTCACCATTGCATTAAAAAAAAATACACCTAGCCTCTTTAAATGAAAAGAGGTCGTTCAATATCAGTGTGCTACAGACATATGTTTTTAATGATTCGCATTCGATGGAAAGAAAAAAACATTCCTTTTCATTTTCGTCTCAGGTATTTTATTTACTGCTTTTCAAGCTATTATATCGAATAGAATACATCTCAAATAGATAATATTGATTTTGCATAGAGCTGTCTTTATGAGACTTCTCAGAATAAAATCTAACCGATAATTAATAAGCGAAAGAATATTGAATGAAATTGTGCGGATCGATTCTCCTTGTGATTCTATATTTATGGTTCAAGTCTTACACGAAAAAAGTCCTTGAATCCAAGATAATATATGTTCTAGTAGTCGTTGTATAATAGTCATTCGGTACATCATACAATTAATAATTATCAATTTTTTTAGCCAAGATTTTTGTTGCTCTAAATATTTAAAGGTAAAACAATCGATCAGAATTTACATATTAATCTATCCAATGATTTCGATTCTCGTGATATTCCTATCACAATTCAACTGTTAATGCTTCTCTAAGTTATTTTTCTTAATCGAATTGTGTTGAAATATAAATCATATGTATATTGATTTGTTTTGCTTAATTGTCGAACTGACCAGTTATAATTCATCGCTGATAGTAGACTACAAAAGCGAAAAACAAATATCTGAAGATCAATTGTGATGTGTACTTGTATTTCTTGATTAGTATATAGGCAAATAAAAGGGTATACCATGTGTAAATGCAACGAAAAACAGGAAATACGAAAGGTAATAACCAAGAGAGAGAGAGAGAAACAACGTCTTATTATTTTTTTTATCAAGCAACTAGTCATGCATAACGCGTATCCGTAATCTAATAGTATATTCGTTATAACAGAACAGATGAAAATAAAAATTAATACCAACGAAAGCTTGTTGATCATTGTGAAAACAAGACTACGAACAAACAGGTAAATATGAAGCACATCATTTGAATAGAATAAAAATATTCAAAACTAATTTTTGCAGGTTTTCCACAGAAAATTACAGTGAGAAATAATTGAAATACATAATAGTGATAGAATTATTTGAGATAACTAAATAATGTTCTACAAATGATTATAATTATATTATCACCTAGAAAGAACGATGTTTGTTAAGATGTAGAATCGGTTTCCTATCTCAGACATTGCTTGCAATTAGAGTACGATTAATAGAACACATATGAACTCTTATTGATTCGATTTAATCATCAAGTTAATGATCTTCATTATTTACCGCTATCAAATATATATGTTCATTTGTTTTGATCAATTGTTTAACTAAAATTTATTCTTAATTGTAGACTACAAAAATGAAAAAAAATTATCTGAAGATACAGAAAGAAGAGAAAAAAATCGTACTTTTACATTTTCGTTTACCGTATAGGCATGACCTATGACGTACTTTTATTTTTTCATTAGTATATAGGCAAATAAAAGGATATACCATGTCCGAATGCAACGCTAAACAGGAGGTATGAAGAGCAATGATGAAGAGAGAAAAAAAGGGTCTAATTACCGTTTTTTTTTTTCATCAAGCAACTAGTCATGCACAGCGCGTATTCTCAATCTAATAATATATTCGTTATGACAGAACTAGAGAAAATAAAAGCTAGTATCAAAACAAGATTATTGATCATTATCAGAATAAGTCGACGAACAAACAGGTAAATATAATAATGTGCATCATTTAAATAGAAAAAAAATATTCAAAAATACTTTGAAGGTTTTTCACAGAAAATTAGAGAGACAAATAACTGAAATAAATAATAGTCATAGAATTATTTGGAATAGGTAAATAATATTTTACAAATGATTATAATCATATTATCACCTGGAAAGAACGATGTTGTTAAGATGTAGAATTGATTTTTTGAAATTATCCTTTTTTTTTCTACACAGTGACCTCTTAGATTTCAGACAGTTAGAACATGTATGGACTCGCATTGATTAGATTTAAATCTCAAGATCATATAATTTCCTTCTTGGCTGTACTGAGTCATGACTATAATATGTGTGGATTTCAAGACCTTCTGATCTACTCATGAACTATATTAAAAATGTGAAACGTTCTACTACACTAGTAATTGTTTTCTCTAATCTAGTAACAAATAATAATAAACACAATAATATATGAGACTTCATCATTGATTATGATTTATCTCTTATTGTATATTACACATATAAAAAATCTGATCTAAATCGATTTTTTTGTGATTAACAATCATTATAATCTTTTTTATAAATCTTCAATTTATTTTATTAATTTTATACTATTATTTATCTAATCATTCATTTTGAGTGCATTGTCACCTGATAAACTATTTACATCTACTATTCCCTGCTCACATCAAATCAATTGATTTTTACTTTTTTATCGATTCTTATCAAAAATAAAGTTAATTAAAAACATAATTTACATAAAACTTAATTGATATTTTGTGATTATTTGATAACAACCGATTTTAATCTGACTTTCACTTGTTTTTTTTATATGTGTATAATGCACAGAGAATATATGTTCTATCAATCTGATTGAAATAGTAAACGATTTTTCACATCTAATAAATACATTTGATAGACAAAGAGTTCAATATCTGTGTTAATAACCTTCATCATTTACCGCTAGCATATATAGTCGAATACTTTTCCTATTATCTAATAGTATGATTTGATCTATATATCAAAAACATTCTAATTTGATTCGACATTGTTTCTCGAGAAATAAATTTCTTTTGAAAATAATTCGGTTACATTTAATCACTCCATTGAACTAATCGCTGTAAAATTCACTCCTGATTTTCATCTCTGTCTCAATATTCCGTTTATAATTCTTCACATTTATTATGTTCTGCATTTCTCGTTTATTTATTAGTTTTCCTCTCTGATTTTAAGTCGATTGTCGGACAAAAAAAGATATTTCGTAGAACTCATTTAGATCTTTCGAAAAAAAAAGATTGAATGTATATTCAGATAAAAATATTTGTAGTTCTCGCTCTACTTTCACTAATCCGAATCAATTATCTGAAACTATTGTCTTAATGTGCATAAGTAGCGATTTCGCAACGCAAAATAGCTTAAATAAAATACAAGCATTCTCGGCATCTTCTAGAAATTTTCCTGTAATCTTTTGGAATCTTCCAGAGCATTTCATGAACTTCAATGGTTGTCAATGCATTTTCTAATGTTCGAAGTTACAGAGATGTTGGCTTTAGAAATATCTAAATGATTTTCTGCTCTATATCAAAGCCGACATCCTGTAAGGTATCCATGGATCATAGCCACTATAAAAACCTTTGTAATTTTCAGCTGAGATGCATTGAACTACTAAATAAATTTACACAAAATATTAATACAACAGTTAGATAAAGAAAGAAATAGAGAATAAATAGACATTTTAAGCAAATGATAGGTTCATAATAACAATAAAATTAACATACAATATGACAACAAGGAAAAAAGTGGATATAAAAACACAGAAATCAATAAGAACGAGCGTTTCTCTGACAACTGTGTGCTTTTATGGAGGATTTATCAGTAATTATAAGCTCTTTAGATTGAATATTTTATATCAATATAACGAAACTAAATAGAACACGTGAGTTCCACATTCGACCACATTGTAGTTGCATAGACACGTTTCATACGACAAAGATTTTTCTACGAATGTTCTACTTTTTGCTGTAAGAAGTATTGAAATTCATAGCAAACTTATGTTAAATGTCTAGTTATTTATATCAAGAAACACATTCTATAAAAGAGTGATTGAGCATCACTCTTCGTAAAAATGAGCATTTCTTGTTTCTATCAGTTTACTTCGACCTTTTATGAATTCAATATGCACAATTTATTATTAATTATAAACACATTCTTTTTTCAATTTTTTTGCTATGATAGATTATAGAAACACTCTTTATGGAAATCGAACTTGCACCGATCGAACACCCATCTGATGAACAACATCATTCTGGTGGATCAAACGTCATCTTAAAGTTATTAGATCGACAAAGTATTTTTGATGGCACGAGGATTTCGAACACATCCGACATGGCTTACAATATTTCAAAATCACGGTATTCATTGTTTTTGACACTTAATTATACCAATCTATTTTATATCTATCATTGAAAGGAGAATGCTTTGTTCATGTCTAACATCGCGCAAGATGAATATCGTTGCTATCATTTTCTTCATAAGTTTGGTAATCGCTGTTGGAGTATCGACAGTTTCTGTAACGGCAACCGAATCAGGTATGGTCGAACTCAAAGTAGATTTTCAATTTCAAACATATTAATCATCAATAGTTGAAAACTTTAGCTGAGCGATATAATATTTTCAAATATTGACTTCAATAAGACTAAATCATAAAACTCAGGATACATCTATGAGTCAAATATGTAAATATTCTTACAATTTAGAAATTACCAGAAAAGCAACTCTTGATTTTCTATTGATTTCAAATTATATTCTTTAGGTGCAACGTGTCAATTTGATTTTAAACAAACGATGAAAAGTTCACTTATGTCTAGTTCAGAACCACGATCTGTTGCTATTGGTGATCTCAACAGCGATGGTCTGCTTGATATTGTGGTAGCCAATTCTGGTACAAGTACAGTTGGAATATTTCTGACAAGCAGCGGTGGAAATTCTGCAGACGAACAAACATATTCTACTGGCACTGAATCTCGTCCTTCTTCTGTTGTTATTAGTGATTTCAATAATGATAATCATTCAGATATTGCTGTTGCTAATTATGCTACAAATAATATAGGACTGTTTCTTGGCAACGGAAATGGAACATTCAACGATCAAAATATCTTTTCGCTTGGTTCATCTCATCCATTATTTGTTACTGTTGGTGATTTCAACCAAGATAATCGAACGGATATAGTTGTTGTTAACTATGGTACTAATAATATTGGTATTCTTCTTGGCTATGGTAATGGATCTTTTCAAGATCAGACAACTTATTCTACTGGTTATGATTCTATTCCATATTCAGTTGCTGTTGGATATTTTAATAAAGATAATCGACTAGATATTGCTGTGGCTAATTATGGTACTAACAATATTGGTATTTTTCTTGGATATGGTAATGGTACATTCGCAGATCAACAAACATATACAACTCTATCAAAATCAAATCCTTCTTCTATCGCAGTTGGAGATTTCAACAATGATAATCAAACAGATATTGTTGTTTCCAATAATGGCACTGGTAATGTAGGTCTATTTCTTGGTCAAGGTAATGGAAGTTTTCGAGCCCAAACAACGTATTCAATGGGATCTAATTCTTATCCACAATACATTAGTGTCAGCGATTTTAACAAAGACAATGCATTGGATATTGTCGTCGTTGATTCGCAAAATGATTATGTACACTTTGTTCAAGGTTATGGAAATGGAAGTTTTTCAATAATGAAAACATATGATGCCGTATCTGGATCTAGTCCATGCTGCGCCATTGTAGCTGACCTTAACAATGATAATGAAGCAGACATTGTTATTGGCAACTATGGTACTAATGATATACTCCTACTTATAGATTACTTCGGAAGCCTATCGGCAACAGAAACGAAATCTTATGAGAGGAAAACGAAAACTATCAAATCACTTGATGCCAATCTCGATCATAACAACAAATTAGGAATTGTCCCTGCTCTTCAGAGTACTAGAGATGTAGCAGTATTAACTAAACCCGAAACGGGAGTGTTTTCCGACGTAATAGTAGAAACAACTGGTTCTGCTCCAAAACCATTTTCAGTAGCTGTAGGTGACTTCAATAATGACAATCGATCAGATGTCGTCGTCGCCAATTCAGGAACCGATGATTTAAGCATACTTCTAAATTTTGGCAATGGCACGCTTGGTAACGAGATGCAATATTTCATTGGCTATGATTTTTATCCACAATATGTTATCACTTGTGATATCGACAAAGATAATAAACTTGATATTGTTAGTGTTAATTCAAAAGATAACAGCATTAGTGTCATCATGGGATATGGAAATGGAAGTTTTGCAGCACAAATAGTTTATCCAACTGGAGGTGTTTCACGTCCATATGCTGTCGTTGCTGGTGATTTTAATAATGATAATTGGTTGGATTTAGTCGTTGCCAATGAAGGCACAAATAGTATAGGTATACTTTTTGGCTTCAATTATACACAATTTCAGAATCAAGGTACCTATTCAAGTATCAATAGTTTAGGAGCAACTGGAATGGTCGTTAGTGATTTCAATAATGATACCTTTTTAGATATTGCTGCTGTGTTTGAAAAAAGTAATAATTTAGCTATTCTTCTTGGATATGGTAATGGTAGTTTCAGTGCGATAATAAGCTATTCAATTGGGAATCATTCATCACCCTCTGATATGGCTATGGGTGATTTTAACAAAGACAGTCGATTAGATATCGTCTCGGCTAATGCGGGTACTAATAACGTAGGCATCTTTTTAGGATATGGCAATGGAAGTTTCGCTCCCGTCATGACATACTCCACTGGAGACAACTCGGATCCCTACGGTGTTGAAGTTGGAGATTTTAACAATGATAGTTGGTTAGACATAGTTGTGGCTAATCATGTTAACGGAAGTGTTGGAGTTTTACTTGGATATGGCAACGGAAATTTTTCCATTGTAAAACTATATTCAACTGGAAACAATTCTGGTAGTTCAGCCGTCACTGTTGGTGATTTCGATAATGATGGTAACTTGGATATTGCTGTAGCTAACTCTAATACCGACAATATTGGAGTTCTATTTGGACATGGCGATGGGACATTTAAAAATCAAATTACTTTTTCAACAGGTAATTCTAGTGCGCCGTTTGATGTAACTGTTGGTGATTTCAACAGTGACAATCATCTTGATATCGCTACTGCTCTTTCGAGTGACAACTCTGTAGGGATTCTCATTGGATATGGAAACGGAACGTTTGCTGACATCGAAGTTTATTCAACCGGAGATGATTCTTCGCCAAGATTTCTTCGCGTTGCTGATTTCAATAGTGATAAAATATTAGATATTGTCGTCGTTAGTTTTGGAAGTAACAGTTTTGTTGTACTTTTTGGAGTTGGTGATGGAACTTTTTTATTGGGAAAGTCCTTTTCAACTGATCCCAGATCTCCACCTTATGTGTTAGCAGTTGGAGATTTTAACAATGATACTGAATTAGATATCGCCGTTGGCAATAATTTTGCGAATGATATAGTAGTATTTCTTGCGGATGGAAGTGAGCCCTTTGCAAGCGCGGTGTCATATACCACTGGCGATGGATCGCAGCCACATTTAATTGACATTGGTGATCTTAATAACGATGGTTGCTCGGATATTATCACAGCGAATTATGGTAGTGACAATATCGGTGTGTTTTTTGGACATAAGAACGGAACTTTCGATCCCATCACGACATATCCAACTGGAAATGGTTCTGCTCCATACTCTGTTGTGGTTGCTGATTTTAATAATGACCATAATTTAGATGTTGTTGTCGCCAATTCCGAAACTAATAATATTCTTATTCTTTTTGGTTCTGGTAACGGGACATTTCCAAGTGAAGTTACATATTCGACTGGTACTTATTCTTCTCCATACACAGCCACCATAGGTGATTTCAATAATGATAACATATCGGATATTGCTGTTGCAAATGCTGGATCAAGTAATGTATTTCTACTTTATGGTTATGGAAATGGAACATTTGGAAATGAAACTTCGTATCCTTTAGGCTATGATTATCTTCCTTATTCAATTGCTGTGATAGATCTCAATCCAGACAATTGGATGGATCTTGTCATAGCGTGTTATGGTACAGACCATATAGAAACTCTAATGAAATCATGTTAATACAGATGTTCTGATATATATTTTCCAACGACTCTGTACTTCTAATTAATTCAGGATTCCTCTATGAGAAATTCTATATTTTTTTTGTGATGTAATATTAATAATTATTAGCTAGATAAAAATGTATTTCACCGATTCAGTTTTAATGGAAAACAGTATAATTATCATCTTATATGTCAAAAACACATATGAATAACATATGTCTGATGTAGTTTTTGTCTTATATCGTCGAGTGATTAGTAAAGTAGTTTTAGAAGAAGCTGTAATGTGGTGTTCGCTTCGAAAGTTTTTTTCCGCTTAACTCTCGTAGGATTATTCAGATAGTTGAAAATCAAAGAACAAGTCGAGATACAGGACTTAAATAAATCTTTAAAGCTAAATTATTTCCCATGCTACACTTTATGAGATTTCTTCATTAATCATCGAAAATATGTCATTTTGTATTGAAACTTGATGATCATTGTCGCTTTATGTTGATATTAACTGATATTATTACATTTTACGATTAGAGAATCAAAAGCAACCAACCATCTTTGATGTTTGCAGATACTTGAAATTCTGTTTTTGACTTTCATTTATTTTCTTTCACATAAAAATATGGGTGGCAAACAATCGCTTATAAGCGATGAAGATTTAAATGATTATCAAGTAGGTTTAAATAGACTTTACAAAAAATGAAACTATTTTATTTTTAAATAGACATTAACATTTTTAACTCGTCAAGAAATTTTACAGTAAGAA
>Ga0116229_10011996_pt1 | contig 12614 bp, 9 predicted proteins | sample S1TSphgellanicum_3_FD_87313 | JGI IMG/M metagenome (GOLD analysis project Ga0116229, IMG submission 87313) | Host-associated microbial communities from peat moss isolated from Minnesota, USA - S1T2_Fc - Sphagnum magellanicum MG | ecosystem: Host-associated > Plants > Peat moss > Unclassified...
GCGCCGACTACCTTAAGTTCTGCACCATGATGCTAAACAAGGCGGAGCTCGGCGGCGTGCGCTTTCTCATTCCCAAATCCGTCGCGCTCATGACCTCTAACCTTCTGCCGGGCGGCAAGGACCTGACCGAGATGTCGATCTCCCTGTTCAGCGAAGCCGCCAACGCCGGCACGGGCTTTGGCCTCGGCTTTGCGGTGGTGAATGACCCGGCCAAAGCCCTCTCGCCCTCCACCAAGGGCGAATACTTCTGGGGCGGCGCGGCCTCGACAGCCTTCTGGATCGATCCGGCCGAGGCGCTGATCGTCATCTTCATGACCCAGCTTCTGCCCTCCTCCGCCTATCCCATCCGTCGCGAGCTGCGAACCCTGGTCTATGCCGCGATGACCGAGTCCTACGTTTAGACCCGTGATCCGCACGTTTAACAGACTATGAAGATGAGGCCCGAAATATAAACCCTCAAAGCTTTGCTATTTGGTTTGCTCGATTGTAGTTCATAGTTATTAACATGAACGATCGATTCATTTTACACTGCGTCGTCCGGTCGCAGCCATGTTAAGTGTGCTGCAAATTGGGACAAACTCCGCTAACCTGCAAGCATTGGTCCAGATCTAGTCTTTCAGGGGGCGGGGATGGGTTTCGAGGGGCGGACGGATCGATTCCGGAGGCTGAGACCTTGGGTCGGCGCAGCAGGCTTGGCCATTCTGGCGGCGGGCGCGGCCTCCGCGCAGGGCTACTATAACGGTCCGAGCTACCCGCCGCCCGCCTACCCGCCGGGCTATGTCGATCAGCCAGCGCCAGAGGGCGGCGTCAACCGCGCCGATCAGGATCGGAGTTACCCGACTTACCCACCCCAAGATCCCCGGTATCAGGACCCCCGGTATCAAGACCCCAGGTATCAAGACCCCAGGTATCAAGACCCCAGATACGCAGATCCCCGCTATCGCGCCTGGCTGAACCGCTACTATGCGCAATACTACGGCCAGGGTTACAGCCAGCGCTATGTCCCGGCCTACCCCGAGCCCCCCGCGGCGCCAGGCCAAAACGCCTATCCCCCAGCCCCTCCGACCCAGCCCCCCGCCGTCGAGCGGACGGCGGCCCCGCCGCCGCCCGCCCGCGCCGAGACCCCGACGGCTGCAGAGGCCGCGCTGGCGGCGCCCCACCTGCCGCATCGACTGATCGAAGCGGCGCAGGCGTACGCGGGCTATATCAAAAAGGCCTCATCCATCGACGCAGGCTTCAAATCGGCAGAGGGGGTAGCCGCCGCGGTCAGGGTCGGCTCGGCCTACGAGGCGCATCAGTTCCAGGAAGGGGCGATCGCTTATGCGGCGCTGACCGCCCTGCAGGAGCCAGGCTTTATCGCGGGCGCGCGGCAAGTCCTAAGAGAAGGCGATCATGGCGCGGACTTCGCCGCGGAACTCGCGGCCAACCCTCAGGCGGCGCTGAATATCGCCGGCGCCGACCTTGCCGCCGCCAGGGCCGCGACGGCCCTGCGCCGGCACGGCGCCAATCTCGTCAACGCCGGCGCAGGGGTCAAAGCGGCTGCATACACCGTCCAGCTCGCCACCTGGTCCAAGGCCCAGGTGAGCGATCCTGACGCAAGGTTGGCCGCAGCCAAGACCACCTCGGCAAAACGCGTCGCCCTCGAGGGCGATGAGGCGCCGGAGCTGACGCGAGCGGTCCTGTCCGAAACCCCGGGCGACGGCCAGGCGCCGAGCTCACCGGTCGTCACGCGCGCCCTGGCGATCGCCGCCCTTGCGGCGATGGGTCAGCTCCAGAGCGACGACGATCCCCATCTCGCCGCCTTGCTCGCCGAGCCCAAGAGCGCAGACTGCCTCAAGATGGCCAAGCTCAACCTCTTCCAGTGCCTGGCGGTTGCACGCCCACACTATGAGGACATCTTCTGCCTCGGCGAGCATGCGATGATGGAAACCGGCCAATGCGTGGTGAAGGCCGCCGGGTTCACGCCGGTCCCCGTGACCCTCGCGCGCGCCAACGTCAGCGCGACAAGCCGGCGCTAAACCCTGGTCTTTTGCGGGGGGTCCGATCGGGTCGCAGACGTGAGGCCTTGAAAACCTCCGGTGGGTTCAGACCGCCTCATCCTCCATGACCGCCTGAAACGCGCGGCGGAACTGAACCATCTCCTCAGGCGCGCCCACAGTGATGCGCACGGCGTTTGGCCAGATGGACCAGCTTGGGCCGACATAGACGTTGTGCGCCTTCATGGCCTTCGCAAAACTTCGCCCCTCACGGCCAGTGTCGAGCAGGATATGATTGGTCTTGGACTCGCCGATCACCCGGTAGCCGGATGTCTTCAGCCAGGCGATTGTCTCCTCCCGGGTTTCGCGCACGATCTTGCGGCGCGTCGGCACGACATCCTCATCAAGCAGTGAGGCGCGGGCCGCGGCGGATGCGGTGATCGGCATGGCGTTGAGGCCGAACCGCACAAGTTTGGCCAAAAGATCAGGCCGCGCCACAGCAAATCCGCACCGGATGCCTGCCATGCCATAGATCTTCGAGAAGGTGCGAAGGACGATGAGATCCTTGCCGGCGACCACCAGGCCGAGAAGGTCAGGGGCCTCAGAGAACTGAATATAAGCCTCATCCGCCAGCACCACAGCGCCGGCGGGTTTATTGTCCAAGAGCCAGCCGATCGCTTCGCGGGAGGTCAGGGTGCCGGTGGGGTTGTTGGGATTGCAGACGTAGATGACGCCGGCGGTCGGGTCGGCCGCCGCCATCGCCTTCACGTCGTGCGCATAGTCCCGTGTCAAAGGAACCTTGCTCACCTTCGCCCCGGACATGAGCGCCCCAAAGAGGGGCGCCTCATAGCAAGGATCAGCCATAACCAGGCCCCGCTCCGGCGAGGTGAAGGCCAGGAGGGTGTAGTGGAGCGGCAAAGAAGAGCCGTCATAGGCGGCGATGGTGTCTGGGCTCAGTCCGTGCTGCTCTGCGAATGTCTTGATGAGCGCGCGGGTCTCTCCGAAACGGTCATAGCGCGCGCCTTGCGAGGCCGCGTCCGCGATGGCTTTGCAGGCCGCCGGGATCGGACCTGAGGGGTATTCGTTGGCGTTGAGCAGGACCGCGCCAGGTGGCGGCGGCTCCCTCAGCCAGACGGGAAGCTCATGGTCCAAAGGCGCATCAGCGCCCGCGCCGGAGGCGGCGGCGATCGGCGCATAGGTCAGAAGCGGCGCCGCCGCACCAAGGGCGGCGGCGCCAAGAAGAGAGCGCCTCCCCATGAGCCCAGGTAGGATCGAACGCGCGCGGTCCATGGTTTTCGATGCTCCGCCCTCGGCCAGCCTTGCTGGAGTGCGCAAGCCCAGGATCCCTTGTCAACAAAAAACTGTACTATAGAGTACGCCTATGAGTGAGGCCTCTGCACCCGTCCTCGGTCGGCGGGACCTGAAGAAGCAAACCCGCAGGTCCGTCATAATTCATGCGGCCAGGCAGGCTTTTCTCCGCGAGGGCTATGCGGGCATGTCGATGTCTGGGCTGATCGCCAGCCTCGGCGGATCAAAGGCGACGCTCTGGAGCTATTTTCCCTCCAAAGAGACCCTCTTCGCAGCGGTGCTGGAAGAGGCGGCCGGCGCCTACGCCCGCGATGTCGGCGAGGGGCTTCGCCTTTCCGAGGATCCTCGAAGCGGCGTGTTTGATCTCTGCAACAGCCTGATTGGCAAGATTATTTCACCAGAACCGCTTCATCTGACCAGGCTTGTCGTCGCCGAGAGTGGGCGACACCCGGAGCTTGGCAAGACCTTCTACGCCCATGCGGTCCAGCCGATGGAGGCGTCCATCGCCGCCTATCTCGAGCGCCAGATCAAAACAGGGCGCCTGCGCGACATAGATGCAGGGCTTGCGGCGCGCGTTCTCATCGATCTTTGCAACGGCCGCCAGACACGCTGTCTTTGGGGCGAAAGGAGCCCGGACACCGGTGAGATCGCGCAGGAAGCCGCAAGGATCACCGACATTTTCCTGAGCGCCTTTGGTCCTCTTGAGCCGATTGGGGGCGATTAACTCCACAGGGACGCCCGAGCCGGGATCGGATGACGGCGCGGAGCGAGGCGCCGCCGGCGCATGGCGGCGTCAGATTGGAATGCCTGGCCGGATCAGCCCAGCATCCGGGGCGTTAGAACGGTTCGAGGACGTGACCTAGGGCTTGGAGCAGGCAGCCAGCATAGCATCCACCGTCTCCTCGACGTCCGCCACCGCCACGAAGAGCTCGGTCTGGTCATAACCGGTCCAAGGGACGACGACGTCAAAGGCGAGATCGCGCAAACCCTCAAAACTCGCGGCCATCTTCCTGCGGCTGAGATTCCCGGGCCGCCAACGGCCGCCCTCGCGCCAGACGAAGTCGGCGGTGAAGAGGATGCGGGCGCCCTCGACCACGGCCAGTGTCGAGAACTGGCCTGCCGTGTGGCCCGGGGTCGGCACAAGCAGGACGTCGCCCTCGATGGTGGTGCGTTCGAACGCCAAGGCGTGGTCGATCCGCACCGCCTTGGTGCGGTGTCCCATAGCGTCTGCCTCGATGGCGCTGCAGTAGATCGTGGCGCCAAATCGCTCGGCGATCTCGTTGGTGGACACACCGCCGAGATGCCGGTCGCTGATCACCACAGCTTTGACGCCGCCGGCTTGCTCGAACTCATCGAAGGTATCGGAGAGGGAGCCGACCCGACTCGCGTCGAGGATCAGGTTGCCGGCCGGGCGCGTGATGAAATGGCTGTAGCCAAATCCCATGCCGCTATTCTGAGGCGCCAGGAATACGCCTGGAAGCACCTGCCGCATCGCCCTCTGTCCTCCGCCGCACAACCGCTTTGGCGTAATCTCCTCCGCCTGTCGATCCCAAAGCCCGCACCGCTCATCTTGACCCGCGGCGCCGTTGGACCAAGGCCGTGCTAAGCTTGCGGTCTGACCCGCGCCTTAGGCCCGGGCGGCGGCGGCGAGGGCTCGGGGGCGGCTCCAAGATAGGTGTCCAGGAACGCGAAGGCGGCGTTCAGATAGGCGCGCACATTGGGCGGGCTAACGATGTTATGGCCCTCGCCGTAGAAGGTGATGAAGAGGGCGTCCTTGCCGAGTCGGGTGAGGTCGCTGAACATCTCACGGCTTTGGGAGAGACTGACCACGTCCTGGTCGCCATGGACCAAAAGGATCGGCGTCCGAATCCGGTCAGCGAAAAAGACCGGGCTGTTGTCGATGAACCGCTGACGCTCCGTCCAAGGCGTCCCCATGAGATGCCCTTGATCGCCGCGCTCGCTCCAGCCTGCCAACGCCTGCGTCGCCTCCTCCTCATAAGGGGTCAGCCAGGCGCCGGGCGCCCCTTGTCCGCGCATGGAGATGAGGTCGCTCATGGGCGCCGCCGCGATGATGGCCTTGAACCGATCCGTCTCAGTCGCCAGCATCAGGCCGACATAGCCGCCAAAGCTATGGCCCCAATACCCGGTGCGCGCGGCATCGACCATGCCGGTTTTGGCCGCCGCGTCGATAATGGTCGAAAGCTCAGCGTCCCATCCTTTGCCGGGATCGACCTGACCTCTCGGGGTCGGCAGACTCGGGATCAGGACCGCGTAGCCGTGGCTGGCTGCAAGGCGCGGATTGTCGCCGACCGGAATGATCGCGCCGGGCTTTCCATTGAGGGGGGGGCCAGGGTAGCTCGCCCCGGGATAGGCCATGATCAGAAGCGGCGGCGTCCTTCCGGTGTGCGGCGTGGGAAGATAGAGCCAGCTCTTCAAGGGCTCGCCGTCCGGACCCGGATGAAGGATCGCCACCGGCGGCGGAAACTCGACCTCGGCGAGCGCTTTATTGGCGCGGGCCAGGACAACGGCGCCGCCTTCGGGCGTGAGCAGGGTCGTCTGCGACACGCCGTGGGCGTCGGCGCCGTTGGCGACCAGACCCGCCTCCGTGGCCAAGAGATAGGTCTCGTCCCGGCTCGGCGTCGCAAGGACGCGCCGAGCTTGGCTCCCGGTAAAACGCCAGAGGCTGGTCGTGACCGGGCCGCCTGCGATGGCGAACCCCTTGGGACCGCGCGGCGCGCCATCGTCGGGCAAGGGATAGGACATGTTGGGCCGGCGCGGCGTCAGCACGCGCGTGACGCCCGTCGCCGCCAGGCGATGAGCCCGCCCCTCGCCATCCACCGCCACGAGGGCGCCCTGGTCGAGGAAGACCGCGCGATCGGCCGTCATCAAGACCGGATCCGTCGGCGCCGCTTGAAGCTCGGCGGTCAGGTTGACGGGCTGGCCGACCCCGGCCCGGTACCAATCTGATCGTCCGGCGCCTGGCTTCCTGCCGAGCAGGATCGGCGCGCCGTTAAGCCACTCGGCGTGCGCGGTGGTGAAGGAATTGTGCTCCAGGCTGACCTCGGGTTTTACATCGCCCATCGGCAAGGCCGAACAGCCGCCATCCGGCGTCGCGAGCCGATAGCCGCCGTCAGACCAGTCTGCGCCGACGGGCCGGCTATAGAAGAGGAGGGTGTCGGTGACCGGGGACCAGCGCAGGCTCGTGACAAGCGGCTCGCCTGCGCAGGGGTGGATCAGGCCGCCGCTGTTCAGATCAAGCAGGCTCACCCGCGCGCGCCGGAGCTCAGAGCCGGCCGTCAGCAGGCGATCCCCGGAAAGCCTGAGGCGCCCCGAGGCCTCGATCAGGGCCAAGGTTCGGCCGCTGGGCGAGAGCGCCAGTGCGTCGAACTCGCCCTTCGCGAGGGACCTCACCTGTCCGGAGACGGCGTTGATCTCAACCACGGTCCGGACCGGATCTGGAACATGCACGTCGCGGTAGCGTCCGCTTCCGACGGTCACCCCCGTCGCGGCGCGGCCTTCCGCCGCGGCCCTCCACAGTCCGGGAAGCTCCAGCATCGCGCTCTGTTCGAGCGTCTCCTTCCAGAACCGGTCGCCGTCCGGCATGCGCAGAGCGAGGAGCCGGGTGTCTGAGCGCCACACAAGGGTGTTTCCCCGGTCTGCGAACTCCGCGCCAAAACCCAGCCAGCGGACCTGGCGCGTCGCCACCGTAAGAACGCCGATCTCCCACCGCCGCTCGAGGTTGCGATAGACGGCGAGGAAGCGCCCTGACGGCGAGAAGGGGCCGGCGATAAATCCGCCGCGCCTGTCCTGATCGAAGGCGGGCGCCGCCATCCCAGGATGACGAAGATCGACGCGCTCCAGGTGGGAACTCAAGGGCCGGGTGTTCACGTCGTCGTCGAACCGGGCGGCGGCGTCATAGGGGCCCTGCTTATCAAGGATCAACCAGCGGCCGGTGGGATCGGCGGTCGCGGCGCCGAGGCTCTCCAGATGCAGAAAATCCTCGACGGTGAAAGGGCGGGAGGCCGCCGGCGCCGCAAGGGCGAGCGCAAGGAGCGCCGCCGCCCATCCAGGGGGTTTCATGGTAAACCTCAGGGTCTCAAGGGGGCTCGGCCCAAGGGCTGAGCTACCAATGCTTGTTCATCTGGACCGCGACCATCCGCCCGAAGGGATTGGCGTTGGCCGGGTCGAACCCGATCCCCTGGGGACTGTCGTAAAACGGCGGATCGGTGTTGAAGAGGTTCTGAACCGACGCCGACAGGACCACCCCTTGGAGCGGACCGCGGACGGCGGGGGAACGCCAGCTCACGGTGGCGTCGCAGGTGGTCCAGGCGTCAATCGGGCGATGGGCGACGGGGTCGTGATAGCTGTTGACGTAGTTGACCATCAGGCTGGCCTGATAGGCGCCATGGGTCCAGTCCAGGCCCGCCCGGCCCCTGAAGTTGACCGGCTGTCCGGGGGTGTTCAGGAGCGACTGGGAGGGTCCGCCGGCGGCTTGCACCTGACTGAAGCGATCGAGATAGGTGGCGCCGCCGCTGAGACTGAAGGCCTCGCCAAGCCAGTGGACGCTGTAGCTGCCGCTGATGTCCACCCCCTCGACCACCTTGGACGCAGTGTTCAGGTAGCGGGCGTCGACGATCGCGCCGTAGGCGCTGGCGGGGAAGGCGGTGGCGGCGCTGCCGGCCGCCTTGGCCAGGAGCGCTGATACAGCGGCCAGGTCCGCGGGATTGCTGGGATTGAGGCGCTGAACGATCGAAGACAGACCCGGCGTCGAGAGCACCGTCGACAGGAAGAGGACGCCTGGATCGGAGATCTCGTTCTTGAAGTCGATGTCGAACCAGGTCGTGCTGAGCCTGAGGCCAGGGACCGCGCGCGGCGTCCAGTCGAGGCCCGCGGTCCAGGTTGTGGCCGTCTCCGGTTTCAGATCGGGATTGCCGCCGTACTGCAGCAGGATCAGGGTGCTCTTGCCGTCGACCGTCTGGCTGGTCGGCGCAAACACCGTCGGCTGATCGATTTCCGAGAGCGCAGGGGCCCGGAATGAAGTCCCGTAGGTCGTGCGCACGGAAAGATCGCTGACGGGACGCCAGTCCAGGCCGATCTTCGGATTGGCGGTGGTTCCGACGTCATCGTAGTGCTCGACCCGACCCGCCAGGGACAGATCGAGCCGCTCGACGCCAGCAAGGGCGTTGGCTGGCCCAACCAGGGGAAGGTCGACCTCCGCGAAGGCGGAGGCGACGTCGCGGGTGTAGACGACGCCGCCGGAGGTGATCGGCGTCGTCCCGGTAATCATGGTCAGGGTGCTGGGTTCGAAATGCTCGTGACGGAACTGGACGCCGAACGCCGCCTTGACCAGGCCGCCCGGGAGCGACCACAGGGGTCCGTCCACCTGAGCGCTGGCGAGGTCGGTCAGGCTGACGTTGCTGTCGACGGCGTATCCGTCGCTGATGAAATTGATCAGGGCCTGTGGATTTGATCGGCCGGAGCCGTAGGGATTGTAGAAGCCGTCCTTGGCCGTGGAGAATCCCGACGCGGGATTGGCGGGAATGTCGCCGAGCGCCTCGCTGAGATTGGTGATGTTAAGATCGTTGTTGCTGTAGGCGCGGCCCACATCGCCGGCGAGAGCGAGGTAGCTGTCGAACCGCCATCCCTGCCCAAGATCACGTTTGAGGCCAAGGGAGAGGTCATAGTCCTGGACCTCGCCCGTGTTGATGATAGGTCCGGCCGCCTGGTCGAGGGAGTAGCCGATCTCTTCGCTGGCGGCTCCGTTCGGCGACACGAAATAGGGATTGTTGGCCGTGACGGCCAGAATGGTCTGGCTGGCGGAGGCTCGCGCCTCGTAGTGGCGAAGGTTATAACGGGCTTCGAGGTCGAGGCTGGTCTTGGGATCCAGCGCCTGAGTGATTTCGGTATAGACGCCGTCGCGATCGCTGGCCGGCGCTATGTCCGTGTTGTGCCAGTAGTTCTGGCCGTTGGCCGAGCCCGCCACGAAACTTGACGGAGTGAGACCGAGGCCCGAACCGCCGGGGATAGCGTAGGTCGGAACGAAGGCGGTGAAGGTCGAATTGAGCCCGAGAATGTTGCCGGGGCTGGACTCATAGGAATCGTGATCGGTTCCGCCCAGGGCCTTGAGATCGGAATTGTCGGTATAGGGCCGGCTCGACGAGGAGAGCCGATCGATGTGCTGATACTCGTAGGTGACGAGCATGTGTCCGCCTGGCCAGCTGAACCCCAGGGCCTCGGTCGCCAGAACCGAAGCGCCTCCGCCCCCGTCGTCCACGCCAAACCGGATCGAGCTGTCGGCGCCGTCGTAGTTTTTTCGGGTGATGACATTGATCACGCCGCCCACGGCGTCGGAGCCATAGATGGCCGAGGCGCCGTCGAGCAGCACCTCGACGTGATCGACCGCGGCGCTGGGAAGCGCCGACACGTCGACGAAGTCGCCGAAATTGCCCGTGCCGGCCATGCGGCGACCGTTGATCAGGACGAGGGTTGCATTGCTGCCGAGGCCGCGAAGGTTGACCCCCTGGCTATAGTTGCTGTTGGCGCCGGACTTGTCCGCGCCGCTGGCCGCAGACACAGGGTTGGACATGCCATTGAAGTTCTGCGGCAGGCGCAGCAGGGCGTCGGCCACGGTGGCGTCGCCTTCGCGGTCCATGTCCGGACGGCTGATGGACACGACCGGAGACCCGGCGGCCCTCACGCCGCGGATGTGGCTTCCAGTGACCACAATGTCCGCCCCCACGACGCCCGCGCCCGGGTCGGCCCCGGCCGTCGGCGGGGTCGGCGCGGCGCGCCCGCTCATGGGCTGAGGTCCGTTTTCACCGGGACGCGGCGTCGCCGCTGTGGGTTCCGCGTCGGCCGGCGGAGGCGCCGACGGCGCCGCCCTCCGGCGCCTCAACACGACCACCGTCGGGCCCGTGTGCTCCGCTTCAATGTCGCTTCCCTTCAGCAGACGGTCCAGGGCGAGGTCCGGCGTCAGGTTGCCTTTGAGCGCGGGGACGGTATGTCCGGCCACCAGACTGGAGTTATAAAGCAACTGCTGGCGGGTCTCGCGGGCGTAGAGATCAAGGGCCGTTGAGAGCGGACCCGCAGGAATATCGATCAGGACGTCGCTCGGGCCAGCGCCTGATGCGCCCGCGGCGGCCGCCGCGAGGGTGAACGCCATGGGCGCCGCAGCCCCCCACAACACCTGCTTGGTTTGCGCCATACCTTCCCCCTTCTCCCTCGCGCTGGTTGGCCAGCGGCAGGACAGTCGCGGGGTAGACGCCAGAGGTTCGCCCTGACCCTGAGTCGAGTCAGAACTTTTTTCAACTCGCTGGAGTTGTGGCGGGGGCGGAGAGGACGATGCTGCCGTCCGCCTGGGTCTTTGCCTTGAGATCGTAGAGGCGCGAGACAGCGGCGACGAAGGCGTTGGTGTCGGTGCTGTCGAACGCCCCGCTGACCTTGATCTCGCTGATCGGACCCAGGTCCAGGATCAGCCTGTGGCGACCGTAGCGGTTCATCTCGGCCGCCACCTGAGACAAGGACATGTTTTCGAAAACGAGCCGTCCGTTGGTCCAGCTGGTCGCCTTGCTGGCGTCTACGGGGAAGGGACCCCGCGGGGTAGGGCCGGTCAGCATCTGTTGCCCAGCGGTCATGGTCCAGCGCACGCCACGCGCCCTTTCCCCCACCTGAACAGCGCCTTCGACCACGGTGATGCGGACCTGGCCATCGTCCTTGCGGACATCAAATCGAGTGCCGAGATCGCGGATCGTGGCGGCGCCCACCTCGACGCGCAGCGGCCGGGACGGCAAATGGACCACATCAAAGAAGGCCTGGCCTCTGACGAGGGTGATCCGTCGCTCCGACGCCGAATACTGGACCAGCATGCGGCTATTGGTGTCGAGCCTGATCCGAGAGCCGTCCTCGAGGACCACCGAGCTCTGTTCGCCGACGGCGGTTTGATAGACCTGGCCTGCCGCCGGAGTGAACACCATGAGGGCGCCAAGGCCTGCCAGCGCCGCCGCGCACGCCAGAAGGCCGGACATCCAGCCAAGCGCCCGCGACGCGCGCCTTCGCACGCGGCCCTTTGCAGCGCCGAGGGCCGCCTGGACGTCGGCGTCGGTCTCGATCGCGCGGCTCCTGCGCCAAACCCGCTCGGTTGCGGCATAGGCCGCGTCATTGGCCGGGCTGCGGCGCCAGGCGCGGAACCTGATCAGCTCGTCGGTCGAGATGTAGGCGGCGTTCAGGCGGGCGAACCATTGCGCCGCCTCTTGTTCGGCGCGCTTTGGACTCTCGGGGGCCGGGCTCATGGCGGTTGGCTTATTCACGCATCCTGGCGGCGCACATCGCCAGGGCCCGGGACATCCGCCATTCCACGGTCTTGACGGAGATGTCCCGCGCCTGCGCGATCTGGTCGTAGGACATACCACCAAAGCGGCTCAGCAAGAAGACGTCTCGGTAAATCTCCGGTAGAGCGAGAATGGTTTGCTTCAGCACCAGGGTTTCAAACTGCTCAGGGGCGGCGGCGGCGGCGGCTTCATGCCCCTTGAGATCGGCGGCCGGCGGACGATGGTCTCGCGAGGCTTTCCTGAAGCGGTCGCGCAGGATGTTCCGGCTGATCTTTAGCAGGAGGGCGCGCGGATGCCTGATCTCCGTCGAGGGCGGCAGGCGGACGAGGCGGATATAGGCCTCCTGGACGACGTCCTCGGCGCAGGCGTCCGACGTCATTTTCCTGACGGCGGTTTTCAGCCAAGCCGAATGTTGCGTGAAGAGCTCAGCGATTTCATCCGGACGCGTGGGGTCCTTCTGCAGGTCCTGCTTTTTCTCTGCGAGCGCCATGACAACCTCCGATGGCGCAAGCCTACACCAAAATGATGTACTACAAAATGGCGTATAAATGCGGTGGCTGGATCCAACACACCAGCCGAAATGACCAAGTCGGTCTTTACCCCCGCCTACAAAGAGCTCCTTGAGGCCCTGATCTCAATGCGTATTGAGCAAGAGGTCACTCAGGTTGAGCTCGCCAGAAGATTACGAAAGCCGCAGCAGTTTGTGTCGCGATATGAACTCGGCATTCGCAGGGTCGACCTTGTGGAGTTCTATGCGATCGTGACCGCGCTTGGGATCGATCCCAAAGCAGCGTTCGCGCGCGCGACGGCGGATTTCTCAACGCACCTGCCCATCTGAGGCGCCGGGGTCTTTGCGGACGGATCGCTGGCTAAGGGGCGGCCGGAGGATTAAGCCGGGGGCGGCGGATGCGCCCCCCTGACGAACACTCGTCCTCTTATGCTGGCCAAGCACCGGCTCGCAGTCCGATGTAAGGCTGAGCGCGCCGAGCCCCGGCGGGCCTCC
>Ga0116229_10011998_pt1 | contig 12612 bp, 12 predicted proteins | sample S1TSphgellanicum_3_FD_87313 | JGI IMG/M metagenome (GOLD analysis project Ga0116229, IMG submission 87313) | Host-associated microbial communities from peat moss isolated from Minnesota, USA - S1T2_Fc - Sphagnum magellanicum MG | ecosystem: Host-associated > Plants > Peat moss > Unclassified...
CACGGTCGAGAAGCTGCATTTTGCCTATCCCGGCACGGACACCGAAGTGCTCAAGAATTTGAACATTACGGTCGAGGCCGGCGAGCGCATCGCGATCAACGGACCCAATGGTGTCGGTAAGACGACCTTGATGCGCTTGCTCGCCGGGGAATTGCGGCCGACCTCGGGACGTATCGAGTGGGTGGAGAACGCCCAGCCCGGCTACATGCCGCAGGATCCGCAGGCCGAATTCGCCGACAAGCTGGACTTGTTCACGTGGATGTCGCAGTTCACGGGCAAGGCCGACGACGATCAGATCGTGCGCGCGACTTTGGGCAGGCTGCTTTTCTCGGGTGACGACACGAAGAAATCCGTCAAGGTGCTCTCGGGCGGCGAAAAGGGCCGTATGATTTACGGCAAGCTCATGCTGACCAAGCCGAACGTGTTATTGCTCGATGAGCCAACCAACCATATGGACATGGAAACGATCGAGTCGCTTCAGATCGGTCTCGAACATTATCCGGGAACCCTGATCTTCGTTTCGCACGATCGCGAATTCGTCGGCGGTCTAGCCTCGCGCATCATCGAGTTGCGCCCCGACGGCACCGCGGCCGACTTCAAGGGCACCTACGACGAATACCTCAAGATGCAGGGCATCGAAACCTAGACGCGCGGTGTCGCGGACAGGCTGGAGCCGTCCGTGGGCTGCATCGGATTCCGGCGTGGACCCATCCGGCCCTGTACGCCGTCCCACCAGCCGCTCAAAATCGCCGCGGTCTTCTTGCGCTTGTCCTGTTCATACAAGAGCACGCGCTTGAGCGGCTTGAAGCAGGCTCCAAGCCCCGATACCGCCCACCAGCCGAACCGGTATTGACCGGAATCGCGCAGCATCACGGTCCAGTTGCGCGCCATGTAGTAACGCCGAGCCGCGCCATGGTTGCTGGTCCATTTCTTCATCCACAGCAAGCGGTGCTGCGTCGGTGCGCCGATCGAATGCGACATCAGCGGCTTCTTGGTTTTGAGCAGTCGGTAACCGAGCGCACGTGCACGCCAGCAGTATTCGGTATCGATGTAGTCGATGAAGAAGTCTTCGCGAAATGGGCCGATCACAGACGCCGCGGCGAGCCACAGCAAGGACCCCGAGGTGATGAGCCAGTCGACCTCCTCGCCGAGGAGTTCATCGCCGGGCGCGAGCACCTGCTTGGGCGGCCGATGCCGTTCGCGATGCGCGGCGCCGACGATTGCAACGCGCTCCGGGCTGGACAGGGAGGCGCGTACCGCCAACAAAGTCTGCACCATGTCGTCATCGGCGCGGCTGTCTTGGTCGAACAACAGCACGAAGGAAAATCCCCGCGCGGCGGCGCGCTGCAGACCAATATTGAGTGCTCGGGCGAGACCGAGATTCGCGCCGTTCAGTACCAGGCTGACCGAGGGGTCGGTGGCGATTCGGCCCAGCATTTGCAACTCGGCGTCCACCGATCCGTTGTCGACGATGACGACGCCGCCCACCTGCCTCGTCACGCGCGCCACTTCGGCGGCCAAAGCCGCGTTCGGATGGTAGGTCACGAAAATCGCGCAGACCGACGTGTGATCCAAGCGGGGGGCAGTCAAAGAAATTCCTCGAAGTTGATCCGGCTATGACGCCAGCCTAGAGCAAAGGCCGCACCGGGTGAGATTAAAAATCGCGGCCGGACTGCAAGCCGTAGCCTGGGCCACGAGGTGGCGCTCTGTCTTGCAAAGTGTAGGCCCGGTGACCAAGAATGCAAGTCATCGCGAGTCCGTCACGCTTGTGCGCGTGGAACTGTCGGCTGCCGTAACAAGGAATGGATATTGCCGATGACAATTCGATGACATTCTGGACGTCGCATGAGCATGTGGCGACGGCCGTCCGCGTGGGAATCGCGTGCGTGGGTCTGGCTTGCTGCACGCCTTCAAGCGCCCAAACCGACGAGATTCAAGTCTACGACGCGCAGATCGCTCCGCCCGGCGTCTTCAATTTGACCTGGCACAACAATTACACGACCAGCGGCAGTCAGACGCCGGCGTTCCCCGGCGCAATCGTTCCTGACAAATCACTGAACGGGGTCACCGAGTGGGCCTATGGCGTCGCGCCTTGGTTCGAAGCGGGCTTGTACTTTCCCCTGTACTCGCTGACGCGCAACAACAATCTGCTCTACAACGGCTTCAAACTGCGCGCGCTATTCGTCTCTCCGGATGCCGCCGATCGGGAGGTGTTTTACGGCGTCAATTTCGAGTTCAGTTTCAATACGGAGCACTGGAATTCGCGGCGCTACACCTCCGAGATCCGGCCGATCATCGGCACACACGTCGGCCGTTTCGATTTCATTTTCAATCCGATTGTCGACAACTCGTGGAACGGTGTGGCGAATCTGGAGTTCGTGCCGGAGTCGCGTGTTGCCATGCGGGTAAGCGATACCGCGAAGCTCGCGCTGGAGGAATATGACGATTTCGGCACGGTAAGTCACTTCCTGCCGTCCGCCAAACAGTCGCATCAATTATTCTTCGTCTTCGACAAGCACACGCATTGGGTCGACGTCGAACTTGGCTTCGGAGCGGGACTCACCGAGGCTTCGGATCATCGCGTTTTGAAGCTGATTCTGGCGCGTGACTTGTAGCGCCCGTCACTCGATTCGGTGTACGTCCTTGAACGCCAACATGGGCAGCAGCAACTGCTCCTTGTCGTGCTCGAATCCGCATCGGTCGTTCCATTCCTTCGGATTCTCGTAAGTACCAAAGAGCATGTCCCACCAGACGATGTCGCCGTAATTGTTCCGGTGCAGCCCAAGCTGATGATGAATGCGGTGCATCTCGGGTCGCTGGAAAACAAACCCAATCCATCGCGGAGTCTTGATGCTCGTGTGGTAGAAAAACTCTCCCAATGCGGTGCAGGCCGTATAAACAGCGCCCGCCGCCGGTGAGAGCCCCAGCAGCGTATAGACCAACACACTGCCGAGAATGGAGTTGACCAACATCTCAACAGGATGCTTGTAGAACGAGGTAATCACCTCGAGCCGTTGCGGACTGTGGTGGATTTGATGAAATCCGAGCCATAGCCAGGAAATCTCGTGGCGCCATCTATGCCACCAATAGAACACGAAGGTTGCGACGAAGTAGGCAAGCATGCCGCCGGCCGCGGCACCCAGGTGCTCCGACAAGTGCCAGACCGACCAAGACGAAAGCCATCGTTCCCAGCTGATCCCGGCGAGGACGACGATGCCAAGCTGCACACCGTTGAGCGCCAACACCCGAATCGGCCAGGTACGCACGTTGGGCAGCCGCCAACCGGGAGCGAGCCGCTCGACGAGGAAGCAGATACTGAAGGCTACGAGTACTAGTGCGATCATGAGCCGCTGCCGCTGCCGCTGTCGTGGATCCTGGTCAGTTCCGGGCTGTTCAGCAAATTGGCCGGAGATATGGTTTCCCGTTGCCAGGGAATTCGCCCGAAATACCACAGGCGCCAGAACCCCAAGTCGCTTTGCGGCTGACGCGAGAGCAGCGTGGCGAAGGTTTCCACGGTGCCGACCGTTCGCCCCGTGGCTTCCCGCAGAACCTCATGCACGTAGCGCGAACAGAACTGCCGGCGGGAATGCAGGTTGAATCCGGTGTCATAGAAAATGCCCAGCCGACGTTCGGCCGCCCTCCGGATGCCGCTCTGTTGCGTTTCATTCAACCCGCCCTCGAGTCTGGCCACGGCAATCCGCGATCCTTCGGACCGCGCCAGGAATCGAGAAAGCGTGGTCGTGCACGACAAGGGAAAGCGGCTTTCAGCGATTACCGGCTCGCGTCCATTGGTATCTATGACGATACCGACATGGTTGGTCCACGAGCCCGTCGCGCTGGCGATTCGCCGAAACGGTAACGCCGGTACCCGGATGAAGACCAGGTCTCCGACCAGAAGTGATGCGGGTATTCGCGTCCCGGGGGATAAGTCGCGACCATGTTGCATCATCATGTTGTGTGCGCTCGCTGTTGTTTGGCCTGGATATCAGATTGCACCCAAGTAACGGCAAACGCGACTTTATTTTCCCAGTGCTCTAATATGACACCAGAAGTATCGGAAACCAATACTATGTCATCAGAAGTGTCTCAGCTCGTCGCCACGATCAAACGCGAACTCAAGGCACAAGGATTCAAGTATCGCGATCTTGCCAAGGCAATGCAGATCTCGGAGGCAAGCATCAAGCGCATCTTCGCCGACGAAAGCTTCTCGGTCAGCCGTCTTGCCGAAGTCGGTCGGTTTTTGGGTTACACACTCGCGGAATTGCTGCAGTTGGCCGCAAACGACTTGCCTCAGTTGGACTGCCTCACGACGGAGCAGGAGCAGCAACTCGTTTCGGACGACACCCTCTTGCTGGTCGCCGTGTGTGCGATCAATCATTGGTCTCTGGACGAGATCTTGCAGGTCTACGACATCGCTAAGAGTGCTGCAATCAGGCGGCTGCGCATTCTCGATCGCATGGGCGTCATTGAGTTGCTGCCGGGCGATCGGATCCGTCGTCGGACCAGGCGCGACTTCGCCTGGATTCAGGATGGGCCGATCCGCCGCTATTTTCTGAAGCACGGGGTCGGCGACTTCATCGCGGGTCCTTTCGAACCCTCCGATGAATCATTTGAGTTCGCGCATGGGATGCTGACGCCGGCCGCTCAGGCCGAAATCAAGCTCGAGCTGCGGCGCCTGCGCGCGAAATTGGCGAGTCTGCATGACCAGTCCGTCGCGGTACCGGTTGCGGACAAGAGCGGTGTTGGACTGCTGCTCGGGCTGCGCCGATGGGAACCCGTCGCCTTCCGAACGATGCGGCGTTCATAAATAGACCACCAAGCCCACGAACACCAGATACAGCAGTCCAAACACCGAGAGTCTGGCGGCAGTCAGAGCGCGCCAGCGCAGCAGCAGCCACATCAGCGCGATCGACGCAAAGGTGACGCCTGCGGCGATCGTCAGCGGTTTGTCGAGCAGCCACGGCGTGAATAGGAGGCCGAGCGCACTCGGAACCGTCGCCTGGATCATCATGGCGCCGCTGATATTGCCAAGTGCCAGCGTGGTCTTGCCCTGGCGTAGCCAGATGATCGCGTTCAGGGTCTCCGGCAATTCCGTTGCGATCGGGCTCAGCAGCAGCGACGTCAGCTGGGTCGACAGACCGAGGCCGGTGCTCAAGGCAGCGAGTTGGTGTACGAAAAGCTCGGAACCGAGGAACACGACCGAGAGCGCGAGCAAGGTCTGCAGCACGGCCCAATGCGTCGGCGGGTTGACGTCGAGGGGCCGCAGTTTCAAGGGTTCGAGTTCGAGCGAATCGCTGCCGATTGCGGCGCCGACTTCGTCGGTCGCGGTGATCTCGCGCCAGGTATAGATCGCATATGCCAGAAGAAACGCCCAACCGAGCAGGGGTTTGTACCGAAACACGACCAAACCCAGTGCAACCTTGGCGCCGAAGACAACCATGAACCAGGCTTGGTCGCGCGCGAGACGCGCCTGTTCCTTGCCGTTCAGCATCGAACCCGAGGCATGGCGCTGGAAGGCAAGGTAGGACAGGCCGACGACCGAGTAGGCAACGGTCGACAGCACGAGTGGACCGCCGATCGCAGCGCCCACGCCGATCTGCTTCTCGGCCGCGGAGTGTCCCGTGACGACCGCGACGAAGGTCACTACGCTCTCAGGCAAAGCAGTACCGAAGGCAGCAAGCACCGTGCCGACGGCATTGCGGCTGACACCGAAGCGCAGGCCCACCCACTCGACACCATTGACGAAATATTCGGACGAGAGATAAATGACCGCGGCGCAGGCGAGCAGGATCAGCACCGTTAGTATCATGTTTTGCTCGCAGCCTTTTGGTTACGTGCGCCTGCGCTGTCGCCGCGCCGGTTCTCAGAACTGCGCGTGGACACGCACGGCGAAGATCGATGCCGGTCCGCGGTCGGTATTGTAGGCCGGGTTTTTGACCCATTGATAGTCGAGGGTGACCTGCGCCCAGCTCGTCGCTGAGACCCGATAATAAGTCTCGATGATTTGCTCGGCCCCGGGGTGCGGGAGTTGGCCGTCACCGATCAGGGGACCAAGACCGCCTGCCTGTAGGTAGCGCTCGAAGTCGGCCGAGATGCCATTGACGATGCCGACCAGGCCGATCGTGTCCTCGTTGCGATGCCAGGTCGAGCCCTTGAGCGAGAGACCGGCGGCGACGCTGCGATCGACGTCGGTGAACTCGTAGGTTTCGACGTTCCCGGCCGCCTTACCGAGCCTGCCGAAGAGGCCGAGACTCGCGTTGACCTGTTGCTCGACGCTCATGCTCGCGCCGAGTCGGCTGCGAAATTCGCGCACGTTGGCGGTATCCGGCGTGCCGCCATACTCGGCGGCGAAACTCAGCGCATCGGCATACCTGCCCATGCGCGCACGGCTGTCAAACACCGTCACGAGTACGCGCCCCGGCTGCGCCAACAGTTCGTGCCGGTGTTCGAGCTCCGAGATCATCTGAAATTCGTGAAAGCCCGGATCGAGGTGCTCGCTGTTCGGGATCGTCGACATCATGAAGAGTCCGCCGCGCAGTGTCCAAACGCCCTGGTACCATTCCGCCGAAGCGCCCACGGTGTAGCCCCAGGAGTCCGCCGCATAATCGAACGTGCCGGTGTCGACCGCGGCCCAGTTGAGGAAATCATTCTTGGCATCATGCGCGTACTGATTCGTGTCGAAGATGTCGGTCACGGCATACTTGCCGACCGTGAACACCCAGCGATTCGCGCTACGGAGGCCTGCGAGCTGCAGCTGATCTGACTCAACGGCTTCGGTTGGCTCATCCAGATTCAGCGTCTGGCGCAAGAAGGCGCGCGGTAAGCGCAGGTACGGCTCGGCCTTGCCGACTTTGTAGGCCTCGGCACTCGGGAATCCGGCGACGCCAAGCGTATTGTCGAGACCGAAGCCTTGATCGATCTCGGGAGTCACCCATAACTCTGCGCCGGACCAAGGCCGCAAGCCGAGATTCAGGGTTGCATCGACGGTCTCCGCACCCTTGGATGGTGAGAGGCTGTTAGCCCCGCGATAGGGAGACGTGAATCCGTTGGTTTCCTGCTCGACGTAGGTCGCTTGCCCGTGGACGGCGAAGTGCTCGGCGCCGGGCGCCGGGTCCGCCGCAAGCCCTGGATCGGGCAGCTGGTCCGAGGCGGTGTCGGTGGCCATCGCCGGAAATGGGCTTGCAAAGAGCGCAAGCCCCAGCGCCGCGCAGGCGTGGGCGGTTGCGAGCAAGCGCGCCTGGCGCAAGAATTCTGGCTGCATCCCGGGCATCGTCGTTCTCGTCGTTCCAGCGACATCGTGAATCGCCGCGTATAGGGTAGGGGAGTATAGGATACGCCTGCCCGCAGCACAAGCACGCCGGGAAAGCCCCCACGGCCGATGGCGGCCCGCGGCCATTGCCACCGCGTCGCATCGATAGCGAGCTCATTCATAGCGCGTTCATATTGCGGATTTACGCTCCTCGTGATGAATACTTCGTCCGCGATCCGCCGCGCGATGTCCGCGCTCCGGGTGCCGGCATTTACCCGTTGCCTGATTGCGCTGTTGGTCGTCGTTGGGTCTGCCGCCCAGGCCGAGGCGCCGGCCCCGACCGATTCTGATCATTTGGCATGGCAGTTGTTCGTCGCGATCAATTGGCCGGCAGGCCGTGGAACGCCGAGCGCCCCCGCTCCGCTCGCCTGGGAAACCTGGGCAAACACGCGGGACGTCTATCGAGACGATGGTGGGGATCCAGGGCCATGGCAGTCCAGGACATGGCTAACGCGTAGGAGCGGCCCTGGGGTCGCCAACGAAGCGCGCTTCGAGGGGGCCGAGAATGCGAACCCGGAGCTTGCGGCCCTCACGAACCTCCGGCATGTCGCTGCCGGCCGCATGGTGCCTGGGATTCCCACCGTGATCGATGCGGAGCGCTTGATCGAGAGTCGCATGAATCGCATCGCCTATGACTATGTACGCAGCCAAGCGCTCTACAACGTCGAGGGTCAGATGCGCGTCGTCGCATCGGGTCGCGCGCTACAGTTTCCACGCGGGTCGATCGAGGTCAAGGCGAGCTGGCGACCGATCGCGGCAGCAGACGCGCCGCGCTACCGGACGCTCTGGGTGCGTCTGCGCGGCGGTGAGTCGCGGCTTTATGGACTGACTGCACTCAACCTGGCGGCGAAGATCCTGCCCACCAGGGCGAACGGTTCCGCGCATGGCTCGTCGTGGTTGTGGGCGAGCTTCGAGCACGTCGATAACGCGCATCGTGCACTTGGCGAGGGCTGGCAATTACCGTCGCGCGATACCTACGCCTGTCCGCAGGACCCGAGCGCCTGCGACCGAGTGCCGGAACGCTTGGGTCTCGAGGCCACGGTGTGGCAGAACTATCGCCTGCGCGGCACGCTCACCGACTACGTCGATGGCGGGGGACACCCGCAGCGACTCGGTAACTCAGAACTCGAGGCGGGGCTGCAGTCTACGTCCTCCTGCATGACCTGCCATGCACGCTCGGCGCTCGCGGTGGCAGGTGGCCGGCCCAGCCGCTTGCCCGTTTTCGCAACGAACGAACGACGTGGCTCGATCGGCGTGCCGGATTCCAGTTGGTTTCGCGCCGACGGCGCGGTCTATCGATCGCTCGACTTCGTCTGGTCCTTGGCGCAGGCGAAGCCGCGCCGCTCTGCCCCGCTCGCAAACCCGCACCGACATGAATTACCCGCAGAGAATTTTGGAGATATGCGATGAAAACTTGCCTGTTGCTCACCGCCTTGTGCTGGTTGGTCGGGGTATCGTTCGCCGACGATGACAAGCTGCCGGCGACGGCGGCATCTGCGCCGTCGGTCACCGCGCCGAACGGGGCGGTGCAACCGAATATCACGCGCGTCGATCCCACGGCCGCTGCCGGCGGAGCGACTGCCGCAGCCGACCCGAATGCGCCGCGGTTCGTCGCTGAGGCCGAGTGGAAGGTGGCGGGCTACAACAACGAGGAAATCATTTACACGATTCTCGTGACGAACCGCGATCCGCGCATCATTCGCTGCAATGTCCAGCTGCACGTGTTCTATATAGAGAATGGCGAAAAGCAAAGCGTCAGCGATCGCCAGACCGCAACGATTTTCCCCGGCCAGCGTGCTCCCGTCGGCAACTGGATGGGTATGGACCAGAAATCGGGTGCGACTTACACGGTTAACTGTCGCCCGATTTGACGCGCACGCGCATCGCGGGAGCTTGCAACTAAGAGCCGCACGGCACGCGCGTGTCGTCAAAACGCAGCAAGAGTGTCATTTGCGTGATATGTCGTCTCGCTAACTTATCGCCAACTCTGGCGGCACCGCGTCGCTGCGAGCAGAAAAATACCGATCGTTTCCGATCTAAAGAATGAGGGTACCCATGCTTTCCACGCCGATGAATCGTGCTAAATCGCCGCGCTCAGGTTCGGTTCTTCTGATCTCCGCGCTGGCACTCGTCTCAATGGGCGCGAGCCGCATTGCCGCCGCTGCGGACCCGGTGATTTTCAGCTTCGCGACCGTCGGCGACAGCCGGCAGGATCCGGCGAGCCCCGATGCGACCACCTTGCTCGCGATCAATCCGACGACGCTCGAAGGCGGCCCGAGCCTGTCAGGCACGCTGTTGCCGCAGGATGCGCAGTGGCTGCAGAACACCAAGCCCTTCGCGCGCATCATTCGCACGATTCAGTCGGAAAAGCCCAATCTGTTGTTTTTCAACGGTGACATGATCTACGGCTACGGTCGCCCCGCCGTGCCCACGCAGTGGGGTACGACGGCGCCGACGCTTGCACAGGTCGTGGGATCGGATCTCGTGTTCGAGTACACGCAGTATGCGTTCTGGCGCGGTATCGTCGCGCCTCTGTTCGAGACCGGCACCTATGTCGTGCCGGTGCCGGGCAATCATGAGACCCAGTGCAATAGCAAGGACACGACAAGCACGAGTTCCATCGGCTGCGCGACCGGCAAACACGCGTACGCGGAGAACGAAAACGCGTTCCGCGCGAACATGAGCGATCTGGTCAACGATCTCGTGACCAATCTGCGCTTCCAGACCGTGTCCGGCTTTGCCGCTGAGAACGTGGCGGGCCTCACGGCGGCCTCGCCGGCGCCGGTGGCGAGCACGTACAACGGTCCGATCACGGGCAGCCAGACGGACTTGTCCTACTCGTTCGATATCGCGACCACGGCAGGCTTGCTGCATTTCGTGATCATCAATACGGATCCTTCCGGCGCTGACGCCACGGCACCCGCCGATTGGCTGGCCTCCGATCTCGCCGCGGCCAAGTCGCGCGGGGCGGCGAAATACTTCGTGTTCGGCCACAAGCCCGCGTTCACGTATCAATACAACTCGAGCGTCGCGGCGGGCGGCTTGGATGCAAACGCGCTCTCGACCAATGGTGGTAATCCGGTCTACTACCGCAATCAGTTCTGGAAGGTGATCACGCAATACGGTGCGACCTACTTCTGCGGCCACGAGCATATCCCGCACGTCGATACGCACGCGGATCCGACCGGCACATATGCCGGCACGCCGTACCAGGTGATCGTGGGTTCCGGCGGCTCGCCGTTCGACGATACCTTGGGTGGCTCGGGCGCGAGTTCCACGGAGCCGGTGCCGTTCCTCAATACTTGGGATCGCTACTACGCTTGGGCACTCGTCCAAGTGCACCAGAGCGGCGCGGTGTCGATGACGGTGCAGGGTTTTGGCGATGGCGCGACTTTCAATCCCAGCACGGGCGCGATCACGAATTTGGCGCCATCGACGGCTGGGCCCGTGAGTCTGCTGTACTCCATCTCCGATCTGCAATAACGCGCAGCTCCAGGACACAAGCACATGAACATGAATAAATCCTTGATGCTCGCGGCGGCCGTCGTTGCCGCGAGCGCGGCGCCCGGTATCGCGAGCGCTTCCTTGGTGCTCGACACCGGCACCCCGACGAGTTCGTCGATGCCTATGCTGCTCGACGGCAACGACTATTATGCGGCGGAGTTCAATTTGACGGCGGGTCAGACGGTGACCAACATTCAGGCCTATGTCGAGGCGGGCCTTGACCAGCCGGGTGACACCTTCACGGTGGCGCTCTATGGTTCGGACCTGTTGACGAATCGGGCGCCGACGCAACTGGTCTCCGGTCAGGCGACCTACCAGCAGGACGGCTGGACAGGTCTCAGTGGTTTGAGCTTTACGGCCACGACGACCGGGACGTACTGGGCAGCCTTCGAGGTGGGATCGAACGACTCGGCCATCGGGCTCGCCCTGCCGTCACCGACCTCGGGCGGTACCGCACCGGCGCTCGATTTTGCCTATAGCAGCACCGGCTCGGGTGGCTACTCCGATCAAAGTGCGATGCCCTTCGGTGTTCAGGTCACGGTGGCCGACGCGGCGCCCGTGCCGCTCCCGCCCGCCGTCTGGCTGTTTGGCAGCGGCATGCTCGGCTTTGGAGCGCTGGTGCGCCGAAGACGGCCCGCAATCGTCTAGGGCCATTGGCATTTCGGCTCTGCTCTTTTATCGTGCAGAGCCGTCATGTCCATTCAAGCCCTCACGCACCATGAGATTCTCGGCCTGGTCGCGCCGTTCTCGCGCGACGGTTGGCGCGTCGACCTTGCCGCCAGCGAGCGTCTCGAACGCCGCCTGGTCTTCCTGCCTGCACGCGGCGCGGCGGCCGCTGCCGCTCCGAGCGCAGAGCTTCGGATCCTGCTGCAGTTCGAGAACCCCTCGCCACAGTTCTACCGACTGCTGCGCCGAAGCACGCGCAGCGACGGCGTCGAAGCGACTCTCGAAGCGGCCGGCGAGGACCCCGGTGGCTTGCTCGCGGTGCTCAACGCCATCGATCCGCAGCGGCAATTCATCGTCGAGCCCGGGGTCGTGCTTGCCTATCGGCAGCGTGTCGAGCCCGGCGGCCTCGTTCTCGCAGGCGGCAGCGCGCGTGTCGCGGGTCTCACGCTCGAGCTGCGTGAACCGACCCCGCATGGCACCCGTGTCGACCTGGAACTGCAGTTAGCGAGCGGCGACGACCTGCGCTTGCCCGATGACGTGCTCGCGGTGCTGGGCCGCGACTGGGCACCCTTGAGCCGTACGCCGGAGGGCTGGAAGACCACTCTCAAACTACGGGGCGCCGAACCGGAAAAAAGTCGGCGTCTCGAGGCCGCGTTCCTCCGCACGGCGCGCCACCTATCGGCAACGCTCGCGGAACCACCGCGGCGCTTTCACGAACAGCGCGTGCTCGCGCGCTGGGCGGTCGTGCTGCGCCGGGCGATCCCGGTGCTCGTCTGTGTCGGCTTGATCGGGGCGGCGGCCATGGTGCCGAAGCTGCATCTCGCGGAAAACTCCGGCTGGCGTATGTTGATCTTCAATGCGCCGCCCATTCTGATGATGTTGTTCTTCTGTTTGCGCGAGTTGCCGCGCTTCGAGGTTCCGCCCTTGCCGCGCGCCAGCCGCGCCTCGGCTTGGCGCAAGTCCGGCAGGGATGCCGATGCAGGGTAATCCCATGAACATTCCGCCGATTTCCGTGGCGGCGGCGAAGACGGCCCTGATCGAGCAATATGCGGATCTCACACTGCGTCGCCGCGCGACGATGTTGTGGGGCACGCGCGGGGTCGGCAAGTCATCGATCGTGCGGCAGGTGGCCG
>Ga0116229_10011999_pt1 | contig 12612 bp, 13 predicted proteins | sample S1TSphgellanicum_3_FD_87313 | JGI IMG/M metagenome (GOLD analysis project Ga0116229, IMG submission 87313) | Host-associated microbial communities from peat moss isolated from Minnesota, USA - S1T2_Fc - Sphagnum magellanicum MG | ecosystem: Host-associated > Plants > Peat moss > Unclassified...
CATACGCACGCAAGAAGATCGGCGGGACGGAGACCTCATGAATCAAGCGCAGATGATGGCGCAGATGAAAAAAATGCAGGCCGAGATGGCGAAGGCGCAAGACGATCTTGCCTCGACCGTCGTCTCGGGGACGGCCGGCGGGAGCGCCGTCGGCGTCGAGATGACGTGCGACTATCGCGTGACGTCGGTCAAGCTTTCGAAGGAAGCGATCGATCCCGACGATGCGGAGACGCTCGAGGATCTGCTGGTCGTCGCGATCAACGACGCCGTCGCGAAAGCGCAGGATGCGTCGGCGAAACGGATGAGCGCCGTCACGGGCGGCATGCGAATTCCCGGGCTGATGTAGGCCCGACACGGCAAACGCACTCGCCGGGCCCGTTCAAAGCCTCATCAACGAATTCTCGAAACTTCCGACGGTCGGGCCAAAGACGGCCGCGCGCCTCGTCTTCTATCTGTTGAATCGTCCGCGCGCGGAAGCGGAAGCGCTCGCGGATGCGATCCTCGCCGTCAAGGATCGCGTCAAACTCTGCTCGCTCTGCTATTCGTTGACCGAGGAAGATCCGTGCGAGCTGTGCACCGACGTGCGGCGTGACGGTTCGCTCATGTGTGTGGTCGCCGAGGCGAAGGACATCTATGCGATCGAGCGCACGTCGGCGTATCGCGGTCGTTATCACGTGCTCGGCGGCGTGATCTCTCCGATGGACGGGATCGGTCCGGCTCAACTGCGCGTCAAAGAACTGATCGCTCGCATCGCGAGCGAGGGTCCGACCGAGGTCGTGATCGCGACCAATCCCAATGCGGAGGGTGAAGCGACGGCGCTCTATCTCTCGCGGTTGATCGCGCCGAGCGGCATCGTCGTCTCTCGCCTCGCGTACGGGCTGCCGATCGGCGGCGACCTCGATTATGCGGATGAGGTGACGCTCGCCAAGGCGCTCGAAGGTCGCCGCATCCTCTCGTGAAGGTCGGCGCCGGCGCGTGCGTCGTCGCCCTCGCGTGCTCGCTCGGCAATCCGGGCATCGCGCTTGCCGACGATCCGTATTACTCGCCGGTCGCGAGCGGGATCGACACGGTCTGCGATGCGTACCGCCCGCACGCGAAGCGCGAGGACGTCGTGCGGCTCGCGCGCGTCGGTGCGAGCGATGCCCCGTGGACCGTCACCGATGAGGCCACGAGCGCGCGCGTCCAGGAAGACGCGAAATTCGTGGCCGGCGACTTCGTGACGATCGTGCTCGACCGCGGCGCGATCGTGAGCGCCGATTCCGCGCACGTGGATGCGTCGAGCGGATACGTGCTCCTGCACGCGTGGTGTTTCATCGGCGGCAAGCTTTCGCGCGCGACCGTCGACTATGTCTCGACGCTCGAGAACGGTCTCGAGTATCGCCGCACGCGTTACTACGGCGACGACCTCGACGAGCCGCTCTTGGAGGCGACGAACGAACGCGGCTTGGCGAAGAAAGGGTACGTCGCGCCCCCGAAAGAGATCGACGCGCTGCTGGTCGTCGAACCGGACGCGCGCCCGGTGAATCTCCCCTTCTACGACGCATTCGAACTCGAACGAAAGGGCACGCTGCCGCGCTTGAAAGGGCCATAAACGTGACGTGGCCGGAGCGGACCGCGGTCGGCGCGGCGCGAACCCAACCGGCGTGCAGGACTCCGTCTCGCCGCCTTCGCTTCGGCCGCTCGGCCTCGGCGAGCTTCTCGATCGAGCGGTAACGCTCTGCGTCCGCTACGCGACGCCGTTCTCGTTGATCTATCTCGCGTACGGCGTGCCGCTCGGCGTGATCAACTATTTCTCTTCGCGCGGGATGACGAGCTTCATCCAGGCCTTTTCCGACCAGATGAAGGCGCAGAGCACCGGTCACCAGGCCGACCCGCACGCGCTCTCCGCTGCGTTCGCAAACGCGGGCAACAACGGCGTGTGGACGGCAGTGCTGTTCCTCTTCGTCTTCTTCATCTCGCCGCTCGTGACGGGCGGGCTCATCGAAGCGACGTCCGAAGCGTATTTCGGGCGTCTGCCGACGTTCGCGCGCGCGTATCGCGTCGCACTCGAGCGTTGGGCGAACCTCGTCGGCATCAACGTGCTCTACGGGCTCGCCGCGGGCGCGTTGTATCTCATCGTCGTCATCATCCTGTTCGTCGTCGCGCTCGGGGTCATCGGGATCGGCTCGGCCGCGCACGCCGCCGGTATCGCCATCGGCGTCGTCGTCGGAGGCATCTTCGCGGTCGCGATTTTCTTGCTCGCGCTCGTGATCGCGATCGCGTATCAAATGTCGTATTTCGCCTGCGTGATCGAGCGCTCGAATTTCGTCGTCTCGTTCACGAGCGGCCTCGGACGCGTGTTCAACGGGATCGGATTGAAGCGTTCGCTTCTCGTGGGCCTCGCGTACGTCGCCGTGGCCATCGGCATCACGATCGTCTCGTCGGTGGGCGAAGTCGTTCTCGTGGGGTTGCTTCGCAGCACGATCGCCGGGGCGATCTTCCGCGTCGTCATCGCGCTCGCCACCGCCGCGTTCCTGACCGCGTTCATGTCGGCGTTTTACTTCGATCTACGCGTCCGCGAGGAAGGCCTCGATCTGCAACTCGCGGCGCAGGCGACGCTCGACCGGCCGCTCGAGGGCGTGTGATCGCTTCGTGACGTGGCCGCACGGCGATCCGAACGCCGTCATCAAACGCGTGCTCGCCGATCCGGCATATCGCGATGCTCCGGCGACGACGGCGCAGAAACCGCACGAATCGCTCCTCGGCATCGTGTGGGATTGGATCGCCGCTCATCTGCGGCCGCTCTTTCACCCGATCGCGAAAGCGCTCGGCGCGACGCAAGGCGCCGGAACGGTGGTCGGGTACGTGCTGATCGCAATCGCGCTCGCCACGCTCGTCTTTGCCGTGTTCCGCTTGGCGATCGCGTTTGCACGACCGTCGCCTCGCCGCAGCGATCGGGGAGCGGAGAGTACCGCGCTCGATTCCGAGCGCACGCCGCCCGAGTGGCGCGCGCTCGCGCGCGCGGCTGCGGCGCGCGGCGACTACGCGGGTGCGATCGCCGCGCTCTTCGGTGCCGCACTCGCCGAACTCGATGCCCGCGCGCTCGTGGCGTTCGATGCGACGAGGACGCCCGGCGAATATCGTCGCCTCGTCCGTCGCGCGCGGGCGCAGGCGAGCGTGCCGTTCGACGATCTCGCCGAGCGATTCGTCCGCGCGCTCTATGCCCCGGAGCATCCGCAGCCGTCCGATTACGAGGCGGCCGAACGGGCGCTCGCGGCGTTCGAACCCGCGCTCGCATCGTGACGTTTCTCGCGGCTCTGCGCCGTTTGCCGAAGCTCGAGACGGCGATCCTGGTCATCGCGGTCGCCGTGCTGGTGGCCTTGGCCGTCGCCACCGGAAAGCAGCAGCAGGTCGGCCCCACGATCGATTCGTTTTCATCGTACGATCCCGCGAGCGGCGGGTACCGCGCGTTCTATCAGATGCTCGGGCAGGTCGGCGTGCACGTCGATCGCTTCGAACGTCGTCCCGCGTTTCTCGATGCCGAGATCGATACGCTGATCTACGTGGAGCCCTACGATTTCGACGCGCGTGCCGTCCCGCTCTCGGCGAGCGATCTCGCCGCGCTCGAGGCGTGGGTTCGCGCGGGCGGCCATCTTCTCTACATCGGCCACGATAACGAGGCCGCGAAGCACGGCGTCCTCTCGCTGCCGATCACGACCGACGCCGCCGCGCGGACCCACGCTGCGGTTCTGGCGCCGGAACTCGAACGCGCCGGCGTCACGCACGTCACGTTCGAAACGGCGTATCGCTGGAAGCGCTGGAAGCACGATTTCTCCGTGCTCGTCGACGACGGTCGCGGGCCGCTCGCCGTGACGTATCCGTTCGGTCGTGGCCGCGTGACGGCGCTGATCGACGAGGCGATCTTTCGCAACGACGAGATCGCTCGGCCCGACCGCGCACGATTCGCGTACGCGCTCGCGGCGCCGAGTCATCCGAACGGCGTCGTGTCGTTCGACGAAACGCCGCACGGCCACATCGTCGCCACGCGGTGGTGGGACGTGGTCCCACGCTCTTTCGCAATCGCGATTTTCGTCGCGATCGGTGTGATTCTCGTGGCGCTCGCGGGCGCCGCGATCCGCTTCGGTCCGCCGCTCGTTCCGGTCGAGCGTCGCGATCGAACGAGCGCCGATTTCATCGATGCGTTCTCGACGCTGCTCGAGCGCGGCGGCGCTCGCCGCAAGGCCTCGCGCGACGCCGCGCGTTCCGCATCGCACGCGATCGCGCGCTCCGTCGGTGCGAGTGCGGATGCATCCTCAGATGCGATTGCATCCGCGATCGATCGCGACGATCTCCGTGCAGACTACCGCAACATGCTCGACTTTACCGCGAACGGATTCGCGGACGATCGCAACCTCGTGCTCGGCGTCGCGCTCGCGCAACGCCTGCGAAAGGAATTCGCCACGCATGGCCGTCCCGGCAACTGAACTCGCGCGCCGCCTGACCGAGGGCGTCGATCGTGTGATCGTCGGCAACGAACGCACGTCGTACGGTTTCTTGATCGCGCTCCTCGGCAACGGTCACATCTTGATCGAAGGGGTGCCCGGCACGGCGAAGACGCTCTTCGTGCGCACGTTCGCGGCCTTGCTCGGCGCGCCGTTCCGGCGCATCCAGTTCACACCGGACCTGATGCCGGCCGACGTGGTCGGCACGACGGTGTTCAATCCGCAAACCGCCGAATTCTCGCTACGCAAAGGCCCGATCTTTACGAGCTTGCTGCTCGCCGACGAAATCAATCGCACGCCGCCCAAGACGCAGTCGGCGCTGCTCGAAGCGATGGAAGAACGTCAAGTGACGATCGACGGGGATTCGCAGCCGCTCCCGGGGCTCTTCGTCGTGTGCGCGACGCAGAACCCGATCGAATTCGAAGGCACGTATCCGCTACCCGAGGCACAGCTGGACCGCTTCTTCGTGCGCGCGAAGACGTCGTATCCGAGCGAGGCGGAGGAGCGTGCGCTTCTCGCGCGCAGTGCGGCCGGTTTCGACGCGCGCGACCTCGATACGGCCGGCGTCGTACAGGTTGCAACCGCTGCCGACGTGGTCGCCGCCCAAGCGGAAGTGCGCGCGATCTACGTCGCGCCCTCGCTGCAAGGGTACGTCTATCAGATCGTCGCGCGCACGCGCGCATCGCAAGACCTCGCGCTCGGCGCGAGCCCGCGCGCCGCGCTCGCCTTGCTCGCGGCCGCACAAGCGGCCGCCGCGATCGAGGGCCGCGATTTCACCACGCCCGACGATGTGAAGAGCGTGGCACCGCTCGTGCTACCGCATCGCTTGATCGTGCGACCGGAAGCCGAGATCGAAGGCGTGACCGCCGAGCGTGTCGTCGAACGGATCCTCGCGACCGTCGACGTTCCGACCGACGTCGAGCGCACCGCTCCCGCGCCGTGAAGCCGGTCTTCCCGGCACTGTGGCTCTCGTCGCGCGGCATCGCGGCGTTGCTCGGCCTCGCGCTGCTGCTCGCGCTCGCGAGCGTCGTCTCGTGGCTCATCGTGCCGTTCTTCGCCGCCTGCGCGATCTTCATTGCGGCTCTCGCTGCCGATCTCGCGCTGGGTCCGTCGTCCGGAACGCTACGCGTCGTGCGCCGCGCGATCGCACCGCTCGCGCTCGGGCGTCCGGCAACGATCACGTACGACGTCGTCAATCGCGCGGCCATCGCGATTCGCGTCGGGATCATCGAGACGCCGATCGACATCCTCGATTTCGCCGAGCCGACCGTCGAGGCGCGCGTGGCCGCGCGCGCGCAGATCGACGTGACGCTCGCGCTCGTGCCGCGCGAGCGTGGCCTCGCGCGTTTCGGCACGCTCTACGCGTGGGTGGAGAACGGTATCGGACTCATGCGCCGCCGCTATCGCATCGAAGCTGCGGAAGACGTACGCGTGCTCCCCGATCTCTCGGCCGTCGAACGATACGGATCGCTCGCCAAACGCAACACGCTGATCGAAGCGGGTCTGCGACGCTTGCGTTTCCGCGGCGCGGGTAGCGAATTCGAAAGCCTGCGCGAGTATGCGCCGGGCGATGGATTCCGGCTCGTCGATTGGAAGGCGACGGCGCGGCGCGGCCGCATGATGGTCGCGCAATACGACGTCGAGCGAAGCCAGAACGTGATCGTCGCGCTGGATTGCGGGCGTCTGATGACGCCGCGCATCGGCGCGACTCGCAAACTCGACTATGCGATCACGGCGGCGCTTTCCGTCGGTCGCATCGCAGAAGAAGCGAGCGACAACGTCGGCTTGGTCGCGTTCGCAGCACAACCGATTCTCGACATCGCGCCGCGCCGCGGCGCCGCGCACTATCGCGCGCTCGCGCAGGCCTCGTACGCGCTTCAGCCGCGGTTCGAGGAGCCCGATTACGAGACGATCTTCACTGCGATTCGGCGGCGTTACGCGAAGCGCAGCCTGATCGTGCTTTTCACGGACATCTTCGACCCCGTGACGTCGGCCGCCGTGCTCGCGGCGCTCGCCGCACTCGTGCCGCGCCATCTGGTCGTCTGCGTGCTGATGAACGATGCCGCGATCGAAACCGCACTCGACGCCACGCCGACGACGCCGCGCGACGCGTACCGGACCTCCGTTGCGATGACGCTCGCCGACGAGCGCGCGACCTCGATCGCCGTGCTGCGTTCGCGCGGCATCCTCGTCGTCGACGTCCCCGCGCCGAAGCTAACGGTCGCGTTGATCGACGCCTACCTCGATATCAAGTCGCGCGGGCTCCTCTGATTTCCCGGACGCTTGACATTTCGGAAAAAGACGAAATATAATCGGCGAACGATTCTCTTACCGGATCGTGAGGAGCGAACGATGGCACCACGGTCGGGAGCGACCTTCGTTTCCAACGGCATCGGCCACTTCGATATCGAGGGACCCGATATCGAAGCGCTGGGCGCCTTTTACGGGAACGTGTTCGGATGGGGCGTCAACGTGCGCGGCCCCGGATACGCGATGCTCGAAACGCCGGCCGGTACCGCGAACGGCGCGCTCGTCGAATCCGACGATGCGGCGTTCACCATCGGCATCGTCGTACCGCACCTCGACGCAGCGCTCGACGCGGCCGCTGCGAACGGCGGCACCGTGGTGCTCCCCGCAACGAATAATGGCTGGGTCACGAAGGCGCAGGTCACCGATCCGGCCGGCAATCGCGTGACGTTGATCCAAGGCTGAACGTTTCGCCGGAAGATTTTCCCGACGATCGGCTCGACGATATCTTTCGAGCACTCGCGCATGCGGAGCGACGACGCATCGTCCGCGACTGCCGCGATGAGTCGCAGACCGCCGGCGACCTCGCGGCGGCGTCGGAACTCGCGATCGCGAGCGTCTCCGAGCACTTGAAAGTCCTCCGCACGTGCGGTCTCATCGTCTTGGAACGCGACGGACGATTTCGCCGCTATCGAACGGATCGAAAGCTCGTTCGCGCGCTTTCCACTCTCGTGCGTAACCTTTAGGCTTTGGACGCGATTTTCTCGCGACCGCAGAACGCGAAGTAGCAGATCAGCAGGACGGCCGTCATCGCCCCGAACCCGAAGCGAAATGCCTCACTCGTGCGTTGGGGCGAGACGAAGCCCTCGATCGTTCCGGCCACGCAGAGCATCCCGGCGACGCCGATCATCAGCACGCCCGCGCGGCGCGCGTTCGCTTTGAGCGCGTCGATACGCCGCAGGCGGCCGGGCGCGATGATTCCCTGCGCGAGCAAGAGTCCGGCCGCACCGGCGATTTGAATCGCCGTGAGTTCGATAACGCCGTGCGGAGCGATCGTCGCGTAGAAGTCGCTGCCGAAGCCTTTCTGCGTGAAAAGCGCGCCGAGGCCGCCCACCATCAAGCCGTTGTTGAGGATCGCCCAGAGCGTCACGACGCCGAGCGACATGCCGCCCGCGAACGCGACCATCGCGACCTTGATATTGTTCGTGATGATCTCCGAGGACATCGCAGGCGCGTATGCGCGATCGAAGCCGAAGTTCGAATCGTGCAGACTTTTCGTGATCACGGGGATCTCGTCGGGCGAGAGAAACGCGTACGCATTTGTGGGATTGCGCGCCACTTGCCAATACGCGACGATCCACGCGGCCACAAAGAGGGCGCTCGTTGCGGCGACGATCGCGCCCGAACGCCGAAACTCGCGCGGGAAATCGACCACGAAGAATTCCGCGATGCGCGTCCACCCCGAGCGCGCCTTTCCCGCATGCACGTAAACGTAGGCGCGAGCGGTGAGCCGATTGAGGTACGCGCGCAACTCGTTCGAATACCCGCGCGTCTGCGTCGCTGCGAGGTCGCTCGTGACGGCGCGATAGAGCAGCGCCATCTCCCCGAGCTCGTCTGGGGGCATGGCACGAAGCCCGCGCCGATCCGCGGCGCCGAGCAACGCTTCGAGGCGCTCCCATCCGGTTTGCCGGCGTGCGACGAACGTTCGCTCCCGCATCGCGCGCTCTTTACGCAGGACTCGGTGCGGGCCTTCCCGCAGCGACGGACTGTGTTCTCGAACAGCGGTGCGCTCCGTGGAACGTAGCGTCGATATCTCCACGGGCGAGAGCGTCGCGTTCTCGTACGAGCTCGCGGGGCTGGGCAGCCGCTTCATCGCCGTCGCGCTCGACTTCACGATTCAGATCTCGGTCGCCCTCGCCGTCTTTCTCATCTTCGCGTGGATCGCGTATGGATTACCCAACGCTCCGCCCGTCAAGCTCACGACCGCGACGAAAGTCGCGACGGCCATCTTGGAAGGCATCATCGTCTTCGCGGCGTTCCTCTTGTTTTTTGGATACTTCATTTTCTTCGAGTGGCTTTTCGAAGGCCGTACGCCGGGAAAGCGCCTCACGGGGCTGCGCGTCGTTCGTGACGGTGGCTTCCCCCTCGACTTCACGAGCGCCGTCGTTCGCAACGTCGTGCGGATTCTCGAATTCGGGATCGGCTTCTATGCCATCTCCGCCGTCGCGACCGTCCTTTCGCCGATGAACCGGCGCCTCGGCGATATGGCGGCGGGAACGCTCGTCGTCCGCGAAGGCAAGCTCGAGCGATCGGCCGTCCTTCCGGTCTATGCGTCGGAGGAAAGGCGCGACGACTCGCTCGCACGCGACCTCTCACCGGCCGAACGCGAACTCGTGCGTCGCTACGTCGAACGTCGCGAGACGCTCAAAGCCGGTCCGCGCGACGCGCTCGCCAAACGCATCGCCGACGGCATCCGCCCACGGCTGGCAGCCACGTTCGCACATCTGTCCGACGACGATCTGCTCGTTCATGTGGAAGAAGCGTTGCGATGACAGGTTGGCCCGACGCTTTAGAGTCCTAACGAGCATCGCCCGTGCGTTATAGAATTGCGATGCTACCGATGCTCGTGATCCTTTCGTTCGCGACGATGTCGGCTGGGCTTGCGGAGACAGCTCAGTTGACCCCCGATGCGATTTTTTCGCGTGTTCGAGACGTTGTAAGCGATCGAGCCTGCCCGAAGCGCATCGAGTATGAAATCGTCGTCTCCGCGACCGTGAACATGCGGCTCGAGCAGAACCACTTCCGCGCGACGTACCTCGCTGACGAAGACTACCTTCATGTGAGCTCGTTGTCTGAAGAAGACCGAGAGAACCCGTACGTTCCGCATGGAACGAACGTCCTCATAAAGCCGATCGTCCCGCTCGTCGGGCTAAGCGAGGCGTTGACGGAGAAGATCAACCATGACGGTCCGCCCGTGGACCTCATGGGTGTCCCGCTTTTGAGCCCAACGTTCACCTTTGGATTGGCGCGGAGTGCCGTTGCGACGGATCAGCCCGAACGAAATGCAGAGCCGTCGCCTTCGGGCTTTAGGATAATCGGATCCACGGAGTCGGTCGCGCGCGATTATCGCGTTTCACTTCTGGACGTCGAGCCATACGATCGAGGCCATGCCTATCACCTTGCCTTATCACCCGAGCGAGATCCGAAGAAATTTCGTCTACGCGAACTGTGGGTCGATACGGAGAGCTTCGCCTTGCTCAAGATCGTTACGGCCGGAAACTTCAATCAAGGTCCGTCGCTGGGGGCCCGCTGGCTCACGACGTTCCAAACGTTCGACGATTGCCGCCTCGTGGATCGAGAGATTGCGTTGGACCCCCTCGATTACGGACGCGGGAGGCACTACGTCGACACGACGGTGTCGTTCGATATACTCCGCAAACCCGATGCGTACGCGCAGCCGCTCCTTATTTTCCGTAGGCCGCCCGATGACGACGATCTCACGGAGCCCGGTGAGTAAGTCGCCTAGCCGGCGGCTTTGACCCTACCCCTTCGAACGCATCCGTGTGACGAGGTTGCGCGCGTACGTGAGTGCGGCGCGTTTGCGTTCTTCGTAGAGGAGGCCGGCTTGCGTGGCCGTCATGTGGCGGCCGTGTTCGTAGAAGAAGCCGACGCCTTCGCCGACCACGATCGTGCCCGCGTATGCGATCGCGCCTTTGATCGCCACGCCCGCGACGGGGATGAAGCCGGAGAGTTCGCGTGAGAGCGCGCGCCAGCCGAGTCCGCCGCCGACGACGGGCAACAGCTCCCAGATGCGCTGCACGTCTGGGTCTTTGCCGTACGTCGCGCCGATCTGCATCATCAGCACGATCTGAATGCCGGTGATCGCCACCATGTCGCCCGCGGATGCGACCGCACCGAGAACGATGCCGAGGAGCGGAACGTGATCGACCACGGCGCTCGCGGCGGCGATCTTGAGCGCGGAAGAAGCCGCATCGCGCGTGAGTTTTGCGGCGACCGTCTCGCGCATCGCGGGGAGACGACGGCCGACGGCGACTTCCACGCCCTTACATCGGTCGACGATGTGCGGAAACACGCGGCCGCGTAAGGTATCGCGGTCGAGACGCGGCACGACGTATTCGCCGATCGCGCCGGGGAACGGCGCCGAGGTCGGCGGCGTGCCCGGCGTCGCGAGCGGATCGACCGTCAACGCGAAGACCGGAATGCGGAGCGAGCGTAGCGCGTCGGCCGTTACCGGCCCGAGGTCGCCCGCGCGCCCGAAAAAGATCGCACAGCGCACGTCGGGGCCCATGATCGTGCTACGCCGCTCGGGATCGATCGTCTCGAGCGTCGAGGCGGCATCGAGCGGCACGTTCGCATCTTCGCGCGAGAAGAGCAACAGCGCGCGAAACTCCGCGACGAGCCCGGGATCGCCGCACAAGAGAAAACGAAACGGTTTGCGCGCCTCGCTGTGGACGGCGTTGACGTTGACGCGCTTGCGAACGAGCGTCAGGAGATCCGACGCGACGGCTGCCATTAGTGTCCCTTCGCTTCTTTGACCGGATCGTCCGTATAATCGAGGTAGACGAGGCCAAGGAAAATTTCGAGTGCGGTCGAGCTCATGCCGCGCGCGTTCGCCACGTCGACGATGCGCCGATTCGTCGTCACGGCCTCCTGAATCACGGCTTCGGTCGTCGTGTTCGTATCGGCGGCGACGATGGACGCCGCCGCGACCTCGCCCGGCGTGAGGTCGTCGTGAAGCATCGCGTCGAACGTCACGCCGCTGTTCTTCACGCGATCCTGCAGCGCGTTTTGAAGCGTCGCGTAACGGTCTTGTGGATAGCCGAGCCCGAGCATCGTGATGCGCGTTTGCAACTGGCGGGAGCGCGCGAGATTGAAGAGCTGCTCCGCCTGCGAGCCGGCGATCGCCGCGCGGTTGAGGCCTTCTTCCGATTTCTGCATCAGCGGCAGGAGCGCGTTGTAATCGGACTGCGATACGTCGCCCTGAAAATCCATCTGCGAGCGCGAGAGTCGATCGATGAAGTCGTTGAGATCGCCGAGCGCGACGTCGAGGAGCGCGAGCGAGGAGCGGCTCGCGTCGAGCGCGCGAATCATGTCGCCGTCCGTGAGCGCGAGGTCGTCGAACATGCGCGGATATGCCGGAAGCACGGCGAGCGATTCCACGGGCACGGGATCGTACGAGAGCGGTGCGGCGAGCTCGCTGAGGATCTCGTCGTTTTCCTTGATGAGTCCGCTCTCTTTGTTTTTCTCGAGCGTTCCCACGCCGGCGATGGTCGCCGACGATTTCGTGAAGGACGCATCGATCGCGCGGCTCATCGCGCCGAAGTTTTTGAGAATCGCGTCGAGCCGGCCGCCCGGGCGAACCGGAACGCGGCTGAGGTCCGGCATGCCGTACGAGATGTTCTGGATACGATTGTCGACCGCTTTGATGAGGTCGCGCCCCGCGTCGCGCCGCAATTGCAGCGCCGCGGCGGCTTCGGTCTCGCGCGCCTGAACGTTCGCGAGCTCCTCGCGCAGCGGCGCGAGGCTCGGCTTCTCGAGCGTGAAATGCGCTTCGCTCTGTTGGAGTTCTTTGATGCTCGAGAGCGCGGCCATGCGCGTCTCGGGGGTTCCCGCTTGCGCGGCCGCACCGAGCGTCTGTTCGCTCTTGCCCGTTTCGCCGAGGGCGATCTGCGCCTGGCCCATGTGGAGCAAGGCGATCGGATTGTTCGGATCGGCTTTCAACACGCGCGTGTATTTCATCGCGGCGATGTTGTAGCGCGCTTCGTCCTGGTCGTGCAGTGCCTCGCCGAGTAGCTCGTCGTTCGTGCGTTTCGTGGGGTCGAGTTCTTCGTAACCCACGAGATGCGAGACGCGGGACGGAAAG
>Ga0116229_10012000_pt1 | contig 12612 bp, 8 predicted proteins | sample S1TSphgellanicum_3_FD_87313 | JGI IMG/M metagenome (GOLD analysis project Ga0116229, IMG submission 87313) | Host-associated microbial communities from peat moss isolated from Minnesota, USA - S1T2_Fc - Sphagnum magellanicum MG | ecosystem: Host-associated > Plants > Peat moss > Unclassified...
GGGGTTGGTTGTGTTGTGTGTGTTGGGGGGTGGGGGGTGTTTTTGGTTTTTTGTTTTTTTTTTTGGTGGGTGGGGGGGGATGGGGGGGGGGGGGTGTGTGGGGGGGGGGGGGGGGGGGGGGGCGGGGGGAGAGGGGGTGTGGATGAAGATGCTCTTACCCTAATGCCCATCACCTTGACCACCCAAACTTAGGAGTCAATGGGACACTCCTGCAAGCAAAGCAAAGCAAAGCAAGGTGTCCTAGCAAAGCAAGGTGTCCTTTGTTTTTGGCGCTCCTCATCATCATCTTAGCTTATTTTAATTCAATTCTCAGGCCATTCATGGATATGTGACATTCCTTTTCTAAAATTGGTCCACACATGAGTGGCAATAACAGGCAAACCCAGGCTTTGTAGCTAGCTAGCCAGCTACCTAATCCTCACCTCACCCCAAGGGGATTAATACACTACTACTACTACTATTATGCACACAGCATCATGACATCACTGCAATCAATAACAAGTCTAATGCCACACACACACACAAGCAAACAATAGTAGTAGAGACTAGCCTACTAGAGTCATCAAAAAACTAAATAATAGTAGTAGCCTAGTAGTTTCTAGTCTCTACTACTCTGACACGAAGAATTATAGGCAATGGTCTTCTCTCTTTCTTTGACAAGAAGAATAGGCAACAGGACCTGGCTGCAGGAGGCTAGGTGGTGGGGACACCCACTACTGTCACCACCTACATGACACCACCACATTGACCAATTTCAGCAGCTATCAAAGACTTTGTGATTGTAAACAGCAATAAGTAAGTGTAGGAATAGTCAAATAAAAAACAACACAAAAAACCAATGAAAGAACGATGGCCAGAACCATCCCAGGGGAGACAAGAAGGGGGAGGCCAAAGACTCCCAACCCGAAGGGCCCAAAAAGAGGGAGAGAGCTAATCTCTCTCATGGTAAGAAGCTATCTCACCCACGGCCTCTTTAATGTCACCAACATGCAAATCATGAGATCTAATAGTAGTGGGAGGTCTAGAACAAGCATCACTTGCTAATGCAATCTATCTCTTTATAGCAGAGGCTAAAACACACTAGAGAGCAATACTAACACGTTGCTTGAAAAATTAAGTGTAAAAAGATAAAGATAAATGACCTTTTGATTGTCTGTTGTGGAAAATACAAACACATACCCTGATGAAACAATCCATATCACATCCAAGTGTGTCGTGCACCTTCATGGCCATTGGAATAAAATGGTGGCCCTCTTGAAGCCTTCTATATTTGCGAATCTTAGCAATAGCACTAAGTTTCGCAATTGCATCTACTGGCTGAGTAGTGACACTCAAAACCACCATCTCTCGCATCGGGTTAGTAACCATCACATTGACAATGAAAATTCAGTCCTTTCAGGTCATGTAAAAATTGGCTCGTAATGAAACTCTTGACGTAAATGTGTATCACTGTTTTTTCCATACAACATGCCCACTCTCTTAAGCAAGAGCATACATGATGTCTCAGATGGCATCATGTGTGGCTATCCAATGACCTCCAAACATGCAATGAATTAAATGCATGCCAGATGCGTCCAACTTGTGTCCATAATCACACATGAAAATACTAAATGCCAAAGGTTGAATCAAATCGAGACGAAAATGCAACACTGAAGTGAAAGTAGAATGTGTGATGCGAAACAAATAATCAAATAAAGTATGAATTTGTTTTAAGAATTTTTTTTAAAAAAAATGATATAGCATTTGAATTTTGAATTTTTTCCTTACTATTTTTTTCATATTAATATTAAACTACCCATCCACCAATGTCAAAATGTTATTACTATAGTTGATCTTCTAATACAAATTTATAATGTTTTTATGTGTGTTGATCTATGGATTTTTAAGTGAACCAATAGCCACCAACACACCATCCATTGGATGCCTATTATGAATCAGTTATGTATGAACCCCCCAAATGAGTTGTCATTGGGTTTCACCTTGGTAACTTTTCTTGTAAAAAGTTAAACTCCTATATGTTAATAAATAAAATAATTATTAAACGCAAATTTAACGTATCATTAACCCTTTAACTTGGATCATTCCCCTTTACCCCATTGGAGATTATCAAAGGCAAGAGTCACAACTTATTACCCAACTTCCATTTCCCTACTCCTTATTTTTTTGTTGTATCATTTTTTCCTATTTGTTGCAGACAACTATCCTACCTAAACTTTATTTCTTGTTTTTTTGTTTATATCATTTTCCTTTGTCTACTATAGACAACTATCCTACCTTTCCTTCTAACTACATTATTTCCTTGCTTTCTTGGTTATATTTTTTTGTCTTGTCAGTTGCAGACAATTATCTTACCTTAACCTTTTTTACCACTTCCTTTTCCCTACATTTAACTAGCTACAACCTTAAACCAAGTCAGCTTCATTGTAAACATCATAAGACCAAAATTACAATAAGTCTTTTTTTTAAAAACAAGTGCCACACCTCCAAGAAGTAGTTACAATGCAATTTTGGTTCAATCCCCTAATCTTTTGCTTTTTTTTCTTTATTAAAACCTTAACTCCGAGTTTACATTATTTTGTTCCACTATAATCCTACCTCCCAACTACCTATATCTCCAAAACTCTCTACCACACTTTAAAACAATTTTCTTCACACTCTACTTTTGTTAGACAGTGTAAGCTCTTATTCTTCTTGCTTTTACTGCACAAGAATGCAAACCTTTATCTTTGTTCCTAAGTCTCACAACCATTCTCTCTTGCCTTCTCCCCTTTTCTACTCCTATTTATTTCAACAATAAGGTTAGGTACCTCTTGACGACCTTCCAACATTCACCTCTAGTCACCATAATCATGAAGTGCCTCCATTTGAACAATTGCCACCCACCACTTGATGATCTTGTTTCCATTCACCAAAACAAATGTTGAGTTGACTGTTTCTTGAGAGGCTTGCTCCTTCATGATGTTGTAGCTTCCTTCCTCTTTCACCTAATTCACCCTTTCATGATGGGCCAAAAGCCCCCATCCCATCTTTACAACCATCATCATCATTCCTTACTCGTCACACACTGCTTCATGTCCCAATCATCATTCAAGAAAATGAAAGAAAGGTTAACAATTATTCCCCTTCCTCTTAATTCCACAAAGGTGCCACTATTATTCTCTTGAACCTTAATTATTAGAAGCTTATGAGAAACATACCTTCCCTATTCGTACTTCTTTATCCAGTAGGTTAACCAATTTCAGATAAGGATAAGATAACCCATTTTTATTCTAATATGGCCAACCTACTTCCCCCTTTATCCTAACCAAGTCACTCACCCCTCAAGTCCTATTGGGATATAGTCATATGCCTTAACTTACCCCCTTAAACTTAAAGTTAACCCCAAAACTTCCTTTACAACCTTACCTAGGTTTAACCAAAATTGGGTTGGGCTAATTAAGGCCCAACAATAATTAGTGGTTATTTAGTGAGTAGATCCATGTAAATGAATTAGTATGTATATGAGGGTTAGTGGGTTGTTGGTAGGTAAGAAGTAAAAACAAAAACCTAACTAACCATGGAATGAGATCAACTTGGGGATTTAAAACCTAATGAGAAAGTTTTTAATCCATCCACCATCCACCCTTCATTGTGCGCTGGTGATAATTTGTTCACTTTGGTTTTAATTTACACACTATTTCAATTTCTTTTGAAAATGGGTCTTTGTTGTCGTTGTCGTCTTGTGGTGTATTGGGAAGTTTAGTTTTAAGAATGTAAACTTAAAATGTTACATTTTTAACTTGGTTCAATTCTATGTTACTTCCTTCTTTTTCCATTGTAACCAATTTCATTGGTTATTGAAAAAATAGTTGGTTATTAAAAAGGTTATCAATAAAGTTATTAATAACCTACTAATAGGTTTTCACATTTTTTGAAAACTAGTTAGAGAACTTATAGACCTTGTAGGTAGCATCCATAAAATTGGCAAAATTTTTCTAGGTCAAATCAATGTTGGCTTGTTATTGGGAAAATAATAGATTATCAACAAGGCTATCAATAAGATTATTAATAATCTACTTCTAGGTTTTTTTTTTTTGGTTTTTTTTTGGGGGGTCCCTTTTGTTGTTGGTACTCAAAACCAACCAACTTTACATGTTGGTGGTGATGAACCCTAAATATTATTTGGAAGGTTCTTCATTAATCCCAATAATGGACAACCTTCTTGATGATAATAATAATAATAATTTGGTGGGACTTGAAAAATACTAAGCCTTCACCAAAGAAATTAGGGTTGCCACACTCACCCATTGTTTGTTATCGTTACTCCCCTCATTCACCTTATTAAGGCAAGTTAAGCTAGAGAGTGTTTAGTTCCCAAGGAAAGGTTTTCACAACCCAAGGAAGCAACAACAAGAAGTTTGATTTGTTGAAAACCACAATTATAAAACATTTTTAAAAATTAATTTTTTGTTAAATATCAAAATTGGTGCTTTGATTTCTTAAAATTGCTTGGTCAAGGGTCCATATACCCAACCCCTAAATGCAAGTTTTTATTTTATTTTATTTTAAAGAAAATAGAACCATCCAACATTTATTTAATCTTTCTAATTCATGGGAAATTATAATCTTTGCTTTCTTTTTATGTTGTTGTTTTTCCTCGATAATGCTCTTGCTCCTCTTATTTCAAATTGCTATTTCCTCCTTTTCATGTTTTTGTAGGTGTGGGAGGAACAAGCTTTCCAAATTCAACTTTTTAAAACTAGACTTGAAGGTGAGGGTGTTTTTTCCCCCAAATGTTTATTTGTTGATGGCTTGTCACTTGTTTTGATTATCCATGTTTTTTTGGTTAATTTTGATTGACAAATTTTTGTTTGTTGTGTGCAGGAATTATTTGGACATTGTACATTTAATTTTACACATTGCATTTCATTGCACATTTGCATTGTGTATTTTTTTAGCACATTGCATATATATATATAGTTTATAAATTTATAAATTTATTTTCACACCATATATAAAAAAAATTTATTTTGACAAAAAATATATATTTCTTATTTCTCATTTAGGGTAAGTAATATTTTGCTAAAAGTGGGGGAGTTAACTCAAAATGAAAATCTAATTTTGATTGAAGAAGAAAATGAAATTATCAAAATGAAATGAATGAATATGTGGGAAACGTAGAAAGTGGAAATGTGCAAATAACAAAATAGCAAAACTGAAAAGATTGTGGAATAAATAATGAAAATCAAATTTCAAAAATTACATGTTCAAAGAAAATTTTGGAAAGTCCATAACATAAATGCTCTATGTTGGGCATTTTATTGTGTGAATGATGGGAAAAAGGTTGAAATAGCAAATCATCAAGTGATGAGATGCATTATGTGTTATGTTGATCCTGTAAATGTTCATAATCAAAGAATTAAAGAAAGAAAAGCTTCAATAACCTATTATAAGACTTCAGGTATAACTACTTTAAAAAAACATGTTGATGCAAATCATTCCATAATTGCAAAAGAAAATTAAGAAGAAATTAACAATGTAATACCAAAAAGTGTTGAAAGACAACTTGCAAAGAAAAGGCTAAATGCCCTAGGAAATGCAATTTATTTATTTTTGGTTGTAAAAGAACCTTTCAAAAAACATGATGTGTACCAAAAGGACTTTTGGCAAGACCTTGGCCATTTAATTGTGAAAAATAACTTACCATTGCAATTTGTTGAAAGTGTCTACTTTAAATGTTTAATTTTACATTTATCTCATAGAGTTGTCTTCCCTTTTAGAAATTTATTTTCTCAAGAAGTATTACTTAACTTGGTGGAGAAAACGAAATAAATCTATGTTTTGCCAAAATTAATAGATTGTATTTTTGATACAACAAGCTTTGACTTGTGGGTGTCCAAGGTGGCACATGATATATTTGCTCTTGTTATTAAATTTTTGGGACTTAATTGGCAACCTAAGTAGGTAATTATTGGTTTGTTTAAGGCAACAAAAACTATTGGGCAAACATTGGCCAACAATTTGACAAAGTTGCTTGATCAATATGGGTTAAGAAACATAGTCATTGCCTATGTTAAAGATGAGGGCTAAAGTTTAAATATTATGATCTAGTTGTTTTGAAATTTGTTGCAAAATGTGAAGTATTTGGTTTGGATGAAAGTTTTCAAGGTATTTGTTTTGGCCATGCTTTTTCCAAAGCATGTCAATATGCTACTATTGACATAAAAGTTTGCATAAATCTCAAGTTTGTTTCAATCAAATCTACACAATCAAATTTGCAAAAATGTATAACTTGGCTTAAAGAAATCTAGGAAGGGTAGACAAGAATGGAACAAGGCTTGTTCAGATTTTAATCTTCCCCCAATAAAATTAAATATTTTAATGAAAACAAGGTGATGATTTTATCTATTGTAATTTTTTTCTTTATAATTGTTTTCCATAATTATTGTCTTTTCTATTTCTTATTGATTTGCTCTAGTTAAACATTTTAACTTTGCATTTTAAATTTTGTTTAGAGATTTGTTAACAAAATCATTATGTTTTAGGAAGCCTTGCAAGTCAACGATGATATTATCCTTTGTTACAATAAGTATAATATTGTTAGAATATGTGGAAGAGTGCCTCCTCTTCTTACTTGGCACTTTTCCAAAATAATTGTGGATTTTTTTATCTCCTATTGTGACTATTTGTGTTCTAAACCAATTTAGTAGCCACTGGTTGTTTTTTATGCATTACAATTTGCCATTATTATGTGCTTAAAATTCACGGAAGAAATTACAAACCCATTTGCCCTAGTCAATTTGATTGATGATGATTTTGAGATTTTTAAAATCTGTTTTTGTTTGGTTCCATCAGAAGGGAATTTGTGGTGTTTTGGATTCTTTTATTATATATATATATATATATAAGGTTCACAACATGTTGCCTTTGATGTTAAACCCTAGATTCAAAAGCCTTCATTTAGTATTTTTTTTGTTGGCCAAGAGGAAGATATAAGTATTGTGAATGAATATGATAGGAGAACCTTGTATCTTATGTTTTTGAAGTGTTATCATCATTTGCATCCAATGATAGAATCTATTGGATGTGTAGATCAAACAATTGTTGAAAATTGTAGTTTGAATATTTTTCAACAAACTGCATCCATAAGCGAGCCCACAAAGGAACTTGTCACTAGGGAATTATTGATTTTCAAACATTATTAAGTGGATCCCAAACACATCATGTGTCCTTTTCAATGGTGCGGAAAACATGAAGCCATGTTTCCTACAATTGGTTTTTCGGCTTGTCAAATCTTATGCATTGTATGGCCACAAATTTAAATTGATTTTTTTTCCCCCTTAATGGACATACTTACAAACTTAAAGAGATGTCATTTATAACTAAACAACTTTAAAATTTTGATTTTTATGAGAAAAAATTGTTCAAGTGATCCTAGAGTTGGATGTAAACCACCTTCCAATTAAGGCTTTCAATTAAGGCGAGTTAATTGAAACAAATTTAGATTTTGAAGAGGAATTGAAAAAAATTGAAAGTTCATTTGAACGGGATGAAATAGTGAACATATAGAATGATGAACAAAATTTAAGAAATTGTTTTTTGTGCAATTTTGTTATTTTTAAAAATTAAAAGTTAATATTTAAAATGATAAAATTTATAACAATTGATATGTGAAAACTGCCTTTGAAAACTGACTGGTATAAGATGTGTGAGAACCGACGCTTTGAAAACCAGGTGAATAAATTTTTTTGAGACCCTGCCCAGGTCTTTAAAAGAAGAAAATAAAAAGGAGAAAAAGAACTGAGTTGGGTCTCTAAATACATTCTAATACCCGGACCCAATGGTTCTTAGAAAAGCTAGAGAACCGCCCAACACTGGACATAACTGGGGGAGTCATGTGTCATCTGTTTCAGGGCTCTAATTTTTGTTGGGTTTTGTCTATCTTATCTCCTTCTCACTACGCAATCACTGTCCTCTTTCATCACCTTTCAACCGACTTTTGAAGAAAGTAATGATCAGCTTTTCATGGGAGATTTGATTTTGCACTCTTCCCTACTGTATTATGTAGGGACACACACCAACACCACATCCAGAAAACCAATGCTCCAAAGCAGATGCAGACCAAAGCATGGAAAAATAAATTATAAAAATTGGGGGGGGGGGGGTTAAATTTATTAAAAAAATTAAAATCCCCTTTTTCACAGCTCCCCATGCATGATACTAGTAGATATTAGGTACCCAAAAGACCACCCTTTTGGTTGCATGCCAAAACACATAACATGGCCCAACATCCACATGCAAAAATGTAATGTAGTTGGGTGCTTTTGAAAGAATTCCTCCAGAAGTCAGTCACAACACACCACACATACATAAAAAAACATTTACTTGGTAAAGTGAGAAACACTCATGAATGAATTTACATGTTTTCTTATAAAGAGTAGGTCCAGGTCCTAAGGGAGTTCCAGGAGCAGTACAATGCCCTATATAGTATGTACTTTGGATGAAAGTAAAGCCTTTCAAATAGGGTACTCTGGATGAAAGTACAGCCTCCAAATAGGGTACTCTGGATGAAAGTACAGTCTTCTAATAGGGTCGAAACAGGTTTGGACTGTGAACACTGGAAACACTCACAACACAAAATGGTCTCCACAAAGGCCCCAGGGAAATAAAAAAATAAAATGACTTATTCTGATTTGCCGGCTTCGGATTAACATTCTATGGACTGCGTAACCGGCGAGAGCAGCCCCCCCCGGTTACCGGAAAGCTTGAGCCATATTACAGGACATAACCGATGACTCAATGGATGGGATTTCACCTGTCCTTAACCGATGGCTACTTGGACGTCTGGGATGAATGCTGTTGTCGCTGTCCGCATAACCCCCCCCCCCCCTGCCTGTCTGGCTGCCCAGTTTTTAGGCAGTGGATATGGGTTGTAACCCGAAACCTCTCTGCCAATGGGGTGACACCACAGCACCAATTTCCACGGCGGAACCCGTTTATGGACTAACTCACCAACTTGAGGATGCCGATTACAGGAAATAATTTTGGTGTGTCGAAGTTACTTCTGGTACCTGGTAGTGTCCTTGAGCTGGTTACCAGACATAACCTCCTGTTTAGGTGTTTGAAAGCGACCCCCTAATCCTAATGTGGGTGGATGAAAACTTTTATAACTTTCTTGCAGATGGATGAAAAAACATATAACCCCACTCTCCACGGATGAAAGAACATACCATCCCACTCTCCATGGATGAAAAATCATATAACCCCACTCTCCATGGATGAAACTCTATAACCCTGAAAATCTCTGATCGAATGATGTATGCAAGGGGGAAAAAAGGGGGGGTGGGGAGAGAGGTGTTATGCATTAGTGAGATATGAGGGGAGGGCCAATCCAAAGCTTGAAAAGTTCTGAATAGATGGTTAAGTTGGATGAATATGGTAAAAGCACTGAATAGGTAGGTACCTAGTGGCCCAAATAGGGTGGGTGGGTGGGTGGGTAGGTAGGTGGAGGGGGGGTTAATGGGTGGACCTGCTCTGAGTTCTGTACTTTGAAAAAAACTTACAGCAGCAGCCTGAGAGCAACAGCAGCAGTTGTGGGAGTCTGATGAGAGAGAGAGAGAGAGAGAGAGAGAGAGCCTGGGGCCAAACCATTCAACCAGTGGCTGATTTGTTACCACTTAGCAAATCCACTATCTCTTGCTAGGCTACTACTGCCAAGAAGAGGAATAGAGGAGTCCGGACGCCTCCGCATATAAGATGAAGGAGAACTCTTGTTTCGTGAGCCAGAATATTTTGAACAAAGACAGAAACTTGCTTCTGGAACAAGCATTTGACTTAGCCTATTCATATTATTATTCCATTCCTATCCCCAGGCTCCCCTCTCCTTGCCTCTGAGTTGACTTGTTATTTCTCTTCAGGATTAAGATAAATTGGGTACTACGATCAAGTGTGTGGTGGTCGGGCGGCCCACGGTAGTGCACCCCCCCTTCTTGTCTCCGCCCCTTTCTTTTGTTCTGGTGTAAAAAGTGCATTCCTGAGTTTATTCTGTTTATGCAAAAGAGAAAGGAATAACAACAACATCCAACATACCTGGTACACACCCCACACACAACAACACAAACGGAACGGGAAGTCACATTTTCCATTTGGTGGATATACTTGGGTAGAGAGAGCATCACATGGACTTTGGGTGATGATCATTTGGGGAATATATGTCGTTGCAACATAAACAACATCGTCTACCAAGAAGCACCCACCCTACTCAAGCACAGCCCAAAATTTTATTTTAAACAGCAAGGGGTCAAGAGGAAGGGGAAAAAAAAGGGGAGGGGGTGGTGGCCACCTTACAATAGAATTTGGATATGCCCCAGGGTGGGGTGGGGGGTGTGTGGGGGCAAAAGAGCATGTGGCACTATGAACTTTGTTGTGATACTTAACTTACTCATCCGTCTCAAAAGGAAAAAGGCTCTGCAATAACAACCCCACAACAATCTTCCCACCAATCCCCGGCCTTTACATCATGGGGAAGGGGAGAACCGCAACACAAGCTACTGTGCCCATACTTTGGAAGTTAGGAGCCAATTGGTTTGTCTTCAAGCCCATTTTTGGGTCCTCAGGAATCTAGCGAAGAAGATACGCCATCATCATGATGGGGTTGTAGTAGCAGGAAGCCAGCAATCATGTTTGCATCCAGATTGGAACAAACAGTATCCCTTTGGAACCCACTCTTGTTTTATTTAATTTGATGCCCCCCCCCCCAGTGTACTGGACTAGACTATCGGGTCTATCAAAGTTCTGGAGTGTCCATATATAATGGATTTATCCTACAATTCATCATTATCACCACCACCATCCCTACTTTCAATGCAAAATATAAAAACACATACGGAGGAGGAAAGCAAAACATAAAAACACATACCGCAGCCAAAGAACAAGAAGAATGGTTGTAATTTGTATCAGGTCCCATATCTCAAGTACTGTTCACCAGGTGTTACTGTGGGAACTTCATGAAACATTTCCTATTTTTAACTGTTAGCCTGGTTTTTTAACTTTCCAGATCGGGAAGCCCATTATGTGATGAGATGAGATGAGTCGCTTGTTACTATAAAGTTTACACATAATTTAGGGTATTTCACCTGGACGACATACATCCTACCAAGGTTAATCATTTGTGTTGCATAATATTTATTAAATAATGGAAAATTTTATAACACAATTTCAAACAAATTTATTTCAGTGAAATTAGGCATTGAGGTTTTCTTGACTTGACTTAGGTGAAATCAACACATGGGATTTCCCATGAAGCAATTTTGAAGCATATTTTTAGAGAATTAGGCCTTGTGATAATAATAGAGGCCTAATTAATTATTTGGCACTTTTCCTTTCCATTTAATTTTGCCCTAACTTGAGAGTCATTTACTTTTGAACGTGAGTACTACTAGAGCTTGTGATAAATTGTAAAGTCTGCAGCAGCAGCTGCAGCCGCCATGAAGAATAGTAATAGCAAAAGACTTTTTATAAAAGCAAAATAGGTGCAAGGAACATGCTTATTCCAATTTTGTCTTCTTCTATCTGGCAGTTGCACAAATTCGAGGGTACTCTGGGGATTAACCCTTTTAAAAGCTACAAAATTTGAGGGACACATGTCCTTTGTTTTTTTTTTTGGGTAAAAAAATTATCAGAATGCATTTGGATGTGGAGACAACCAAAACAAATCAAAAAAATTCTCGTCAGACAAACAGACTTGCTTGTGTGTGTGTGTGTGTGTGAGAGGACAATGTATGTGATGGACATAAATTGACCAACTACCCAACAGACCGGCTGAAGGGCTGCAAATAGATTGCATGTGAATTGTCTTTGATTGGGTTGTACATCTCAACCCAAAAACAAAGGGTTAAAATTCTCTCTTTTCCCAATCACTTCCTTTATTAACAACATGTACAAACAAGTGAGTTGAAAAACAGGTGCACACTGCACAGACATCCCCCTTCACAACTAACTTACTCTAGAAAATCTCATAATCCAGATTCCTTCCAGTAAGTTATTCCCTTCCCGAGTCCCAAACTTCTTTGGAAAAATCTCTCGTAATCAAGCATCCTTCCATTCATGACTTCTTTGGAAAATCTGGAAATTAAGCATCCCTTCATAACTTCTTTGAAAAACCTCAGAAATTAAGCATCTTGAAAAATAATATCCATCAATGTGCATGATGCAATTTTCTTTTTCTTGGGTGTGGGGGGGGGGGGGGGGGGGGGGGGGGGGTAGGGAGAATTTTTGCATTTTTTCTGACCTGAGAAATATCATTTTCACACACTATGCAAGGGATTTTTGTTTTAAAAAATGGGCCAAATTTGCTAAATTTTGAATTTAAAAAATCACCAAATTTTTACAACAGGTTCCAACTTTCAGCAGGCAGTAAAAAAAAAAAAAATTCTTTTTTGTTAATTTGTTGATTTGACAAAAGCGACGTAGATATATTTTCTGAAAAAATAAATTTTACACTGGAAAAACACATTTTCCCAATTCTTCTCACCCCAAAAACCCCCACCCAAAACAAAATCATTGGCATGATGAACCCCTCTCTTTTCCTCCAACTTTGCACTAAACTAAATTATACACACACACACACACACA
>Ga0116229_10012004_pt1 | contig 12609 bp, 3 predicted proteins | sample S1TSphgellanicum_3_FD_87313 | JGI IMG/M metagenome (GOLD analysis project Ga0116229, IMG submission 87313) | Host-associated microbial communities from peat moss isolated from Minnesota, USA - S1T2_Fc - Sphagnum magellanicum MG | ecosystem: Host-associated > Plants > Peat moss > Unclassified...
ATGGCCTCTTATTATGCCCTTTATTATATTACGGGAATGGCCTCTTATTATGCCCTTTATTATATTACGGGAATGGCCATTATGGGGGCTTTAACCCCTTAATTGGTTCATTGTAGTGAAATTAAAATTGTTGGGAAGTTGGCTCAAACTACCCAAGTCATTATTAGAAAACATGTCTTTTTTTTCCTTATTTTTGTTGACTAAAAGAGTAAAAAATAACGTCATTGTTGACTGAAATTTTGACTATTTCAATTGACAATGACATTTTTTCGACTCTTTTAATCAATAAAAAAAAGTTTAATAAAAAAAGACGTGTTTTTCTATTAGTGAATGGAGACTAGAGACATTACCAACAATTAGAGACCCAATTTGATTTGGGATTTTTTTCCAGTGTTGGGCGGGTATTTGAAGGTTTGCTAAATATTAACCAAGTTTTACCCCATGTATATATATAGATATATATCCACAAATGTTGAATTTTTAAAGAATTGACCTTGCGTCGTACCCAAACATTTTAGAAAGTTGGTACTTGCCCCCACCTCATAACCAAAACTTTTAGAAATTCAAATAGCTTAACCATACCTGATATGAAGGGAAATAAATGGAAAGGATATCTCCCAAAAACTTATATACCCTTTTATTATTCAATTTACACCCTTTCAACATATTATAGTTAGGGTCAAGGATTTTGTAGTTTGTAATGCGCATGCTTATTTCATTTTTCACAATAGCTTGAACTTGCAAGTTCACTTTGAGTTTTTTATTAGTGCGTTGTCTGAACTATAAATGCAAGTTACTAGTTATTGGAGCTTTATAAGACAAATCAATTTTCTTTCAAGGGAACATGGCTACTATAGAACCCATTGAATTAGAAAAAGGTAAGTGGTTCTAGAGCTTTGTATCTTTTTTTGAGTTTAAATCATTTTATTTGGTTTCATTTATTGCACCATCATTTTTACATTGGTATGAAAGTTGTATGTTCAAGTTGCCAAGGTGGTGGAGGACAAGAGAGTTCAATGTGAGGCATTCTTGCACACCTTCAACATGAAGATATGCACTCACAAACCCGCTTGGAAGTGGAACTACTATGTAGTTGTAGTCTAACAAGTAAGGTGGTTCAATGTAATGCAATGAAATTCACTAATAATATAAAGCGTTGTGTCCACTTGGAAGATACAAAAACATTGTGGGAGAATGATAACTCACCATGATGGAATGTGAAGGGGCATTATGTTGATGTTCATTCAATGTCACGCTTGATGGTGTTCACCCTTGTGTTCCATTCGTCATAACATTTACACACAACCTCCTAATCTAACATGCATTGGATTTTTGAAAAGATAATCTAAAAAGGAGTCGTGTTACAAAATCTTATAAGTTTTTTATTTTTTTGATCAAGAGTTAAGCTTTGGGACTAAAAATCACTTTGCTTAAATTCAAGAAAAAACAGACAAATTCAACCCCCTCTATTTTTGGCAAGTGTAGTTCCCTTACAACAACCTTGATGATGCTGAAATTTGGAGAGAACCTTTTACACTTCCTAAACAAGAACTATTTTAAGTTTGACCCAAATCCAACAATGGATTTGGGAGGAAAAACTATTTGAAATAAAACTCCAGAAGCTTTGTCATGGAAATCCTTCCATGTACTCCCCTATAACACCTTCTATTCCCGGCAATTGTAACTCCCTTACAACCAAACTGATGATGTTGAATTTTGGAGAGAACCTTAAACATTTTTTAAACAAGAATTGTTTTAAGTTTGACCCAAATCCAATCGCGGATTTGGGAGGAACAACTATTTGAAATAAAACTCCAAAGGTTTTGTCATGGAAATCCTTCCATGCTGATTTCTTGCACATATCTTTTTCATGAACACTTTTCCACACATAAAAACTAATCTTTTCTTCACACATTCCTTCTCTTATTTTTCCCTTCCCCCACACAAGATACTCCTTTCTCCCTTGGTAAGCCTCCATGACCTTTCCTTGAACTTGTTCCCCTTGTCCAATGGAAGCTTCGAAATCCTCCCTTCCAATCAATGGCCTCCTCATCCTTCAAGAGCTAATGAAAATTGAGAATGATTTGCCCTCCAATTGATTTTAGGATGAAAATTCTTAGGCCCAATGAGACACAAAAAATATTCCATCCTCCAATCAAATAGGATGACAATCTTCATGACTAATGGGATTGGAGGATTCATCCTTCCCCTTATCTTGGATATCTTGATTAGGTTCTTGAGCTCGATCCTTATCCTTTTCGTCTGTTGACCCTCACATCCTACTTCTTCATCCTAATTATTTCAAGTAACTAACTACTAGGACAATTTATCGGTAGTAAAAGGTAAATATCCTTGAGTCCTTACTTGATTAAACCAATTCAATGGTTGAAGTAACATCCCTGCGTACCATTTATTCTTTTAATATCCCTTATTTATTTTTTCTTCTATGCACTAATTAACTATGTAGTACATAGTAAATTGGAATTAAAAATTGCATCACAAAACCCCCCCACATATTTCTAGATCCACCGTCAAAATTAAGGTTCGATGAATCCATTAGATCTAGGATGTTCGAGTTTTCATGAGGTTCCGCCGTCACTCCCACACCTTACACTTACCTTAATTTGTTAAATAAAAGAACCTCGACCCCTTCTGAATGCAAGTACCACATTGTTTCTGCTACCCTCTTGGTTTTTGTTCATGTAGGTGAGAATTTAGTCATGGTGGATGATGTCGCTACACCTTCGAATCCTTTAGTTTCACTAGTAGAAAAGGAAGAGCTTGAAGAAGCATCGTTTGACATGAATGTCTTTCAACGGTCGTGCAAATAAGAACTATCTAGAAGAATGGTGCGCACTCGAGTGGATTGTTCCGCATGGGATCGTCGATTGCCTTTTAACTCACATGCCTTAATAATCTATTTAGAATTTGTTCATGCTTGTGGAGCCACACTCGAAAGGTTTGAAGAGTGTTAATGTGAAGCCGACGATGTTCGTCTTCATTGTTGAACTTGGGTTCCCGGTGATGGCCATTATCGTTGGCTGCGAGGCCCAATCAACCCCCTTTCCATGGAGCATTGAGCCGAATACCTAGCTCGCACCATTCGTCGCATTCTGGAGTTTTTGCGATTGCGATATATTCCCTTCAAGTTATTTACTAAGTTATAATTTACCTGAGGCCACTTAGGTGGAAATGTTAATACTTAAATTTGATTTTGATTCTATTTAAGAGTCTGATAGAAGTGAAGACTAAATAAAGATGTATTATGATTGCATCTTAGAAATCTTTCAAGTACATTATTCGTGCCTGAAGATTATTCTACAGACCAACTTAATACCGTTATGGTGAAATGTTATTGTTAATTATGGGCTTATATTCCTAATATATCAATAACTCACATCTAATTCTACATCCCCTTTCCCTTCTCTACAACATAAAAGGATAATGCACTTTAAAAGGTTTACTAGGTCCTAAAATTAACTAAGCCTTGCATTAATTTAAATAAAAGATTCTTCTACGCTGAAACATCCAAAGGCTAATTCAACTTTTAATAATTATTACTTGGAGGTTTATCAGGATTCAAATCATTAATACCAAGGAAAACTATGGAACTAAAGCTTAACAATTTGTGGTATTATAATCCATGGCTCACATTCAACATAAATTTGGTGATTGTTGGCAGCATTTTTGGTCCCTGATCTTGGAGTTTTGTTGTGTTTCATTGGTGGAGGATAATGATTTTCAACAAATTTCTGGTGATTGTTGCAACGTCTTGGGTGTCTTATGTTTGTTTCATTATTTTAATTCTTTTGTTTTGCACCTTGATGTTGTAAGTTTTTCTTGATTGAAGGCACACACAAAACAACAAGGGTTCAAAGGAACTTGTTGGAATCCAAACAATTTCCTATTGATTTAGAAAGTTGCAAGTGTGTTTTATCTTAGTGGTGCAAAGAACATAAGTTTTTAACCATTTTTCTTTTCATGTGACATATCTTTGGCATTCCAACAAGCCAAATTGAAATCAAACATATTTTTTCCATTGTTGGAATATTGATAACACTTTGTAGTTGTCGTTTGCCAATAAAAAACTTGCACAAACTAATTTTTGTCCTCAAGAATTGATCCATGGATTGGCTACACGAAACCAACTAATTTTGCCTTGGCATGCAAGGTGGAATCAAATTTGATAATGGAGTTGGAAGCTGAATTTCAAGATGAAGTTCATTGTGAAGATTTCCTAGACCTAAATGAAACCCTTTAGTTTCTTTATGCAAGTGGTTGGAGACTGATGTGCTTGTCCATGCTCTCTAGGTATGTTGAAAATGATGATTGAAACATTTGTCGTGGTTTAAGGTTTTAGGTAAACTAATCCGTGATTCTACATTGTGAAGGGGTTGATAATTTCTTGGTGTATTGTTTGGTGCTTGTTTATTATGGCATTCTGGTTTGTTATTTGGGTTTTAGTTTAGAATTTAAAATGTCCAATTTTTTGTTTATGTTTTGTGCAAAATATTTAACCCCTGAAATCCAATTATGATTAATTGCATGAAGTAATGAAGGGACTTGTAGGCCCATGAGTACATGTTGTTTATAGCGGTGGGGGAAATTGGCGGGGTTATGTAGGGACTTGTGGGCTCATAAGTGTGTTGTATCTAGTGGTGGGAAAAATTTGTGGGTTACATAGGGACTTGTGGGCCCATGAGTGTGTTGTATCCAATGGTGGGGGAAATTGGTGGGGTTACATAGGGACTTTCAAGCTTATGACTATGTTGTATCCAATGATGGGGAAATTGACTAGGTTATATAGGGACTTGTGGGCCCATGGGTGTGTTATAACTAATGGCAGGGAAATTGGTGGGGTTACATAGGGACTTTCAAGCTTATGACTATGTTGTATCCAATGATGGGGAAATTGACTAGGTTATATAGGGACTTGTGGGCCCATGGGTGTGTTGTAACTAATGGCAGGGAAATTGGTAAAGTTACATAGGGACTTGCAGGCCTGCGGGTGCATTGTGGCCAATGGTAGGGAAATTCGTGAGGTTATATAAAGACCTGTAGGCCCGCAAATGCATCATGTCATGGGCACAAAAACAACCAAGATTTCCCAAGGACATGAACAAGGGTAAGCCTAATTTCAAATTCCAAATCATGAAACAAGAACATAACATGTGTAAAATAAGATTTCAACAGAATTTTATTATAATAACAAAAAAAAGAACAAAATAAGGTTGTGATAAAAGAATGTACCCAAAACTAGTGTTTAACAAACTGAAAGTAATGGGGAATTCTACTTCTATTTATACCCATTGGGCACCTAATTCAAGGAAATTTCCTAAGAAATTTTCAACCTACATGTAGCCCATGTTCACCCATGTGCGTCCACGTGTAACCATGTGTGGGACATGTCCACCCATATGTGAATTGTGAATGAATTAAAGCTCAACTAAAAATGAAGTAAAAGTTAATTAAGAATTAACTAAAAGTGAACTAAGAATTAATTGGAAATAAATTGAAAATGAATTAAAAGTGAACTAAAAATGAACTAGAAGTGAACTAAGATTTAACTAATAATTAATTGGAAGTGAACTAAGACTTAACTAAAAATTAACTGGAAGTGAACTGGAAATGAATTGAGATTTAATTAAAAGTTAACTAGAAGTGAACTAAGATTTAATTAAAAGTTAACTAGAAGTCAATTAAAATTTAACTAAAAGTTAATTGAATGTGAATTTAAACTTTAGGTACAAGTCCATTACAAATTATGGGTGAACATTCATATGAATGAACTCCATGGCATTGGGATTTTGTGACACATTGTATCCATTGGTAGGAAAATTGGTAGGGTGATGTGGGGACTTATGGGATTACAAGTGTGTTGTATGTAATAGCAGGGAAATCAATGAGGTTTTAGAGAGATTGTGGGTTGATGAGTCCCTATATCTAATGGCACAAAAATCCACAAGGTTCCATAGAGACTTATGAATGTTTCTTTCATCTATTTCTTCTAGGTGTATGTGATTTTAAAAAATTTGTCTCTTCAATTTTTTCAATCTTGGATTTATTGGTTAATGTTTGTTATATATGTTTTCATGGGTCTATTTCTTTTGTTTCATCAATTTGTTGTAAGGATATCATATTTTGTGGGTCTTATGTGTGTGGGTGTTAGATGTATGTATGTGGTTTCTATGTCTCTAACAAGTTTGCTATTTGATTTGTGTTTAAAAATTAGAATGTTTTATGTGTCTCAAGTCTTAAATGTCAAAATATTTCAAGTTTCAATTAAGTGTTTAGTTTAGTTTTTATGTCTTTTGGAATTTTATTATATTTGGTCTTGGAAGTCTTGGAAGTTTGTTGTACTATTTGATATTGGAAATTTGTTGTTTCTAGTTTTGGATGTCTAGTGTGTGGCTTTGTGTCTTTTAAAAGTCAAATTATATGTTGCTTGCCACAATGTGGGTTGTTTGATAACTATTTGTCAATTTGTGTTTTAATTTCCACTTTGTTAGTAGTTCGAGGAATATGATTTGAGAACCAAACAAAAGATGGAATGAACAAAAAGTTTCTTAAAACTTAAAACCATGTGTAATAGAACAGAAAAATTTCAGTTTGGTTCATTACTCATTAATGATCTTTAGAAGAGTTTAGTTGTTTAATTACAAGTAGTAAGTTTGTTTAGTTCAAAAACTTCAAAAAAATCAATGACCCTCCTTCAATTGATGTTGTTTATTTTATTCATGTAATTGTGTTTTCAACTACTTGAAAATGCAAAAACTTGGGTTAGACCCATGTTTTGTATTTGTCAAAGACTCAGGCTGAATGGGTGTTCTACATATTCTCTTTTTAAGAAATGCAAAGACCTAGGCATTGTATTTGTCAAAGACTTAGACTTGGTTTTGAAAAAAAGATTTGTCAAATAACATGGTCAACTAAACTACATATACTTGTTTGTGTATTTTTCAAAGAATTAGGATATATACCTAGTTAAATCATGTAACTAAACCCCCACCCTTGGCTCATACCCATTCATCATTAGTTTTAAAAACTTGGACCCTAATGATTATTTAAAATTCAAAAATGCAAAAGCCCAAACCTGGGCAATTCCTTTAAAACATCCTTAATGCACTTGAATTCGGTTAATATTCTAAAGTCAAATACTTGCCCAACAATAGTTTTTTCCTTTGATGTTTGTCACCCATTGTTAAACAAAATATATTATATAAAATCTTTTGTCATGGAAGCCGAATGCCATTAAAGATGGCATCCCCTTTTCAATTGGAAATGGTAAAAAAAAAGAAAAAAAGAAAAGAAAATGTTGAACGAAACAAAATAAAATCCTTGATTTTTCTTTGCAAGAGAAGGGCTAGTGTTTTGGTTATTCCATGTTTTAGGGTGCCTAGGAACCAACGAGTTTTTTATAAGGAAATTGAAGAAATAAAAAATGAGGTTATTTTTCGAGTTTTTAATGGCCAAAAATTAGAAAAAAAAGGAAAACTCACCATAGTGTTATATCTTGTTCTAGTAAAAAACCATAAATATAACAAGATGATTTAAAAATTGTGCTTCATATATGGTTTCTAGCTAGATTCAACTAAATCTTCTTAAGGACGATCTTCACTTTTTCTACATCTTCCCTATGGAATATTGATATTTAGGCAACATAAAAAAATCCCAAAAAATAAACATTGGTGGGCACTAAGGCTTGCATAATAGTTCTTGTAAATGCAATTGGTGAAGAAGAAACTTGCAAGAATAGACTTGGACAAGGGGCTATTCTTGTCATTGCCAGCGGTTTGGTTCTTGGTCATTTGTCGGGATGGGAAGAAGTTGAGGAACAATACCCAATGATTATAGGGGCTTCAAACAACTCGAGTTTAGAGAATTTTGGATTTCAAAGAAGTGTAGGTTTCAATGACAAACCTTGTGCGGCTAGGCTTTGGGCTGATAAACAAAAAAACAAGTGTAAACCTTAATTAAGGTTTTTAACAAATAACATTACACCAAAATGTGTCTTAGTTCATTCTGGGTTTCACTAGATTTTAAGTGAATTTGGACATTTTTACTTGGTGAAATTGGTTAACCCCCTAGTGAACAAGGACCAATTATTACAAATAATGAATTGTTTCACTAATACCTAATGAAACAAGGTTATTATCAAGTGAAATACAAATTTACCAAACCATTCACTTGTTAGTTAATTAACTAGCCAGCATGGAAATCAATTAAAATTAAATTATTTAATATATAATATTATTGATAATTTCATGATTTTTAGCTTATGATTTATTGACACATGTCACTACCTAGGCTAGATTAAAAACTTAACGTATGTAGGTAGGCCATGTAATCAACCTATGCATCTATTTTAAATAGGAGAATATTTGGTCAACTTACCATTGTTGACCACACCACACATAACATCATTCATGAGGTTTGATCCCTTGACTTTTATAATGAATGCAAACACCCTCATTATCAAGCCACTGCACTTGTTGTGATACTATGTTACATTACATTCTATTTATCAAATATTTCATTTTAAACATTATAAAAACATAAACTTTGAAAATTCATATTTTGTTGAGATTTTGTTCAAATGAAATGATTCGAGTTTACTTTTTTAAAAATTTCAATAATGTACATAATTACATTTATTTCTTTTTGAAAGTGTAAAATCATTTGAACAAAAAAAAAGTTGAATATCATATTTCAATAACATTTCAATGACCATTCTTTTGAAAAAAAAAAAAAATTAATAAAGGGATTATTTTTTTGCTAATATAATAATACTACCTATGCTAAACTACTTTCAATTATTATATGGTTATTTTTCATTTATTTAAATTATTTCACCTTTCGTTATTTACGGCTATTTATGGCAAGAATGATTTATGACTATTTTTGGTTATTTCACCTTATGCTATTTTTGGTTATTTTAAGTTACTTTGGTCTATTTTAGCTTATTTCACCTTAAAATATTTGTGGTTATTATAAATTTTTTGGGCTATTTTCTGTTATTTTTGGTTATTGTAAATTATTTCATTTAAGGCTATTTTTAATTATGTGGAGTTATTATTGGTTATTATTGGCTATTGAAAGCTATTTCACCTTATGTTATTATTAGCAATTCTAGGTTATAATAGGTTATTTCATTTTAAATTATTTTTGTTTATTATAGTTTATTTCACCCTAAATTATTTTTGGCAAATTTAAACAATTATAATATATGACTATTAATTATTTTTTTATTGGGGCTATTAGTGGTTATTAATGGTTATTTTATTGGTGGCTATTAGTGGGTATATTCTATTAATGGTTATTGGTGGTTATTTTATTGGTGGCTATTAGTGGGTATATTCTATTAATGGTTATTGGTGGTTATTTTATTAATGGTTATTATTAACTATTATATCGGTGGCTATTGGTTGTTATTCTATTAATGGCTATTGGTTGTTATTCTATTAATGATTATTGGTGGCTATTCTATTAATGACTATTTGTCGTAACCCTAACTTTAGGTTCGTGACTAGGACAAGGGCTTGCAAGGTTACGGGCTAAGAGGGAAGCCCGGGGGTCACATCTCATGCTTTCGGGAGTGCAAAATAATGTGAGGGAATGAACTTTCACACTCCCAAGTGAACTCCCATTTTGGGAGTTGGAGTCCCAATGGACTCCTGAATTTTTAGGGGGCAATTTCAAGGGTCAAAACCTGTTGGATTGAGACGTTATTTATATCATTGGAAATATATTGAAAGGTAGATGTCTAAAATGGGCTCACATGACCCATTCGAACATTTGAAACACAAGTGATGGCCAAAAGAAATGTCGGGAATCAAATTGGTAGTTTAACTCTCGGCCATTAAAAGTTGGGAATCGATTTGATTTCCTTGCGTGCAGGTGGCGTGCGACATATTATTGAAAATCTTTCAATGAGGGCTACAACTTTGCTTCAGACCTCATCTCAATTAAAGGTCTTCACACAAAGTTATGGGGCCCCAAAATCATGGGAGCCCCAACTTTGGGAATTTTGGGACTCCCATTTGGGAGTTTAAAGACAAAATGCCATTTGGATGTGGGCCTTGTGGAGAGGCACATAGTATAATATAAGGGGGAAAGTGATGGCTTCCCCCAAGTCCGGGCCGTGGTGAGTTTTGTGAGTTTGAATTTGCCCGTGGCTCATCCTAACACCAAAAGTGCTTTAACTATGCATTAACCAATTTGTTGTTTGGTTTGTGTAGGTTCGTGTAAGTGATTGAAGTGCTTGTCAATCTTCCTAATCCCATCCTAGAGCTCTGGCACGCTCGTCTACCCTCGAAGTGCTATGAGCCAGGGAACGTGCCCCAACTTCCTACTCTTTCGTTGTTTTCATCTTACACTCACATTTGAGACTCTTGAGGAGGTTGGGAGTGCGTCACCTACAAGTTGACATTCCAATCCATGTCACATTATTGGCAAGTGGTCATTATAGGATGGTTTTTGAACATTTTCAAGATTATTTTCATTTAAAAGATTTAGCGAGGGGACTCTTTAAGTGTTTCAACTTTGTTGTCATATCATTTAATGTCACATTCCACATCAAATTGCACGTGTCATTGAAGCGGCTCACCTTTTAGCCATGACCAAGCCTTCAGGTGGAATTTGTCCCATTACAGTGGGGGAAACATTCTATCGGCTCACAAGATGCACTTAATGCCTTTAATTTCGTGATACCTTTGTAACATATTTCTCCCCACACTAATTCAGAATTGCAACTAAGGACAATTGTGAAACAATAATCCATGGCATTCGGTGCACCCTGGACCTTCACCCCAACTGGGTTGTTTCTTAATTAGACATGGTAAACATTTTCAATTTGGTGTCAAAAGGGGTCATATTTCAAGATTTTCATGTAAGAGGTGGAGACATCATACAATTCATCACTTTTGTATGTGCATTCTATGCATTTGAATCTCCCTTGTTTTATAATCACCGTAATCATGAAAGTGATATCATAGTCATCCCATTTGCCATGGGAATTTGTTAAGGTGATCATGTGGGAAGGGCACTATTTACTTTAGCCCACTTTAAGGTGTTACGTTTTACAATTAATCATTTCATTTTTTTAATCTATTTCCATTTATGTGAATGACTTTCATATCATAGGTCCCTTTTCAATTGTATCATTTGTGTATGAAAATTTTTAGACTGAACTTTGTGTGATAGGTCTTTTTATCCAACCATAAAAATTTGTAACATGGTCACCCTTTGGCTTGTTGCTTGATTTCAACACCCTATCCCAATTTACTACCCCATCAAAAGGAATTAAAGTTTTGGGGGTTCCATTGGGCACCTTATCATTCACATTATTTTTCATCAAAGATGCCATGCTAAAGGATGTTTGACATGTGCACTTTTTCCATAAAATGGATGATGTTCAAGTAGCCTTTGGAATTCTAACTCATTGCTTCATGCAATGGCCATCATATTTCTTACGATGCACACCTCCCTCCTCCACCTTCTTAAAATCATTCATCCTTCAAATGTTTGGGCGTCTTTTGAGTCCATGATCCTTTGATAGCCCATAAAGACTTTTAGTTTGTAAACAAGTTTTTTTCCCAAGAACTTTTGGTGGCATTGGGTTCATACCAATAACCAGTCCTCTCATTAATGAGTTGACATTGTGTTCACCAAAGATGACATTTGCACTCTAGTGGATGTTGTCATTGCCAACCTAATGTGAATAGATTTTCTTCCCCAATCTTGTGTAGTTCAAGGATTTATTACCTCTAATGCGGTTCAAACTAAAAAAACAGAGGTATCACAACCAACACCCCATTAATCAATTCTTCTTTTTAATAATTGAAATATTTGGTTGTTTACACAAATAGGTTGAAGTCTTTTTACATGATTATGCCAATGCCATTTGGAGTTTTAAAAGGCTGAAGGACCCTTTCGATTTTGATTATTTTTCTTCACTAAAAAATTTCAATCACATTACAAAAAATGCAAGCATTTTCCATTTTAAGTCAAGAAATAACTCTAAGCCTAGTTACTTTTCAACTTCCACCCCTTCAAGACCAACCTCCCATTGCCACAATCGATTTACTGGAAGTAGTTGATTTTTGACATGGAGAAATATGATCGACCTAACACAGGTGGTCAATTTTTGACATGGAGAGATTTTGACATCGAGTTTGAGCTAACTTCACATCCTGTAAATTTTTCATTTTCCTTTTTCTTATTCCTTTTTACATTTTCCAAACTACAGGGTGTTTATAAATGAAGTTTTGTACGGTTGCATCATTCTTTGCTGTTTTTAAAGTGACGTCTCCTAAGTAGGTAGGTAATAGTAACGTGCTAATTTGGTACCGCTGCAAGTGGGCTGCTACCAATTTTGGAGTTTTGCGTCAACTTGCAACTACAATCAAAGAAAGGTTCCCAAATTAATCCCGATACATCATCTCCCCTGTACGCACAACGCAGTCGCCGTAGAAAACTGGAACTACAGAGGGAGTTTGGGGGGGGTGTGGGGGGGGGGGGGGGGGGGGGGGAGGAGAAAAAAAGAAAAAAAAAAGAAGAAAAACAGAAAAGAAAAAACGAGGCCAGCACACAAAAAGATGAAGAGAAAGG
>Ga0116229_10012007_pt1 | contig 12606 bp, 12 predicted proteins | sample S1TSphgellanicum_3_FD_87313 | JGI IMG/M metagenome (GOLD analysis project Ga0116229, IMG submission 87313) | Host-associated microbial communities from peat moss isolated from Minnesota, USA - S1T2_Fc - Sphagnum magellanicum MG | ecosystem: Host-associated > Plants > Peat moss > Unclassified...
CACCGGCAGCGGCGGCACGGCCCGCGGCGCCGTCTCGAGTGCCAGCGCGGCGGCGCTCGTGCAGTACGATCCCACGAAGTACTCGATCGTCGACACGAAGGACTTCATCAAGGGCGTCGACTACTAGCGAGTCGGACCGCGCCGAGCAGGGGCGACGCCCTGCGACCTCAGACGCGCCGCAGGTGCCGCCCGACGGAGACCGCGCTCCCGGCGAGCCCGATGATCGCGCCACAGAGGACGCCGAGCACGGCGACGCCGGGATCGAAGAACGTCACGCGGACGAGGTTCCGCGAGATCAGCGTCGCCGCGAGCCAGGTGAGCAGCAGTGCCAGCCCGCCGCCCAGGATCCCCTTCGTGAATCCCTCGATCAGGAACGGCGCGCGAATGAACCCGTCGGTTGCCCCGACGAGCCGCATGATCGAGATCTCCCGGCTCCGCGCCAGCACCGCCATCCGGATCGTCGCGCCGATGATGATCACCGCCACCGCGCCGAACGCGACGCCGAGCACGACGCCGACGAGACTCGCGATCGAGCGCATGCGATAGATCTTGTCGACCCAGTCCTGCGCATACTCGACGTCGTCGACGAACCCGTAGGTCGCGATCCGCGCCGCGACCGCCTTGACCGACGCCGGATCGCGATGCCCGGGCTTGAGCCGCACGTCGATCGACGCGGGGAGCACCGCCTGGGCGAAGACGTCGCGATACTCGGGGATCTCCCGCCGCGCGCGGGCGAGTGCCGAGTCCTGCGACAGATACTCGGCCGTCGCGACCTCGGGAAACGCGGCGATGTCGGCGAGCGCCGCCTGCACCGCCTCCGGTGCCGTCCCCTCCGTCAGGAACGCCTGGATCTCGACCCGCTCCTCGACCTGTGCGAGCGCGAGCCGAATGTTGAGCGCGACGAGTCCGAAGAGCCCAAACGCGAAGAGCGAGAAGGCGATCGTCACGACCCCCAGCGCCGAGAGCAGCGGGGCGCGGCGGAAGGCGAGGAGCGCCTCGCGAAGGGCCAGCGTCACGGTCGGCGTCGATCGCGGCTCACGCGACCCCGTCCGACGCGATCTCGTCCGACCCGAGCTCGTCCGACCCGAGCTCGTCCGACCCGAGCTCGTCCGACGCGGTGTCGCCTGATGACCCGCCATTCGCTGCGCCCGCGCCCGAGCCTGCGCCCGCCGCCTCGTCGAGCGCCCGCTGCCGCGCGTGCTCGGCGACCGCCGGGTCGCTGGAGTCGGCGACGAGCCGGCCGTGGTGCATTTCGATCACGCGGTAGTCCGAGCGGCGAATCAGGTCGATGTCGTGCGTCGCCATCAGCACCGCCGTGCCCGACGCGTTGATCTCGCGCAGGAGCTGGAAGATCCCCCGCGTCGCCCGGTCGTCGAGGTTCCCCGTCGGTTCATCGGCGATCAGGATGATCGGATCGTTTACCAGCGCGCGGGCGATCGCGACCCGCTGCTGCTCCCCGCCCGACAACTCCCGCGGATACGCCATCGCCTTCGCCGAGAGCCCGACCTGGGCGAGCAGCCGGCTGACTTTCGCGGGGATCGAGTCGGGCGGCGCGCCCGTCACCTCCAGCGCAAACGCGACGTTCGCGTGCGCCGTGCGGTCCTCCAGCAGGCGGAAATCCTGGAAGACGATCCCCAGCCGGCGCCGCAGCGTCGCGATCTCCCGACCCGAGATCGCATGCGAGTTCACCCCACTCACGCGTACCTCGCCGCGCGTCGGCCGCTCGTCCATGTACACGAGCTTGAGCAGCGTGCTCTTCCCCGACCCGCTCGGCCCCGTCAGCCAGACGTATTCGCCCTTCGCCACGTGCAGCGTCACGTCGTCGACGGCGACCCCCGTCCGCGGGTACTCCTTCGTCGCGTGCGACAGCTGGATCATTCGACCGACGACGCGTGCGCCAGGTCCAGCGCCTGCTCCAGATCGGCGATCAGGTCGCCGACGTCCTCGAGCCCGATGCTCAGTCGCAGAAACCCGTCGGGAATGCCGATCGCCGCGCGCGCCGCGGGTGTGAGATGCGCGTGCGACGTCTGCCGCGGCTCGCTCACGAGCGACTCGTTCCCGCCCAGGCTCGGCGCATGGCGCCAGATCCGGAGCCGCCGCACGAACGCGTCGCAGGCCGACGGCCCGCCCGCGAGCTCGATCGCCATCATCCCGCCGAACCCGGTCTGCTGCGCCCGCGCGATCTCGTGGTCGGGGTGCGTCGCGAGCCCCGGATAGTGCACCCGCGCGATCCCGCGATGCGTGAGTGCCCACTCGGCGATCCGCTGCGTGCTGGCATTCTGCCGCTGGACGCGCACCTCCAGCGTCTTGAGCCCGCGCTCGAGCAGCCAGCAGGCAAACGGGTCCGGCGCCTGCCCCCACATCATCATCTTGTCCCGCACCTCGTCGATCACCGCGGTCGTCCCCATCACCGCGCCGCCCAGCGCATCGTGATGGCCGTTCAGGAACTTCGTCGTCGACTGGATCACCACGTCGGCGCCGTGCGCGATCGGACGGAAGTTGATCGGGCTCGCGAACGTCGAGTCGACGACCAGCGCGATCCCCAGTTCCTTCGTCAGGTAGCTGATCGGCTTGAGGTCGAGCACCCGGCACGTCGGGTTGACCGGCGTCTCGACGAAGATCACGCGCGTCTCCTTCCGGAGGTGCCGCCGCCAGCCGCGCGTCTCCATCGGGTCGACGAGCGTCACCGAGATCCCGAGGCGCTCGAACTCCTCGGTGAAGAGCCGCTGCGTGCCGCCGTAGATCCACGAGCTGGCCAGCAGATGATCGCCGGGCCGAAGGAGCGAGATCAGCGCGCACGCGGTCGCCCCCATCCCGCTCGCGAGCACCAGTGCCGATTCGCTCCCGTCCAGGAGCGCGAGCCGCCGCTGCACCACCTCGGCGTTCGGGCCGGTCCCGTACCGCGGATAGCGCGGCGGTGCCTCGGACGCCGGATCCTCGACGAAGTTCACCGACTGATAGAGCGGCGAGATGACCGGGTTCGGCGCGCGCTCCGATCCGTGCGTGTCGCCCGGCGCGCCGCCCGCGGCGTCGTTCGGCGCGTCGCCGCCATGGATCGCCAGCGTCGAGAGCCCGAGGCGCCGGTCGGCAACCGGCGACGCCGGGGGCTCGGGTCGTCGGGTGCTCATCGCTCGTCGCTCATCGGTCGTCGCTCATCGCTCGTGACTCATCGCTCGTGACTCACGCGAGATGGGCCGGCGACGGCGGGATGTCCGTGTCCACCTTGCGCAGCCGCACGATCTCCGACGGTGAGGCGCCGATGACGTCGCGCAGCGCGACCATCCCGCGCGGCAGACTGTCATCGATCCGGAGCGTCGCGATCTCCTGCCGTCGCGGGCCGACGACCCAGACGAGCTCCCCGTCCTGCATCAGCCGAAACGACGCCTCGGCGTGCCGCACCCGCACCTCTGGCCCGCGCTCGATGTCGCCCCGCTGCGACCCCGTGAGCACCGCGACCTGGAGCGGCGGATTGTACTCGGTCGGACTCACGCGACGCTCGGCCGGAGACTGCCGATCGGCAGATACACGAGGCCGACCTGCACCAACAGTCGCCGCGACGACAGCGTGTCGAGCAGCCGCTTTGCGTCGTCGGCGCCCGTGCCGAGCGATGCGGCCAGCGTCACCGCATCACCCTGGCCCAGCCGATGCACCGTCGCCCACGCGTCCCGCTGCGCCGCGTCGACGGTGCCGACGAGCCGCGCACTCCCGTCGTGCTGCTCGACGACGAGCGCCAGGTCGTAGCGCGCCAGCGTCGCCTCGATCGCGTCGATGTGCGCCTCGTGCAGGCCGCGAAAGACGAAATACCCGTCGACCTTGAGCAGCAGCTTGGCGACGACTTCGTCGGCGCACGAGTAGTCGAGCAGCCCGACGTGCGTGAAGTCGATGATCGTCAGCGTGCGGCCCGGCCGGTCGGCGACGAGCTGCTCGATCTCCGACCGCACGGCGACCCCCGTCGGCCGCGTCACGAGGTTCGAGTACAGCTCGCAGACCGAGCGCCTGAGCACCGAGCTCAGATCGATGTGATGGATCATGCGACGTTCATCGGGGGCTCACGCGGCCGCCGCGGCTGCCCGCTCGGGGATCGTGATCTGCACCTGCGCGCCGGGGAACGGGGCCAGATCCTCGAGGAGCGGCGCGTCCTCGTCCCACGCGGGGACGATCGCGATTCGCGCCGTGCCGCTCCGGATCGAGAGCTTCCCCGACCACTTGCCGAGGAAGTTGCGCGCGCCGGCCAGCCCCTGGCCTCGGCCCCGGTCGCGAAACCGGCTGACGCCGCGGATCACCGCTTCCTCGAGCGCCGTGCCGTCGTCCCACCGGTCCCCGGGCGCCGGCGCCAGCCGACCGGGCAGCGACTCGAGCGACCGCCGAAAGCCGATCCCCGCGTCGGCGACGGCGATCTGCACCACGCGCCGCCCAAGCCGCTTCTGCCAGCGATACGTCTGCACGGCCACCCACCCGCCACGGCCGGCGTGCTCGACGACGTTCTGGCAGACCTCCGACAGCGTCATCACGAACCGGATCGAAGCCTGTGCGTCGATATTGAGCTCGCTCGAGAGGATCTTCTGCGCCCGCTGCTGGATCCGCTCGACGACCGAGTGCACGTCGCCACTCTGCACGACCGGCGTGATCTCCAGCAGGACGTTGGACTCGCCGCCGCCGCGCAGACGCGGCACCGGCCCGGTGATCTCGAAGAGCGACTCGGCCTGCTGGAAGAACCCCGTCCGCGCCCAGTACGATGCGGTCTCGTCGGCCTCCGGCGGGATCAGCGACGGGCGCGTGCCGCGACTCTGCGCGATCGTCAGCAGCCCGACCAGCCCGTACGGCGACGCCCAGCGGGTGTGGCGCGCGTCGAGGAGCACCCGGTCGTCCGGCGCGAGCGTGGCGAGCGGTCCGAGCACCTGCTCGAAGCTCGCATCGTCCAGCGACGGCGGAACGGCGATGACGTGCGTCACGTCGGGCTCAATTCTCCTCGCAGATAGTGGGCAAGTCCGGCGGCGCCCCGATGCCCGACGTTGCGCGAGGCGGCCGTCATCGCGGCCTGCATCGCGGTCACCAAGTTATCACCGGCGAGCAGGCGGGAGAAATAGGTTGCGCCCCACACGTCGCCGCACCCCGTCGGATCCGACTCCCGGCCGATCGCGGCGACCGCGGGGACGAGCGCCGTCCGCGTCGCGCCATACGCGCCGGCCTTCGACAGCGGCGCGCCGGTCCACGACGTGCCGCCATCGAAGTCCGGCGCGGCGAAATACACCACCCCGCGACTCCCCAGCGTCACCGTCAGGCAGCGCACCCCCTCGCCGAGCGCGGTCGCGGCGAGCGCCATCGGATCCTCGGCCATGAGCGCCATCTCGTCCTCGTTGACCTGGATCAGATCGGCGCATCGGCACCACGCGGCGACATCCTGCAGCGGCCTCGGCGTGCGCAGACCGTCCGCGCGGATCCCCAGCAGCAGCGAGTGCAGATCGCAGTAGATCGGCCCGCGCATCTGCTGCCGAAGGAGCTGCATCGTCTCGAGATCGAGCTCGACGCCGCTGATCAGGTTGACGTAGAGCGCGTCGAGGCCCGTGAGCAACGGCTTGAGCCCGAGCCACGTCCAGCCCGGCACCCCGCCGGTCAGGACCTCGCTCCGCCGCTCGGCGCTCTGATAGCGGAGCTCGACCCGGTTGTTGCGATACGGCACCTCGACCGGCGCGGCGTCGGGCGCGATCCGGCGCAGCGTCCGGAGAAACGCCCGCGCCTCGCCCGCCAGGTCGGCGCCGATCTTCACGACCGGCACGATCTCCCAGTCCGCCGGCAGCGCCGCATCAAACGCGCCCAGCGCATACGTGATCCCGCCCCACTCCTCGACCGGCAGGTCGCGCGGGTCGCGACCATAGATGATGTCCCAGACGAACGTCCCGATCACCCCGACCCGTCGTGTCATACCCCGCCCATCGACTGCGCCTTGAACGTCGCCACCGCGCCGACGACGCCGGCATACCCGCCGAGCGACCCCGGCACGATCCGGCACGCCTCGACCGCCGGGCGGAAGGCGCGCCGCCGCACCTCGGCCCGGAGTGGCTCGAAGAGCGCGTCACCGGCGGCCGTGACGCCGCCGGCGAGGACGACGACGTCCGGGTTGAAGACGTTCACGAGGTTCGCGACCCCCGTCCCGAGGAACCGCGCCGTCTCGCGCACGACCTCGCGGGCGATCTCGTCGCCCCGCTTGGCGGCCTCGTAGACCGTCTGCGCCGTGATCCGCGCCGTATCGCCGTCGACGAGCTGCGGCAGGATCGACGTCTCGTCGCCGGCCAGCGCCTCCCGCGCGCGCTCGGCGATCGCCGGGCCCGACGCGTACGCCTCGAGGCATCCATAGTTGCCGCACTTGCAGCGCCGGCCGGTGGAGTCGATCGTCGCGTGGCCGATCTCGCCGGCGACGTCCGACGACCCGTGATACAACGCGCCGTCGAAGATCAGTCCGCCGCCGATCCCCGTGCCGATCGTGATCCCGACGACGTTGCGCCCGCCCTGCGCGGCGCCACACCACCACTCGCCGAGCGTCGCGCAGTTCGCGTCGTTGTCGAGCGTGGAGGGGAGGCCGACGCGCTCGGCGATGCTGTCGCGGAGCGGGAAGTCGCGCCAGCCCAGGTTGGGGGCGATGAGCACGATGCCGCGCTCGCGGTCGAGCGGACCGGGCGCACCGATGCCGACGCCGAGGAAGTCGCTCCGCGCGCAGCCCGTCTCGGCGATCGTGCGCGCGATCACGTCCTCGACCGCGGCGACGATCCGGTCGACGACCGCGTCCGCGCCCCCTTCGGCCATCGTCGCGCGTGTGTCCATCGCGAGCTGCCGGCTGCCATCCGCCGGCATCGCGCCCGTCGCGATCGTCGTCCCGCCCAGGTCGACGCCGATGATGTAGCGCTCTCGATCGCTCATGGACCGAAGGGGTCGGAGGGAAAGACGTCCTGCACGTCGTCGATGACCATCGTCGCATCATCGACGCTGATCAGCGCCAGGCACTCGGTCCTCGCGTCCGGAAGCCAGGTCCCGCGCCCGTGCCGCGGACAGACGTTGCGCGTGCAGGGCACGCATGGCAACTCCGGATGCCGGATCATCCGCTGGCCCGGCCCGAGCGGTCCCGTGACGCGCGGGTCACCGGCCCCCCAGAGCGAGACGGTCGGCGTGCCGACCGCGCCGGCGACGTGCAGGGGGCCCGAGTCATTCGTCACGAGGAGCCGGCACGCCGCGAGGCCCGCAGCGAGGAGCGGCAGATCGGTGCGCCCGCCCAGATCGACCCCCGCGTTCCCCGCGACGTGCGCGGTGAGCGCGCGTTCCGACGGGCCGCCGAAGACGACGACGCGCATCGGACGGCGCGCGAGCCGGGCGGCGAGCGCCGCGAACGCATCGGGGGCCCAGCGCCTGGAGGGCGCGTTGCCACCGGGAAAGAGTCCGACGAGCGGCGCGCCGCCGATCCCGAGCGCGTGCCACCGGGCGGCCGCCTCGTCCGGGACGACGAGCCGCGGGCGCCATGCCGCCGGCGGCGGTGCGTCGGTGACGAGCGACCAGTAGATCGATGCGCGATGCTGACCGCCGTAGGTCGCCGGCGGGATCGCGTCGGTGAGCAGGAGCCGCCGGCGGTCGGTCGCCGTCCCGCGCCGCACGGGAATCCGCGCCGCCGCGAAGAGGGCCGCCGAGGAGAACGACGGCGTGAGGAGCACGCCGCGCGTGTAGTGGCCCCGCCTGAGTGCGGCGACCGCCGGGACGGTCCCGGCGGCGCCGCGCGTCAGCGGAAGGACGCGTCCGCCGATCGTGGCCATCGAGAGGAGCGGCGCGATCGACGACGCGACGAGGACGTCGGCCGAGCCGGCGGCCGCCAGGGCCGGCAGCGCCATCACGAGGTCGCCCAGGTGATTCGGGGCGCGCACCACCGTTCGCGCGCCGGAGTCGCGCGCGCCGGTCGTCATTCGACCTGGAGCACCGCCAGAAACGCCTCCTGCGGAATCTCGACGCTGCCGACCTGCTTCATCCGCCGCTTCCCCTCCTTCTGCTTCTCGAGGAGTTTCCGCTTGCGGGTGATGTCGCCGCCGTAGCACTTGGCGAGCACGTTCTTGCGCAGCGCCTTCACCGTCTCGCGCGCGATCACCTTGGTGCTGATCGCCGCCTGGATGATCACCTCGAAGAGCTGCCGCGGAATCAGGTCCTTCAGCTTCTCGGCGACCTTGCGGCCCCACTCGTACGCCTTGTCCCGATGGATGATCACCGAGAACGCGTCGACCGGATCGCCGTTGATCAGCATGTCGAGCTTCACCAGCTCGCTCGCACGGTACTCCAGCATCTCGTAGTCGAGGCTCGCGTAGCCCCGGCTGATCGTCTTCAGCCGGTCGTAAAAGTCGAGGATGATCTCGCCGAGCGGGAACTCGAAGTCGAACTCGACCCGCTGCGTGTCGATGTAGCTCATGTTCTTGTAGATCCCGCGGCGGTCGTTGCCGAGCGTCATGATCGGGCCGATGTAGTCGGCCGGCGCGACGATTCGCGCCTTGACGTACGGCTCCTCGATCCGCTCGATCTCGGCCGCCGGCGGCATCTTCGACGGGTTCTCGAGCAGGACCATCGTGCCGTTCTGGAGATAGACCTTGTACTCGACGTTGGGGACCGTCGTCACGAGGTCGAGGTCGAACTCGCGCTCGAGCCGCTCCTGCACGATCTCCATGTGCAGCAGCCCGAGGAACCCGGCGCGGAAGCCGAACCCGAGCGCCGTCGACGTCTCCGGCTCGTAGTTGAGCGACGCATCGTTCAACTGCAGGCGATCGAGTGCGTCGCGCAGGTTCTCGTAGGCGCTCGTGTCGGTCGGGTAGAGGCCGGCGAAGACCATCGACCGCACCTCGCGATAGCCCGGGAGCGGCTCGGCGGCGGGGCGCGACGCGTCGAAGATCGTGTCGCCGACGCGCGTCTCCTTCACGTGGCGGACGTTGGCGACGACGTAGCCGACCTCGCCCGGGCGCAGCGCGTCGGCGCGCACCTGCCGGAGCTGGAGGTAGCCGACCTCCGAGACGTCGAACCGCTCGCCGCTCGACCCAAACGCGATCTGCATCCCGGGGCGGAGGACGCCGTCGACGACGCGCACCGACGGGATCGCGCCACGGTACCGGTCGTAGTACGAGTCGAAGATCAGCGCGCGGAGCGGGCCCTCGGGATCGCCCTCGGGCGGCGGGACGCGGCGGACGATCTCCTCGAGGAGGGCCGGGATCCCGGTGCCGTCCTTGGCGCTCACCAGGAGGATCTCCTCCGGCGCGACGCCGAGCAGGTCGACGACTTCCTGGCGGCGCTTCTCCGGCTCGGCGCCGGGGAGGTCGATCTTGTTGAGCACCGGGATGATCGTGAGGCCCGCGTCGAGGGCGAGGAAGAGGTTCGACAGCGTCTGCGCCTGGATCCCCTGCGACGCATCGACGACGAGGATCGCGCCCTCGCAGGCGGCGAGCGAGCGCGAGACCTCGTAGGTGAAGTCGACGTGGCCCGGCGTGTCGATCAGGTTCAGCTCGTACTCGCTGCCGTCCCGGCCGGCGTAGGTCATCCGGACGGCGTTGAGCTTGATCGTGATGCCGCGCTCGCGCTCGAGATCCATGCTGTCGAGGACCTGATCCTTCATCTCGCGCTTCTGCAGCGCGCCCGTGGCCTCGATCAGCCGATCGGCCAGCGTCGACTTGCCGTGGTCGATGTGGGCCACGATGCAGAAGTTGCGGATGTGCGCGAGCTGCACGTACGACCTCGGTCGGAACGGACGGTGGACGGGCGCGCACCGGCGCGGCGCCTCGGTCGCGGTCAACTGCGTCTCGAATACGTGGTCAAATATAGGCGAACGACGTGAGCCGGATGTCGCCGCGCGCGAGTCGCGCGGTGACCGCGGGGCTCATGAGCGCCGCCAGTTCGCGCTCGCGCTGCCACGTGTAGCCATCGATCGCGGCGAGCGCCGGCTCGCTGTACCCCGGGTGGACCATCAGCTCGGTCACGCCGGGGCCGAGCCCATCGAGCGTCCTGAGCACGCCGGCCTCGAAGTCACGCCCGCCGTCGAGCGTGAGCCCCGTGAACGCAACGGGAGGTCGCGTCTCCGCTCGCTGCACGGCTGGCCGCCAGGCCGATGCCGAGACGGCGACGCGGTGCAACTGCGCCACCGCGCGGCGGGTGCGCGCCGTGCGCCAGGGTTCGGCCGGGAGGCGCACCATCGGCACGCCAGCGTCGGCCGCCGCCCCGAGGACCGCGCGCCAGATCCCGGGCAGCGGATGCGTATGCCGATGGCTGTCGAGGTGCGTCACGGCGCGGCCGCTCTCGCGGCGGAGCGCCTCGATCTGCGCGAGGCACTCGGCGCGCACCTCGTCGCCATCGATTCGCCCCGTCAGCGCTCGCGCGATGAGGACCGGGAGCGTTGCAAACGCGCCCGTCCGCCGATCCGTGAGCGAGGCCGCCGCGACGAGCGGCCGACCGACGAGGAGATTGAAGTGGAGGCCGACGTCGAGCGGCCGGTCGAGCGGAGCCACATCGAGCGCTCGCTGGCGGAGCCGCGCCGCCGCGTCCGGCCAGCCGGGGGTGCCGACCATCACGGATGTCGACGTGACGACGCCGGCGTCGTACGCCTCGAGGATGCCGCGCGTGACCCCCGGCGTGAACCCGAAATCGTCGGCGTGAATGATCAGTTCGCGTGGGGCCACCGCCCGAATCTACGACGACCCCTCCCACGCCGGCCTCTCGTCCGACGGACGCCCCGTCGCGGGCTCACCGTCACGGGCTCACCGTCGCGGGCTCACCGGCGCGCCGGGAGTCCGCTACCTTATGACCGTCGTGATGGAAAGCGTGCGCACGGATCGGGCCGACTTGTTCGACCCGGCGGTCCTCGCCTCGATGGGTCGCATCGAGATCGTGGCGCGCTGGGTCGTGGACGGGTTCCTCTCCGGCCTGCACCGCTCGCCGCGCAAGGGGTTCTCGGTGGAGTTCGCCGAGTTTCGCCCGTACCAGCCGGGCGACGACCTGCGCTACGTCGACTGGAAGATCGTCGCGCGCGCCGACCGCTGGGTCGTCAAGCAGTTCGAGGAGGAGACGAACCTCCGCGCGACCGTCGTCCTCGACGTCAGCCGCTCGATGGCGTGGCGCGGCGCGCCGCAGCGCCTGACGAAGAGCGCCTACGCCGAACGCCTCGCCGCGGCCATCGCGCTCCTGCTCCTCCGGCAGCGCGATGCCGTCGGACTCGTGCGCGTCGACGACGCCGTGCGCACCGTCGTCGCCCCACGCGCCCGCATCACGCAGTGGCGGCGGATCGTCGGCGCGCTCGATGAGGCGGGGGGCGGCCGCGCCTCGCGCCTCGCCGATGGCCTGGCCCGGGCGTCGCGCCTCTCGCGCCGTCCGGGCCTCGTGCTCCTCATCTCCGACCTGCTGACCGAGACCGAGCCCGTCGCCGATGCGATCCGCACGCTCTGCGCAGCCGGTCACGACGTGACGGTCATGCACGTCATGGATCCGGCGGAGCGCGATCTCGTGGCGACGGGTGACGCGCTCTTCGTCGATCCGGAGAGCGGCGATGAGGTGCCGGCGACCGTCGCCGACGTCCGCGACGCGTACCGTGCGACCGTCGACGCCGCCGTGCGCGAGTGGCGCGAGCTGCTGGGCCGAGCCGGGGCGCGCTACGAGATGGTGATGACCGACGCGCCGTTCGGCGTGCCGCTCCGTCGCGCGTTCGCGGGGCGCTGAGTGCACCTCCTCGCGCCCCTCTTCATGCTGCTCGCCGGCGCGGCGGCCGTGCCGGCGCTGCTCCACCTGATGCGCCGCCGCTCCGGCGTCCGGATCGAGTTCCCCGCGGCGCGCTACCTGGCGCGCGCCGAGCGCGAGCACAGTCGCGAGCTCCGCCTCCGCAACCTGCTCCTGATGCTGCTGCGCATGCTGGCGATCGTCGCCCTCGCGCTCGCCGCCGCCCGCCCCGTGAGTCGCGTCCTCGGCTGGCTCGCCGGTCGCTCGGCGGCAACGATCGGCGTCGCCCACGCGCCGGTCGCCGTCGCCCTCGTCGTCGACAACTCGCTCAGCACCTCGGTCGTCATCGGCGGGCGCACGGTCCTCGACCGGCTGACGGACGGCGCGCAGCAACTGCTTGGCCGCTTGGCACCCGGCGACCGCGTCTGGCTGATCACCGCCGACGGCACGGTGCAGGGCGGTGCCCCGATGGCGATCCGCGATCGGCTCCGCCGGTTGCAGCCGATCGCCGCCGCCGGCGACCCCGAGGCGGCAGTTGCGCGGGGCGCGACGCTCGCCGCGGCGTACGCCCGGTCCAACGGCCTGGGGGATGCGGTCGTCGCCGTCGCGACCGACGGCCAGGCGACGACGTGGAGCAACCGCGTCGAGGTCGGCCGCGCGCGCGCCGTCCTCTGGACCCCACCCGATGCGCCGCCGGCCAACCACGCCGTCGCCCTCGCGCTGGCGCGGCCCGAGCGGTGGACGCCGCGCGGCGCGATCGAGGCCCGGTTCACCGGCGTCGCCGACTCGACGACGTATCGGATCGATCTCGGCACCCGCGCGCTGGCGCGCGGCACGACGAGCGGCACCACGAGCGGCACCACGAGCGGCACCACGAGCGGCACCACGAGCGGC
>Ga0116229_10012010_pt1 | contig 12601 bp, 11 predicted proteins | sample S1TSphgellanicum_3_FD_87313 | JGI IMG/M metagenome (GOLD analysis project Ga0116229, IMG submission 87313) | Host-associated microbial communities from peat moss isolated from Minnesota, USA - S1T2_Fc - Sphagnum magellanicum MG | ecosystem: Host-associated > Plants > Peat moss > Unclassified...
CTGCTTATTTTAATAATCAAATTCATTTTGCTTTCAAATTACCTAACTGGATCCATGGTTCCATCACTCTATTGTAAAACACGATTTGGAACCTCATACCTATCAGTTAAACCCTAAACCCTATCACTCTATTGGAAGAGGGTTGTTGTATATTGTGTACGAAGTAAACTACAGCTAGAGTGTGGAAGAGCATTGTCACCAATACCCCCTATTTAGGCATATAGTAATGTTTACCACATCCAAATAGGGCGATTATTCTTTTCCCATCCTCACCCATCAACATGAAGAATTGGATAATATGAAGTGAGAAACCGTTGAAATGTCATGATGTAGGCAAATCATTAAGTTGGCTAATCACAAGCATTCATTTTCTTTTCCTTCATCCTTTTGGAGACAATTGGCCAATTTTTGTGGATCTAAATGCAATTGCATGCTATTTGTCCATGTTGCACTTCATCCAAAGTATTATTTTATACAAGCCATGAAGCCATTAGTTTCTCGTCGGTGTAGATGCTCTCAAGATTATGAACATTTGTTGTGAAAGTAGCAAAATTTGAGATTTAGCTACGACACCATTTTATATTATTATTATTATTATTATAGTTTTTGAACTTGAGAGGTTGATGGGGTAGGTGTAAGTCATGAAGTTTTTTAAGAAGTTGGGTCATGGTGCAATTAGTAAGTTAAGGATAGGCTTTTCACAATGAGCATACAAACTTAAGTTTGTATACAACTTGGCGACGAAGAGATTGCAAAGTCACAACTAGGTAGACTATTTTGAGGGTTTCATCCAGTCCATCTACATTAAGCTCATTGTGACGATCTTCCATCTTCTAGATTGGGTGGTGAAACAATTCCAAATTTTTATAAGAAATGGGGTTACTATATAACATAGATGAATTGGAATCATGGGTGGAATTGGATCTTGAAATTCCTTAGTGTTGTAGGATGCTCTTAATCAGCTCAACACAAACTTAATTATGCCTTAATTGCTTCAATATAACCTTTTAACCCTCTCCAATGAATTGTAACCAAAGTACATGACAAAACCATGTCCTAAACCAAACTAACCGACATATAATTTGGAAGTGCCAAAATTGTTTATTGAACAATATTAGGACGGGGACCCAAGAGAGAAAATTCATCCATAAAAAATTGCAACCAAAAACCATCTTGCTGGAAAAACCATAAGAAGACGGGAATTATGGCAACTTTCACATCTTGTTCACATCTATGGAAACCAGGATGGAATCGACCAAAACTTCTGTAGCACTCGATTTTTTCCATAACCAGAACCATTAGAACAATTGGTAAATACCATTTGTTGGGCAGCAGGGTTTTTCTTTTCCCCAATTTTGTGATGTAGCCAAACTGGAGATCATCCACAAGAAAGAGTTAGCCAAATTTGGCTATAGACCAGATATATGAAACTAGAAAATTTTAAGAACCCTTTTTATATTTTGGCTACCTGCTGCTTGACCTGTTGTAAAACTTTATTTGTCATTTTATGAGAAGCAAGAAGGAACATGTTTGGCATTTGAGGCATATATTTTGTCAGTGTTGGGGCGGTTCTTTGAATGTTTAAAGAACCGCCTGTTCTGGTTCTGTAAATATTTGGGAATCAAAACTAAGCCTGCCGGTTCTGATTATTTCAAAAAATTAGAGAACTGATGACTTTCATGAAAGAGCTGGCAAAGAATGGCCGGTTCTCTGTTCGGTTCTTTCATTTTTGAGAACCATGATTGTATACTGAAACTGGTTCTTTAAGAACTGATGACTTTCATGAAAGAGCTGGCAAAGACTGGCCGGTTCTCTGGCCGGTTCTTTGACTTTTTCAGGTTTTTGAGAACCATGTTTGTATACTAAAGCTGGTTCTTGGACTTTTTTGAGAATGGATGGGTAAGTTGGGTGTATACCGAGGTTGATAGCCGATGGGTATCTGTCCCTCATTCTGAGAACTGCCCAACACTGGTTTTGATACTTTGCATGTTTCTGTTTTTGAGTTTTTTCATTGAAAGGATGTACATTTCTTTACAGTGACTTGAAATGCAGGGGTTCCCTCTTGTGTTCAGTGTGCAAGCTTGCCACAAAGAGGACAGACATTAGGGTAAACACACCTATGGGCAAACACATGCCCATACGTGAACACCTATTATGTTCAGGAAACGACCCATGACCGATGGAAACTTAATCCTTTGAGTTTTCAACTTTTTTCTTATGATCAACTGCTCACCCATAGACTTTTGTGTTCGGACATTTACACCCTACAGCCACAAAACGAACTTTTGTGTCCATATATATATATATATATATATTTGTGTTCGGAAATTTTGTTGTTGTGTTCAAATATGGGTGTTATTTGTGCCCAATTTATTTTAAAAGGTGTTTACTCTTGATAAAGGGTGGGGTTTTTGGGGTTTCAACAAATGAACCACCACAAGGAATGTTGTGTTTGGATATAGGGTTATTTAATCAACATAGTTGAAGCAACTCAATAGAAAGATGATCTCACCTCGCCGAACCTCACTCGAGAGGGCAATGCAATTGCATAACTTGCTAGTCTTGCCCCATTTGCGTGCAAGACCTACACATGGCAAAGAACTATTAGTGGATTAGTTTAGATCACATATACTAACCTCTATTGAGTATTTTGGAATCCTACCCAAAAAAAAGGCAATTGACAAAGCAACAATAGAAGAGCATAATATAGCAAAATGAAGGGAGAGGGAGGAAAATAAAGTTGGGAAAACAACAACAGTGGTGGTTGCAACACAACAAGCCATAGAATGAGTAGTTAATCAATGTGCAAAGGCCCAATCTAATGCAACTTGGAATGTAACAATAATAAAAAATGCAAGAAACACCTTCCACAAAAAAATTCCAAATGGGCTAGCGTGCACACCCATTGGGATATCGAGGTGTGAACCTCGAATTCTCAATAGAGGCACAACGAAATGCTAAATATGCAACAATGGCAAAGCATCAAGCAAATAGGCATATTCTAATATGTTTGCACCCACCAAGTTCACAACTAAATGAACATGAAGTGGGGGGAAGCAAGAGAGGATCACAATTATTGTGATTTTGATAGGTAGGAAAACATGAGCAAGAGCATCACAAAAAAAATATGAGGAAGAGGAGCATCATGGAAAGAAGAACGAGAATATCACAGGCTTAAAACAACTAAACTACTAAGAAAGAGTAGCAAAGGGAGCATCATGGCTTGGAGCAACTAATAAGAGGAACATCACACCTTGGAGCAACCAATACAAGGAACATCATGGCTTAGAGCAACTAGACCACTAAGAAGCACGAACAAAATAAACATCATGGCTTGGAACAACTAAACCGCTAGGAAGCATGAGCAAGAAAAGCATCATGGCTTGGAATCATTAGACTTCTAAGAAGAGGAACATGAACATCACATAAAAGCAAAAGCAAGAGAAGCATGACAAAAATCACAAGCAAGAGAACCATCATAACTTGGAATAACTAAACTACAAAGAAGCACAAGCAAGAGGAGCATGATGAAAATCACAAGCAAAAAGACCATCATAGCTTGCAACAACTAGACTACTAGGAAGCACAAGCAAGAGGAGCATCATGGCTTGGAACCATTGGACTGCTAATACAAGGAGCAAGAACATCACATAAAAGCCATAACCAAGGGGGTGCATGACAAAAATCACAAACAATAGGAGCATCAAGGAAAGCACAAGCAAGAAAAACATTTTGAAAAACATGTGAAAGAGGAGCATCATGGCTTTGTAGCAACTAGACTGCCAAAAAAAAGGTTTTGGAGCAATTGGATTGTCAGGAAGCACAAGCAATAGAAGCATCACAGCTTGAAACAACTATTGCGAAGAAGCACAAGCAAGAAATGCATCACAACTTTGATGGTCTTTTAAGAAAGCTTGAAACAACTACACTACTAGGAAGCACAAGCAAGAAATGCATCACAACTTTGGTGGTCTTTTAAGAAAGCTTGAACAAGAGGAGCACGAGCATCACTAACTTTGAGCAAGAAGAACATCACCCAAGAGCTTTTAGAGCTCGAAAAAGGAAGAGCTTATGACTTTGCTAAAGGAGACAATTATAAAAGCTAGAGAGGAGGTTATGGGGAGAATTATTTTTCCAAAAGTAAAAGCATCAAGCTTCATGAAGATTGCCCACTAATTTTAATTTTTTAAATTTTTTTCCGAAAAATTGCCAAATGTCAAATTTTGATTTCAAAATGGCAAACTTGGGTGTTTTTTGGGTTTTTAAGTCACCAAATTTGACCCATAAATAATTTAAAAATTAAATGTCACTAATTGTTACATTAATGTCTAGTAAGTTGCCAAAAATATAGGAGGCTTCAAAAAAAAAATTCAGATTTTTTAATTGCCAAAGTTGGCTAAATTATCTTTGGAATGATTGCCACCTTTAGCCTACATGACAAAACTGAAAAAAAAAAACACTACCACTAACAACTTTGCACCACTCCCAAGTGCATGCAACCCTAGACCTTAAATTGAACTTGGCAATGCCCATGGCCATTAGAAGTTTTGCCTGTTTTCTAGGAGGATCTTGGCCATGGGTTGTACAATGAACGTTTAAAGAATGAAAAGTTGTTTGGACACTTTTCATCTGTGAATTGAAAATAGTAGGAAATGAACCTTCATGCATGGGATATTGTTTGTACATGGGTGAAAAAGTTGTCACCCATAGGCTAACATGTGTTTTAAACTTTTTAATTTTGGACTTTTGACCCCTCTCCTTTCAAATTGTCATATTTCATTCATATTTATTTTGTTTTTGGCGATTTAAAGTGTAATCAATGCACCCACAGAAGGGGTACATTGTTTGTAACCAAAGTAGCTATCAGCCATTGGAAGATTTAGCCAAATTTGACTTGAAGTACAAACATTTAATCATCCTCCTATATTTTTGCTATACATTGAGAACCAAGTATAGAAATCTAGTGATTTTTGAAAAAAAAAAAATCTCACTTCTAACAATTGCAAACCTTCAAAATCACTTAATTTTCTCATTTTTAATTTTTAGTTTCGCTTTTTCACCATATTTTGCCAATAAATAAGCTTGACTCTTACTCTACTTCAATTGATTCAATCTTGTGGCCAAATTGCAATATGAAATCCAAAAGCCAATTACACTTTTAGAACAACTTATGCATCAATTCAAAACATAACCAATCGACTATTTGACTCATTGATGTTGCTAAGTTCAAAATTACTAGCCATTCAAGATATATGGAAATTTTCAATGTATATGCAACAAATTCATTGAGACAAAAGACCAAATCAACAACTAAGGATTTGAACTATTTATCACCCATTGTAACCTTGATTCAACTCTAGAAAACAACCCTTTTCTTCAAGAATTACTCTTGTGAAGAATAACATTCATCTTATTTTAGCACTAGCTAGAATAAAGGCTTAGATGTGAGGTTGAATTGAATCCATACACTAAACATTATTTTGCATTAACAAAATAAAGGTTTGAATTTTTTGTTTTTTTTGGAGTCCATGTTATTAATTTCAAATATATATACAAAGAATTAAATGTGACTTTTCAAATATGTTAATATTAAAATAATTTGCATATGAATAATAGGGCAATTATAACATTGAACCTTCAATATATTATGACTATTTCTTTTTTTGAATAAAATAGTAAATTTAAATAACAAAAAATATATTCCACAAGCAAACTCATTATTTTGAACATTTATGATGTGTTGAAACTTATAGTTCGTGATGTAATGGATTATCTATCATTTTATTGTAAAACAATCATTTCATTTGTGTCATTATTCATACTCTATTTTGGTTACACCAAAAAACTATTCATTGGATTTGACATGATTGTATAAACAACTTTTCATGGTTAAAATAAAATTTGGTTTTAACAAAAGAAATGTTGGAAGAAGAAAATAATTTTGGATTGAATGTTATCATTTAAATGTTTTTCTTATTGAATATATATTTTGGATTATGTTGTTTTATAGCTTTGGTTACAAATTGAGGTGATATCAAATTGTGTGAATGATCCATAACATTTTTGTATGACAAGGTTAGTATTGTTTCCCTACAACACCCATTGCCTTTGTTATAGTTTTTGACCTCCATCCCTTAACTAAGTAGATTTCCAAGTTGACATGGCAAATGATTTTAGCTTGATAACAAGGGGAACTTTGTTTCAAGAACTTCACATAGCTTGAGGCGACATCATTCAATTCATCCCTTTGTTCACACATTTTATGCTATTGGGGCTACTTTATACTACAATAATTGGATTTGTGATCGTGAAGTCAAAGTTATCCATTCATCCATGGGTATTCAATAAGTTGATCTTCTTGGTGGCTTGTTGTTTGCCTTAGCACATTTTAGGGTACTATGATCCATTGCTACTTGTTTCTTCTCAGGTATTTCTAACCATTGCAAATTAAACTCACATTTTAGGTTTCCCTTTTACGATATCATCAACATATGAACATTTAATTACCCAACTAGGAATATGTCTTTGTATACAACCTCATAAATGTGTCACTTGGTTCCCATTTAACTCTCTAGTAGACTTTGTCATTTTGACCTTGTTTTACAACTTTTTATATATTATTAAAATATTTGGTTTCCATGCTATTGCACACTATTAGTGACAATCAACTATTGTTTTTCTTTCTTATGTTCCCATACGGTTTCCAATAGTTTACTTATTTATGTCAATGTCAAATTTATTTTGAATTAATCTAAATATCATGGACAAGAAAAAACACATGTTAATTTTCCTTTTCATTTCATGTTGGTGGGAAAGGAAAATGATTTTAGATAGTTATAAAGATAAGAGATAATTATTAGGAAAGAAGTGAGGTGGTTAAGCTTGGAAATGAGGTAGGTACAAATTGTCTAAAATTTTCTAGGGATAACCATAAGGATTATCCAAAATCAATTGTCTAGTGAATACCAACATTCTTTTTGGGCAAAACTTCATCTTTTTTGACTTGAAAAAGGGGTCCACAAAAAAAACACCCTAAATTAAGACTAGTTTTTATGTTTTTTTTAGTCTAATGTCATTGAAAAGCTCTCAGATTTCATCATTGTCAGGACTTAGGGCAACCACATGTCGCACAAGGGTTGCCATTGTTTAGTGTATGTGTTGCCATCTATAGCTTAGGTTAATCACAAAGTCAATAGATGATGACCATCTAGACGTTCATTTTAGAAATATACCCCCTTGTTTGGACTACCTTTTTTGGTGGTTGGTCGTTTTCCATCACTCTCAAATTTGTTGAGGTTATTCACCTTTTTCGCTTCTAAGTTATGACCTTTATGTCACAATGAATTTTAATGTTCATTATTAGTGTATACATTCTATAATGAAATTTGGGGCAATCTTGTTTTCATTGTGCAACACAATGGACTTCACAATGACCTTTTGTAATAACTTACAATGTGCATCAAAGCTTGTTGGCCAAACATTTTGCTTCAAGGCTTTAGCTTACTACTTCTCAAATTATTTAACAATTTTAAACCCTGGACTCCTAAAATCTAGAATTATAAATTGTAACTTTAATACCTACATTGTTTGTGATTCAAACCATTCAAGTTTTAAATTCTAGGGCAATTCGACTTGATTTTTGTGAAATGTGGTTGTGCACATTGTAATGTGAAATTCAAAGTCCAAATTTGATTCTTGAATGAAATTTTTTTTGTTAGCTTTTAAATCCTAAGTCCTAACCTTAAACCCATTACCCTATTTTTTAATGATTGTTGTGACTAGTGAGTTGTGCAATTTTGTTGAAAGTCATTTGAAATTAAAACTTTGAAAATTGAAACTACAAGTTCCAACATTGAATTATGCACATTGTGGTTGCCCAATTTTGACATTCATCAAGGCTCAAAGGAGGGGGAACCAAAAGGCCATTTTATTTGGCTCGAATTATGCACATTATGGTTGCCCATTTTTGTCATTCATCAAGGTTCATGGGTGGGGAGACCAAAATGGCAGCTAAGTTGGAACTTTGTTCAAGTTATGTGCATTACAATTGCCTTTTTTCAAAATTCATCGAGATTTGGGGGTGGAGGGATGAAAAGGGTAGCTAAGTTGGATAAAGTAAACAATTGGTCCAATGGCCATCTAAGTTCTTCAAAATCCTACATTCCTCCATTTTCATTTATGTTTTTTTTTCCATGCTTTGTAGCCAAGTTCCTGGATTTTTGAAGGTTTTTGTTTAGTTATTATTCATAGTGTGCACTATGCATTATGTAAAGGACATTAAATTGTGTCATTATAGGACCTAGATGACACCCAAAATCTATCCATCCATAAATTTCAAGTTTAAGCATTTGTTTTAAAGAAGTTGCCAATCTCAAACCTAAAATTATCTCTAGGATTCATGAAGTAGACTTTAATAGACAAGGGGAATGGAAAAAAATTCTTACACAAAACCTTGAACCTACACCTACTATTGTTGAGATGGATGTAGAAATTGAAGTTTTGTTTGATACCTCTGGCCCTAGTGTAGGCATGCCTAAATCTATCCCTTTAAATATAGTTGCCACACTTGCCACTACCAAACAAATACTTAAGAAAATAAACATTATTAAAAAGTTGTAAGATGTATGGTTTGTGAAGATGCTTTGTTCCGAAGTAATGTTTGATGTTGGTGGGAACTTTACAATAGGTTGATGCTAAGTTTGCACCAAAATAGAACACAAGGATAAATTGTTAATCCCCAAGTGGGATTCACTAAAAAAACATGTGGGGAAAAGGAAAAATGAATAAGGCATGAAGGTTTTGAATTTCAAATGTGTTCATGCCAAAAATGAAACAACATATGTCTCAATGAATTAACCTTCTATTTTCGAATATGTTCAAGGTGGAAGTATATGAGACAATTAAAGAAAGGTGATACAATTTGCATTTGTTTTTATGCTACTCGGAAAAGGAAAGCCAATAATTGACTATGAAGATTTCAAGTCCTTGTTTAGTTTTTTGAAGCTAAAAAACAATCCCAAGAAACATTAAAGTGACATAACCGAATGGGAGATTGTTGAACATGTTTATAACTAGGTTTTGCCAATAGCAAATCTTATATTAAGGTAGTCAGGTTTGTGACATTGACTTGTGACGAGGTGATTACATTAAATAATCAAAGTTGGATCTCTATCCATGGCTATTTGTTCAAGAATAATGCATAATCCCTATTTTGTTTTTGTTGAATGCATTATTGAGGGTTCTAGTGCCCAGAACTTGATGAAAGTAATAATGAACTTTCAATTCAATGTTAGAGGTTTAATAGAAGTTGAGGTGCCCTTTAGGTTACTTTGTTTTGGTGTAGATGGTGTGAGCACCTTTCAAGGTGTTGAATTAATTAATAAATTGATAAACATCTATCAAAGTTGCCAAGGAACTACAATATTTTGAAATTAAGCTAAAGATTGTAAGGTTATAGTTCAAATTCAGGACACATGTTCCTTTCTTGATGGGGATCCATTATATGGCACACATGATTAATTTGGTAGTTCAATTTTTTTTTAGTTTGCCTATAGTGGCATGCCTTAAGGACTTGCTACAATCCATTTACACATTTTTTTGCAAATCTCAATTTTTTTGCTACCTAGAGTTCATTAAATTGGCCCAAATCATGGAAACAAAAGGCAATAAACTACTTTGTGATATAAGGACCCAATGGATCAATATGTTGAGTCCATTGAAATGTATGCTTGAAGACTATTGCCATTTGTTGATGAAAATGGTAGTTGATTCAATAATTGTGGCCTTGACAACAAGTAAGTTGGATTAATTATATGATGTCCAAGTGATGTTTAACTTACCCTACCTATTACTTATGTTGATTGTTATGCATTCCCTCATCAAATTTGCCCCACTCCATGATATTTTCATGTGTGATTTCATTGTTACAATTTCCCTTTGTAAGACAAATTTATTTTAAATGTATTGTCTAATGATTTAAGTTTAGGGAGATGTTTTCAAGCATTTCAATGGGCTAGTGGAATGTGTTGACAATACCATCCCCATGATATAGATGACATATTTGAATACTGAGATTGACCACTTGGCTTTTGAATTGGGGGGCAACGCATTTGGGCAAGGTACAAAAACCATGCCGCTTCTAAAGTTTCTTTTATTACTTGGGTTGTTTATGCCAAGGTAGTGGCAGTGGTGAAATTGAAATGTGCATCTACAATTGAAAAGCTAATCTTTGAATTTCGGAATTATTTCCCCCTTCATGAATTAATGGATGTGCTTTGGGTGGTCTATCCCTAATATTGATTGGTCTTGAACTGGAAACTTCCTTTCAATTGCACTTGAATGTGATCAAAGATGCTTATTGTGTGCCAAAAAATGTGTTCCTAAGCAAGTTGTCTAAATTTAAACTAGTTTTGAACCCTATTGCTTTGGATATGCAATGGTTTTTATTTGTTTTGATAATAAAGAACAATTCCAAGGGTGCAATGGTTGAACCTCATTCTTTAAACCCCTTCACATGCGCGTGGAGACAATTGACCACATCCCAAATTCTTGTGCAAAGGATGTCAGAGGACATCAAATTGGTTGAAAATGCAATTGTGCAAAATTCTAGCTATGTGGAAGATGAGGGAATTAAGTACATTGCATTTTATGAAAAACAAACTTAAGAATTGGTTGACAACACATTTGGGTGTTGTCATTTGGATGTTTGCTCAACTCTTGAAAATTTTCCTTATGATCGAACTATTAAGGAATGGAAGATTGCCCAAAGTTAATATGTAGTTGATGCATAATTATTTTCCTTTGATATTGGGAAACAACATTGTTATTTTGTAGTTGGGTTAATGGGTAATAGGTATGTAGCCATTTTCCCCTATGTCTTTTTGGTTTGCCATTTGTTGCAATTTTTGGGGGTTTTAATTTCAATCTTGAAATTTTATTAGGCTTGTTCCTTTATAAGTTGTTACTTGTGGGATGATGAACTTTTAGGTCTTGGTGACACTATTTGTTTATGGTAGCTTTTGTTTCCATGATCCTGGTCATTTTGCTTTGAATCCTATTAAGTTTTACAATGGATATTTCAAACTTCAATGTTGAAGATTTGGTTTTAACATCCTTACAACAAGGCTTGAATCCAAACTTTTGGAGGTTGTGAAAATATTTAATAATGATCTTGTTGTTTATGTATTGTCTGTGTTGTTTACTAATGTTGCTTGCATGTTTAAATCCACCATGTGTTGTAGTGGATAAGACCAGATAGGTCAAGGTTCGATTCCATCACATGGCTTTTTGGGGTAAAAAAATTCAAATCATCTACATGTTTAAGGAAAAAATGTAATTAATTTTGCTAATGAAAGAACTATTAGCTATTCATTTTCATATGTACATGCCTACTAAAATTAAGGTCATCGTACTAACACAAAACTAAGAAAAAACGGGGGCAATTTCTTCTTCTTTTTTCTTTATTTTGCAAATAGCTATAAAATTTAACAACTTTTATCTTAATGTAGCCAAATTGTTGCCCAATGGGTCCACTAGCTAGCCAACTTGGCAACATGGGGAATATGAAAAAAAAAACATTGTTGAGGACCATATGAAGGATTACAAAAAACCCCTCATATATTAATTTTTGGAAATGTTTCATGACTAGAATGAAGGGTTAGGTTCAAATCTCTTTCATGCATGCCATTTTATTTATTGAAGACTCATTTTTAAAAGGTGATCCAAATGCAAATTTTCTTCCTAGGTTGGGCCTTGTTTAATTGACCTTTAGAATTTTAACTCATTAGTTCATGCAACACCAATCATACTTGTTATGTTGTATACCTCTTTCTTCCACATTCATTTCTTCTTTTCATCTTTTGACTTTTCCATATCCCAAGATTTTAGATGTCTTTTTGGTTTTGAGTCCTTAGATGTCCAAATGTAGTTTTTGTTCCCAAACAAATGTTTATCTACATATATGTATCAAAGGCATACAACCTTATTGCCATAGATACCACCACCCAATTGGCCTACATAAGGGGTTGGATCTTAGTTGAAACATGTTAATAGCAATCACCTCGTTGGCATGTGCATGTTTTTCTCCATTTGAATATTTTTTTTATGAATAGTTGGATTGGCTTCAATATCTAATCCTAGAATGTACATGCACAAACATCCTCTCAAACATACTTTCTAATGAGACATTTGACTTCCACAAGCTTACACATGTTCCTTTTTAAGCATTAACATGGATGCATGACCCACATTTTAACATGTCCTTCTCATGTTTTACATGCCTTCTACAAATTTTTCCATCACACTTTGTACTTAACTAGACTCCCTCAGCTTTCAATCATAGGCCTTCCTTTATGTGTATACACAACTCATTAATCCATTAGGTTTGGTTCATGGCAAAGAGTGCATTGGGACACATGATGTGGTGTGTGATGACTTTGCATCCATTGCACACAAAGTTGACTTCCATGTGGTGTGAAAGCAATTGCAAACATTCTTGAGGAATGGTCTACTCATCTCATCAATGACTTGACATTGTCCAAAGATGGTGTTTGCACCATAGTAGATGTTGTCATTGCTAGTCCCACATGCATGGACTAGCTTC
>Ga0116229_10012011_pt1 | contig 12600 bp, 9 predicted proteins | sample S1TSphgellanicum_3_FD_87313 | JGI IMG/M metagenome (GOLD analysis project Ga0116229, IMG submission 87313) | Host-associated microbial communities from peat moss isolated from Minnesota, USA - S1T2_Fc - Sphagnum magellanicum MG | ecosystem: Host-associated > Plants > Peat moss > Unclassified...
CGGCCCGAGCGATTTGTCGGGGCGTAGCTCAGCTTGGTAGAGCGCTGCGTTCGGGACGCAGAGGTCACAGGTTCAAATCCTGCCGCCCCGACCACTTGATCCCGTAGGTTCGTAATAGGCACGTTGTTTTCTCGTTTCAGTCCGGCGGCCAGGCGTGTGCTCCGCGCTGCCGAGCAAGAGTGCCGGAACCACAATCACTACTATGTCGGCGCCGAACACATGCTCTTCGCCCTCCTCGAAGAGCAGGATCCGGACGTCGATACCTTGCTGCGCGCCGAGTCGATCGACGCCGCTGCGGTCCATGCGGATCTCAAGCGAGCGCTCGGCACGGGGGACGATCGTATGTGGGAGGGCATCCTTGTAACCCCCCGGGTGCGCAAGATCGTGGCGCTTGCCGAAGACCGGGCAGAGGACCGGCCGGTGGAACCTGTGGACCTCTTCATCGCTATACGTCTTGAGGGCGGCGGAATGGCCGCCGACTTGCTCAAACGGGCCGCCACGAACGCCGGCCTACCGAGGTAATCCCGCTGCATACCATTACGGTTCTGCTCCACGGTCTGATCCTGAAGTTGGGGTACTTCGGTCTGTTCCTGGTGGTCACGCTGGGGAACCTCGGCTTCCCCGCCGGCCTCGAGATCATGATCCCGACCGCCGGCGGGCTCGCCGCGCAGGGCCACCTCGCGGCGCTCGGCCCGGTGCCGGGCTGGATCGTCGTCGCGACGGTCGCCGTGATCGGCGAGATGATCGGTACGAGCGTCCTTTACGGCATCGGCTACTACGGCGGGATGCCGTTCGTGCGGCGCTACGGCAAATACGTCAATTTCAAGGAGCACGAGTACCAGCGCGTCCACACGTACTTCGAAAAGTACGGTAGCCTGACCGTTTTCTGGTGCCGGTTCGTTCCGTTCGTGCGCGGCATCGTCTCGCTGCCCGCCGGGATCTCGCGGATGCCGAAGCGCTATTTTCTGTCCTACACGTTTGCGGGCTCCGCGGTCTTCTGTTTCGGCCTCGCCTATTTGGGCCAATATGCCGGCAAGCGGCTCGACACGATCTTGCCCGTTATCCACAAGTTCGGCTTGCTGATCATCCTTGCGAGCGTTGTCCTCGCGGTCGGCGCGTTTCTCTACTGGCGCATGAGTCGTGCGCGCCGGCCCGCCTCCGTCCAGCACTGAGGCCAGCCGTTCGGCCGAGCCGATTGGCCTAATGTCGGGTTCGGGCCCGAGGGATTGTCTCTTTGGCGAACGCGCGGGCAAGCGAGCAGGCCGCATGCAAGGTGCGCTCGCGCAGGGACGGCGCGTCGCGTAGTCGGACCCAAGACTGCGCCGGTACGTTTTTGCCGGAGCCGCTTTTATAAGGAGCCGCGCCACCACCGATGTCGACTGATCTTCGCGATTTCCTGATGCTCCCGTACACCGAGCTCGAAGAGCTGAACCTGCACGCCAAGAAGCAGCGCATGGATCGCGTCGCGCCGGACAAGATTCAGGAAGAGCGCCTCAAGTATCTCGCCGATACGCCGGGCATCAAGGCGGTCACCGTGCTGTTCAGCGACCTCGAAGGCCGCCTGCACATGCTCGACTACGACAAGAAATTCTTGATCAAGTCGGCGGATAATCTGACCTTCGACGGGTCCTCGATTCGCGGCTTCACCGCACAGCGCGAAAGCGATTTGCGCCTCGGTATCGATTGGAGTTCGTTCTACTGGGCGCCGGCCGATTATTTCGGCTCCGGCAAGGTTCTCGTCTTCGGTGACGTGCTCGACCGCGACGGCAAGCACTTCGAAGGCGATATCCGCGGTAACCTCAAGACCTTCGCGAACGAACAGTTCAAGTCGCACGGCTACACGCTCAACGCTGCGAACGAAATCGAAGGCTTCCTCTTCAAAGGGCTCGACGCGGAGCGTCACTATCACGAGACGCACGGCTTCGAATACGTGAACACCGGCGGGTACTATCACTCGCTGCCCGGCGATCCGCTGCGCACGTTCATCGACACCGTCGCCGAAGTGCAGCGTGCGATGGGCTTTCAGAACGAGAAAGATCATCCCGAGGTGGCGCCCTCGCAGTTCGAGATCAACTACAGCTACGGTGACTGCGTCGCCGCGGCCGACCAGATTCAGATTTACAAATTGATCTGTCGCCAAGTCGCGAACACGATGGGGATGACGGCGAGTTTCTTGCCCAAGCCCGTCGTCGGCGTCAACGGAAATGGGATGCACACCAACGTCTCGGTCTCGAAAGGCAGCAAGAATCTGTTCTGGGATCCGAAGGGTCAGGAAAAACTCAGTGCGTTTGGCTGGCAATTCATCGACCGCATCCTCACCGTCGGGAGCGACATCTGCCTCTTGCTCAACTCGAGCGTGAATTCGTATCGCCGGCTCGATCCGCACTTCGAAGCGCCGAACCAGATCAAAGCGTCCGCAATCGATCGCGGTTCGATGGTGCGCGTGCCGATTGGCAACGAACGCAGCTCGCGCGTCGAAGTGCGCTCCGTCGGCCCCGATGCGAACCCCTACATGGTCATGCTGGGCGTCTTCAAGACCGGGCTCGAGGGCGCGATCAGCAAGGACAAAAACCTGCGTCAAGCCGAGCGCTATCTGCCCGACAACATCTACACCGCGCTCGAAGACTTCCGCAAGAGCGAGTGGACGACCAAACTCCTGGGCGCCGGCGTGAAGGAACGCTACGCCGACCTCAAACAGGGCAGCGCCGATCGCTGTGCCCGCCTGCTCGGCACCGTCGTGAAATCCCAAGAAGTCCAGTTCCATCACGAGGTCTACAACCAGTACCTCTGGGGCCTGTTCTAAGCCCCCACCATCCAGCGTCGCCGCCCGCAACACGACGTCGCGGGCGCGGCCCCGCCCGCCACGGCGCCGCCACGCGGCCCCGCCCGCCACGGCGCCGCCGCGCGGCCCCGCCCGCCACGGCGCCGCCACGCGGCCCCGCCCGCCACCGTGTCATCCTGAGGCTCTCGAAGGATGGGCCTGCGAAAATGCCCCCAAAAAACGCCCCGCTCCAGCGAGGGCGTTTTCTTCGCATTCCAAGCAACATCGGAGAAATGTTTCCTCTCTTGAGCCAACGAAAGAAACATTCGTCCGGCCACGATGCCGGATCGGTAAGAGAGGAAGCGACATGAAGCGCACGCATGCCCTGCGCACACTTGGGGCTTTTGGAGCCATCTTCGCCGGCGCAGCCCCTTTACGGGCCATCGCCGGAGCCCCGCGCACGCTCACCCTATACGTCTATTCGAACCGCAATCATGGCCGGGTCGGCCCGGATCATCAGAAGCATGACTCGTTCGTTCCGGCCAATTTCACGATTGCCGCGAACACGCCCGTGAAGATCACCGTCGTCAACGAGTGCGTCGCTCCGCACTCGATCACGTGCGCGGCGATCCCGATCGATCAGGAGATCACGCCCGCCCGCTACGGCAAGAACGGCACGATCATCCCGGTCGCCACGACCTTCACGGTCACCGTCCGCCCGGGCACCTATCGCTGGTACTGCAAAGAACCGTGCGACATGGCCGCCAACATGTGGTCGATGACGCCGGGCGACACGGGCCGCGGTCAAGAGGGCTTCATGGCGGGCCACATCACCGCGGTTTAAGAGCCGCGGCGATGCTCAGCCGTCCGATCGCACCAACACGGCGACCGGAAAGCGGCCTAAAAGTGGCGCGAGGCGGAGTTTGCCGGCCTCGCAGGAGAGCGATTTCGCGGTGAACCGCTCGTGGTAGCGGCCCGCGGGAAGCATCAGCTGTTCGTCGCTAAGCCGGAGCGCGGGCGTGGCGGACTGTCCCTCGAACAGCGGACGCACGAGGCGCGGCGCGACGACGACGATGTCGTCGCGTGCGAACGCGACGATGCGGTCCGACCACGGGCCGCGGACGGCCAGCGGCTCGTAGGCGCCGCTTGCAAACGTCGCGCGGCGCTCGCGCCGCAGGTGAAGCAGGTTCCAGAGCACCGCCATTTTTACGAGGCCGTCGTCCCAGGACGCGAGCGCCGCGACGGGATCCGCTTCGATGCGATCCAGCATCAGGCTGCGCGCGGCGTAGTCCACGGGGCGCCGGTTATCCGGATCGACGAGCGAGAAGTCCCAGAGTTCGCAGCCTTGATAGATGTCGGGGACGCCGGGCGACGTGCACTTGAGCACCGTTTGCGCGAGCGAGTGGATCATCGCGACCGGTGAGAGTTGCGCGGCGAAGGCGGCGACCTCGCCCGGAAAGCGATTGTCGTTCGCGCGATCGAGGATCCCGCGCACGAACGCGCGCGTTGCGTCCTCATACGGTTCGTCTTGATTCGCCCAGCTCGTATGAACCTTGGCCTCGCGGGTCGCTTTCTCCATGTAGGCGACGATCCGCTCGATATAGGCGCCGTACGCCTCATCGCCGATGCTCGCGGGGTCGTGCCACCCGATCGGCCAGGTGCCGAGCAGAATCTGATACACGAAATACTCGTCGTTCGCGCTCGGTGCCGGGAGAATGCCTTCACCGCGCTTGCCGCGATTGAGGCGCGACCAGCGGCGCAGTGCGCGGCTCCATTCGGCGGGAAACTCGCTGAGCGCATCGATCCGCAGGCGGGTGTCTTCACCGCGCTTGTGATCGTGGGTCGCGGTCGCGAGCAAGCCGTGCGGATGGTTCTTGGCCGCGCGTGTGTTGGCCGCGTGGAACTCCTCGGGCGAGGTCCCGAAGCGCGTCGGTTCGCCGCCGACTTCGTTGAGCGAGACGAGCCGAAGATAGCGGTAGAACGCCGTGTCTTCGATCGACTTCGCCATCACCGGGCTCGTGTATTGCTGGAAGCGCATCGCGAAACGCAGCACGGCGTTGCGGTCGTAGTGCGTCCCGGGCTGCAAATGAACGCGAACGCAGAGCACATCCGCGATGAAGTCGAAGAGTGCGATGTCCGCGAGCGCGGAGCGCCGCTGCGCGAGCGCGACGGCGGCTTCGATGAACTCCCGTCCTTCCGGCGCGACCTTTTCGCTCACGACGTAGGTGCGGTAGACGGGAAATGCCGCGACGACCTCGGCGAGCGCGCGGCGCAGCCCGATGAACGTGAAGTCGCTCGATCGGCGATCGCTCGCGGCGATGCGCGCAAGGCCGGTGGCGAGAACCGAGAGTTCGCTGGCCAGATTGATGTTGACGATCGAGCGCTTCGCCTCGAGCGCCACTTCGTGATAGTCGAGGGCCCCGCCGAGCGCGCGCGCGTAGATACGGTCGAAGAACCGCTCGGCGTTCGGATCGACGAAGAGGCCGTTGACGGCGTTCATGAACTCGTACCCGGTCGTTCCGTTCACGAGCCAATCCGTGCGCAGGCGTTCGAACGGCGCGAGAATCTTCTCGATCACGAGGTAGAGCGGATGGCCGAGCGCCTCGGCGCGTTCGTGCAGAAAGTTTGCGTACCCGCCGGGATTGTAGAGCCCGTCGATGTGATCGATGCGCAGGCCCTGGAGCCGGCCGTCGGCGATCATCTCAAAGATGAGGCGGTGCGTTTGGGCGAGCACCTCCGCGTCTTCGACGCGAATCCCGGCCAGATCGTTGATGTCGAAAAAACGCCGGTAGTTGATGTCGTCGACGGCGACCCGCCAGAAGGCGAGCCGGTAGTGCTGTGCGGCCAGCAGATCGTCGAGCGCGTCGGCCGATTGCGGGCTTGCGGGCTCGGGCGTGAAACTCGCGCATGCACGATCGATCGCCGCACGGACCTGCGGATCGCGCGCGCGTTCGACGAGTTCGCGTTCGAGCGCGGCGACCCGGCGCCGCAGGGCGCGGATCCGCCGTTCGTCACGAGCGCGTGAACGCGCCGCCGAAAACGCGTCCGCAAGTTGACGCAGCGCGGGGACCTCGGCGCCGGCGCGGCGCAGGATCGGCGTATACGTTGCCGGCGCGAGCGGGAATCGGTTCGCGTAATACACGATTGCAAACGTCCCGGCACGCTCGTCGAAGACGACCTGCAAATCGCCTTTTTCGAGCACGCGTCCGTAATGATCGCCGAGAAACGGCACCAGGACTTTCCCGTGCAGATCCGGCCGCAGCGGGCGCCAATCGATGTCGAAGAACTTCGCGTACGGTGACCGTTCGCCCCAGGCGAGGACGTCGTTCCACCACGGGTTGTCCGGGCCGATCCCCATATGGTTGGGAACGAAGTCGAGGACGTGACCCATCCCGCGCGCTTGTGCGGCGGCGATGAGCGCGGCGTGTTCCGCGTTCGAGCCGATCTCGGGGTTCAGACTATTCGGATCGACGATATCGTAGCCGTGCGTGCTTCCCGCGCGCGCTTTCAAATAGGGCGAGGCGTAGAGCGCGCCGACGCCCAGCCGATCCAGGTAGGGCAAGATCGCCGCGGCATCGTTGAAGCGGAACGCCGGACCGAATTGGAGCCGGTAGGTCGACGTCGGGATCGGGTCGAGCGTCATTCCAGCGTCCAGCGCACCGCCCACGGTGGGGCGACGCCGTCCGCATACCGCTCCGCGTGCGTCGCGTAGAGCAGCGTGCCGGGGAGCGATTCCGCGAACGCCGCAGCTGCTTCGCCGGCGAGGTTTGCATCGACGTGCAAGCGGCGCCCGTCCGCAAGCCGCCAATTCGCGCGCAGCCCCCGCGCGCCGATCCCCGCGCCGTACGCATCGCGGCCGGTGACGCCGGCGTTGCGCGGCACGATCTCCGTCCGGCGCAGCCGCAAGAGCATGCGGTAGCGTTCGAGGACGGTGCGGTGGGGTTCGCGCGCTCGTTCGCTCCAGTCGAGCCGCGAACGCTCGAACGTCTCGCGCGCGCTCGGATCGGGGATTCGTTCGCGCACGGATTCATCCGCGAAGGCCGGGAAACTCGCGAACTCGCGGCGCCGGCCTTCGGTGACCAGTCTCGCGAGCGCGGGTTCGAAATTGCAGAAGAAGAGAAACGGCGAGCTCGCGGCCCATTCATCGCCCATGAATGCGAGCGGCGGCGCGGGTGCGAGCAAGAGCAACGCGGTGAGCGCGTGCAGTGCTGCGTCCGAGGCCAGCGCGCACAAGCGTTCGCCGAACGCGCGGTTGCCGATCTGATCGTGGTTCTGTAAGAAATCCAGGAACGTGGTCACCGGAAAGCGCGCGCTCGGCGCGCCGCGCGGGATTCCGCCGTGGTGTCGCGACGGTTCCCCTTGGTAGCCGAAGCCCTCGGTCAGGCAGCGCAAGAGATGCCACGCCGGGCGCGCCGCGTAGCCGGCGTAGTATCCGCTGCGTTCATCCGTCGCGATCACGTGCGCCGCATGATGGTAATCGTCGTTCCACTGTGCGTCGTACCCGGCTTCGGGCAGCGCGACGTCGTTGAGATCGTTTTCCACCACGAGCACGATATGCCGCCGTCCTTCGAGCGGCTCGGGATGGCGTGTCGCAACGGCGGCCCGCAGCTGCACGAGCAAGCTCGGGTTGCGGGAATCGAAAATCATCTGCGTCGCGTCGAGCCGCAGCCCGTCGAACCCGTATTCGTCGATCCAATAGCGGGCGTTTTCGATCGCGAACGCGCGCGCCGCATCGCAGTTCGCATAGTCGATCGCCGCGCCCCATGGCGTTTGAACGGCGCCGGTGAAAAAGTCCGGCGCGTAGCCGTAGAGATAATTTCCCTCGGGACCGAAGTGATTGTAGACGACGTCGAGCAGCACGGCGAGACCGCGTGCGTGTGCGGCGGCGATGAAGCCCCGTAGTTCCTCGGGGTGCCCGTAGTGCTCCGCCGGCGCGTACCAGAGCACGCCGTCGTAGCCCCAATTCCGATCGCCCGGCGTCGCCGCAAGCGGCATGAGCTCGATCGCCGTGAAGCCCGCATCGGCGATCGCATCGAGGCGCTCCGCAGCGGCGGCGTAGGTACCTTGCGGGGTAAACGTACCCACGTGCAGTTCGCAGATCGCGTACGCATTCCACGGATGCCCCGTCCAGTCGCGATCCGGCCACGCGAAGGTGCGTGTGTCGACCACCATGCTCGCTGCGTGAACGCCGTCGGGTTGGAACCGCGATGCCGGGTCGGGAACGGCGTGCTCCGCGCCGTCGAGGCGGAACGCGTAGCGCGTGCCGTGCGCGGCACGATCGTCGAATGTCTCGAACCAGCCCGCGTCGCCGGCCCGCTCCATCGGGACGTTCCGCCGGCCCGCCGCGTCGTCGAGTTCGAGCTGCAGCGAGCCGGCCGCAGGCGCGTAGAATCGAAACCGGACGCCGCCCTCGACGAAGCGCGGTCCGAAACGGGGCTGCGTCGCGATCATCGGTCCGCGAGCAGGTTATCGATGTAGAACGCGAGCGACGAGGAGCCTTCGGCAAGCGCGATGGCCAGCGCCTCGACCGCATCGTGGACGCGCAGCGAGCGCAGGCGCGCCGCCAGTTCGGCGGGATCGCCCAGCGCCAAATCCGTTCCGTTCACGCTAGCAGCATACCCACGAACGAAGGCCTCGCCCGCCTTCCGGCTCCAGTCCGCAAGATCGGCGCGGAAGCGGTCGGGTTCCTCGGTGCGGTCTGGTGCCAGCGTCCGCAGCGCGGCCGCTGCAGCGGCGTCGAACGAACGCTGCATCCGCGCCAAATCCCGCAGCGGCGTGTCGAACCGCCGCCGTTCGCTCGCGGGCCGCATCTCGTCACCCGCGCCGGCGTCGACGATCAGGAGATCGGCTTCGGTGACCAGGATGCGCGCCAGGTGGAAGTCGCCGTGGATGCGGATTGCCACGCCCAGGTCGACGACGCGGTTCGCGGCGATCTCCGCGAGCACGGTATCGCGCCGCAGCAACAGCTGCGTGATCTGCTCGCCGATGCCATCGACGGCGTGCGCTACGCGCAGCCGCTCGAATACGAACGTCGCGCGGGCGAGCGTCGCCTCGACCCATTGCTTGCGCGTGGCGTCGTCGATCGTCACGCGGCCGAAGGCGGGCGCGCGGCCGTTCGCGAGCGCAAGGTGGAGTTGCGCGAGCCGGTCGCCGAGCTCGGCGGCACGCCCGTAGTAGACGTTCGTTTCGCCCTCGCGGCCCGGCGAGATCGCCGTTTCGGGGAGCGGCGTCGAACGGCGGCGTTCGACGAAGCGTTCGAGGAACGTGCGCGTGACGGTCCAGCCGTCGCCTTGATTGAGCACGTACCGGTGCGCGATGCCGGCGCCGATTTGGCCGGCTTCCGCCGATTCGTAAATGAACGTCCCGAGCAGCGGCGGGCTGTGCGGGAAATGCGCGTCCTGGAGCAGCCGGCCGATCTCGATTTCCGCGTTCTCGCCGCGGTGCGTACGCCGGAAGAGCGTGAGCAGCACGGTCTCGCCGAGGATTGCGGAGGCGTGCCGCCCATGGCTGACGGGGCGACGGAGCGACTCGCCGTCGGCGAGCACGAGCTCGTCGAGATTCCAGGACGCCTCGGCGACGAGCGCGCCGCGTTCGCCCGTGAAGCGCGCGTTCTTCCGCAGGCCCTGCATGAGCGCCAGCCACAGCCGGTCGTCGGCCGACCCGTCGACGAGCAGAAATTCGTGCGCGCCGGTTCGCACGCGCGCGATCGCGGCATCGCTCGGTGCATCCTCGAGGATCGCGAGCGGCAAGACGCTGGCGAGCTCTTGGTTTTCGACCGGCGCGGTGAGGAGCGCGACCAGTGGCGGTGCGTGCTCGGCCGTCAGCGGGATCAGATCGACGAGTTGCGTCGCCGACGAGCCGATCGCCGACGGCAGCGCGTGCACGGCGCGCAGATATGGCGGCACGACGTCGGTCTCCAAGAGCGTTCGCACGCTGCCGCGACTCAAGCCGCTCCAGCCGCCGGGCAGCACGAGCGTCGTGAACTCGGGCATCGGAAGCGGCGCGGGTTTCGCCATCTCGACGCGCTCGGGAACGCGCTCGAGCAGCAAAAACCAGAAGAAGGCGTGTCCGGGCAGGGTAAGGACATATTTGTCCGCGCCGATCCGCGGAAACGGACTCCAGCCGATCATCTCGACCGGGATGCGATCGGCGAACCGCGAGAGATCGAGCGCGACCGCTTGCGGCGTGCGCGCGAGGTTCGCAACGCACAGCACCGCTTCGTCTTCGTACTCGCGCACGTAGGCGACGATCTTGCGGTTCTCGGGGAAGAGAAACGTCTGCGTGCCGCGGCCGAACACCGCGTGCGACTGCCGCACGGCGATGAGCCGTTTGAGCCAATTCAAGAGCGATGAGGGCGAGCGCTGCTGCGCTTCGACGTTGACCGCCGGATAGCCGTACACGGGGTCCATGATCGCGGGCAAATAGAGCCGTTGCGCATCGGCGGTGGAGAAGCCGGCGTTGCGATCGCCGCTCCACTGCATCGGCGTGCGCACACCGTCGCGATCGCCGAGGTAGATGTTGTCGCCCATCCCGATCTCATCGCCGTAGTAGACGATCGGCGTCCCCGGCATCGAGAGCAAGAGGCTCGTCATGAGCTCGATCCGGCGCCGGTCGTTCTCCATCAGCGGCGCGAGGCGCCGCCGGATGCCGACGTTCACGCGCGCGCGGGCGTCCGGTGCGAAAGTCCGGTACATGAACGCGCGCTCGCGATCGGTGACCATCTCGAGCGTGAGCTCGTCGTGATTGCGCAAGAACATTGCCCACTGGCAGTTCTCGGGGATCGGCGGCGTCTGGCGCATGATGTCGACGATCGGATAGCGGTCCTCTTCGGCGATCGACATGAACATCCGCGGCATGAGCGGGAAGTGGAACGCCATGTGACACTCGTCGCCGTCGCCGAAATACGCGCGCACGTCTTCGGGCCACTGATTGGCTTCGGCGAGAAGGAAGCGGTCGGGGTACTCCGCGTCGAGCACCGCGCGCAGGCGCTTGAGAATGTCGTGCGTTTCGGGCAAGTTCTCGTTGTTCGTGCCCTCGCGTTCGCACAAGTAGGGCACCGCGTCGAGCCGCATCCCGTCGACGCCCATGTCGAACCAGTAGCGCATCACGTCGACGATCGCATCGAAGACCGGCGGATGATCGAAATTCAAATCGGGCTGGTGGCTGAAGAAGCGATGCCAATAGAATTGCTTCGCGACGGGATCGAAGGTCCAGTTCGAGGTCTCGGTGTCGGTGAAGATGATGCGCGTGCCGGCGTAGCGCTCGGGCGAATCGCTCCAAACGTACCAGTTGCGCGCGGAGGAACCGCGCGGCGCCGTGCGCGCGCGCTGGAACCACGGGTGCGCGTCGGAGGTGTGGTTGACGACCAGCTCGGTGATGACGCGCAACCCCAGGCGATGCGCGACCTTTATGAACTTGCGGGCGTCGCGCAGCGTCCCGTAGAGCGGATGGACGCCTTTGTAGTCGGCGATGTCGTAGCCGTCGTCGCGCAGCGGCGAGGGATAGAACGGCAAGAGCCACACGGCCGATGCGCCGAGTTCCGCGATATAGGGTAATTTCTCGATCAGCCCCGCGAAATCGCCGGTCCCATCGCCCGTCGCGTCCGCAAACGCTTTGACGTGCAATTGGTAGATGACGGCGTCTTTGTACCAGAGATTCGAGTTAGCGTTCACCGAGCCTTACGCTACCCGAAATGCATGGCGCTCTACTGCCCCCGACCTGAACCGGGCGTTTGCCTCGCCTTTGGCCGAGCGCGAAGTGCTATTGTCCAAACACGGGGTTAGCAGCAATGTGGCTCTCGTATTGTATGCTTAGCGTATGTTTTGGGTGTATGTTTAGCGTATATCTTACCAAACTGTGCGCAATGGTTCATGCTATGAAGAGCCTTGGTGATTGAAAAAGCAGAAAAAAATTTCATGAAGCGTGCTTCCCGTTTTACGCCACCTCCAGAAACCATACGGAATGGACTGCTAGCAGCGATCGAGGCGGCACCCGTGAAGCCACCCCGAGCAAGACGCCATGCCTCCAGCGGCGTGCCTTCCGTCGCCGACTTTGTGCGCTCGTTGCGTCCCCACATTCGGCGCCTGATTGACGAGAAAAACTACACGCTTCGCGATGCCTACGAACTCGTCCACCAACAAGGCCTCGAAATCCGGTTTTCGACCTTCAAGGGCTATCTCTATAAAAAGGACCCCGCGGGAGACGCTGGCGCGCGCCGCTTCTTCGGTGTCGGTCGATCGAGCGACGCCGGCGGGAGCGCTCTTCACGGTGAGGAGTTCGCGGACTCCGTCCTGCCATCGTAGATCGTGGCCACGGCGTGGAAGTGTTTGCCGACACGAGCGGGCTCTATGCGCTGCTCGATGCGGCCGATGCCGCGCACAAACGAGCGACGGAACGTTGGGACGCGCTCGAGGCGCGCGGGGCGATGCTCGTCACCCACGCCCATGTCGTCGTCGAGGCAAGCGCCGTGGTTCAGCGTCGCCTCGGTTTCGAGCACATTCGCAGCCTTGCGGGTATCCTGCGCTTCGTAAAACAGGTTCCCGTCGAAGAAGCCGTTCATGACGAGGCCTTCAAAGCGTTCCTGACCGTCGGTTCACGTTCGCTTTCGCTGGTCAACTGCACGAGTTTTGTCTTCATGCGGCGGCGCAACATCGAAGAGGCGTTGGCTTTCGACCGTCATTTCGAAGCGCACGGTTTTCGTACGAAGTGACCACTCCCGTCGACGGCGACCGGCTCGAACGCACCCTCGCCCAATTGCCCGACAGCCCGGGAATCTATCAGATGATCGGGGCGGACGGCCGCATCCTCTATATCGGGAAGGCCGTCTCGCTGCGCAACCG
>Ga0116229_10012012_pt1 | contig 12600 bp, 8 predicted proteins | sample S1TSphgellanicum_3_FD_87313 | JGI IMG/M metagenome (GOLD analysis project Ga0116229, IMG submission 87313) | Host-associated microbial communities from peat moss isolated from Minnesota, USA - S1T2_Fc - Sphagnum magellanicum MG | ecosystem: Host-associated > Plants > Peat moss > Unclassified...
ATGCGGGTCTGTTTGCAACCCTCGTGCACTGGCTCGACACCCCGACGAGCTGGCTGGGTTGGCATAAGGTCCTCGAAGTCATTCCCGCCTCGATCGGGTTGTTCCTGCTCAGCGTCATCGCCAACTGGGCGTTCGTTTACGGCAGCGATCGCATCGACGAGCAAACGAAGGGCACATGATGCTCAAGCAAGTCTGGATCAACCTGTTGTCGAACGCATTCAAGTATACTTACCGGTCTGTAGCGGCGTCGGGCTGGCATCGTGCATCGGGTGATTCAGCGCCGTGGCGGGCGGATATGGGCGAATGCCCGCGCCGGCCGCGGCGCGACGTTTTATTTTACATTGGGGGAAGAACTCAAGAAATGAGCGGGGCATGAGCTGGTCCTTGGTCAAGCAGCCGCTCACGTTAATCGCGCTCGCGGCAGCCCTGCTGCTCGACGCCTGCGGCGGCGGGGTCGGCGTGACCGCGAACGCGCCCCCGGTCGCAGGCAGCGTGTCCGGCCTGCTGGCGGGCAACAGCGTGCAGCTGCAGGACAATGGCGGCGACACCCTGACCCTGTTCGCCAATGGCGCCTTCCGATTCGCGACGCAGCTTGCCAACGGCGCGAGCTATGCCGTCACCGTGCTCGCGCAGCCGACCAACGAAAATTGCGTCGTCACCAACGGCACGGGGATCGTCGGCACGTCGAACCTCATCAACGTCCTGGTCACTTGTTCGCCCGACAGCTATTCGGTCAGCGGCACGCTGTCCGGTCTGTTGGCCGGCCGCAGTGTCGTGCTCGAGGATAACGGCGGCAATGCGACCACGCTGAACGCCAACGGCACCTTCACGTTCACCACCCCGGTGGCGAGCGGCGCGAACTATTCGGTGACGGTCGCCACGCAGCCGAGCGGTCAGACGTGCTCCATCACCAACGGCAGCGGTGTGATCGGGGCCAGCAACGTCGATGACGTCACCGTCGACTGCTCGGGCAACACCTACAACGTCATTGCCAACGTCAGCGGCATCACCATCGGCGGCCTGATCTTGGAGGACGACGGCGGCAACCCCTTGTCAATCAATGCCAATGGCAGCTTCAAATTTGCGACGCCGCTCGCGAGTGGCTCCCATTACGCGGTCGCGGTGTCAACGCAAGCGACCGGCGAGACTTGTGTCGTAACCAACGGCAGCGGCGTGATCGCGGCCGCGAATGTCACTGTGACGGTCGTCTGCACGCCGAACAAATACACCATCGGCGGTACGCTCGGCGGCCTGCTGCCCGGCAATAGCGTGGTGGTGCAGGACAACGGCGGCAACACCACGACGTTGAACGCGAACGGCAATTTCACTTTTTCCGCGCCGGTGGTGAGCGGCGCGGGTTACGCGGTCACCGTGTTGACGTCGCCCGCCGGGCAGACCTGCGCCGTCAGCAACGGCAGCGGCAAGGTCGTCGGTGCCAACGTCACCAATGTCGCGGTCACTTGTACGCCGCTCGATTACACGATCGGCGTTACCGTGACTGGGCTGGTCGTAGGCCAAACGGGATTGAGCCTGCAGGACAACGGCGGCGACAACCTATCGATCCCGGGCAACGGCACCTACAATTTCAATACGCCGCTCGCCAGCGGCTCCACGTATTCGGTCACGATTCTGTCGCAGCCCGCGGGCGGCCACTGCGACGTCATCAACGGCACAGGCAAGGTCGGCAGCGCCAACGTCGACGTGGCGGTCACTTGCGGCACGTTGAGCTACACGATCGGCGGGACGGTCACGGGGCTGCTGACCGGCAACAGCGTGGTCCTGCAGGACAACGGCCTTACCAGTCCCGGCAACGAAGTGACCGTGACGGCGACCAGCAGTTCGCCAGTTGCATTCACTTTTGGGGCGACGGTACCGAGCGGCTCGCCCTACGCGGTGACCGTGTTGACGTCGCCGCCCGGTGAGACCTGCGCCGTCATCGCCAATGGCAGCGGCACGGTGGGCGCTGCCAACGTCACCAATGTCGCGGTCACCTGCACGCCGATCCGGTACACGATCGGCGGGACGCTGACGGGGCTGATCGGCGCCGGCCCCATCGTGTTGCAGGACAATGGCGGCGATAACCTGACGTTGACGAGCAATGGTGGATTCACGTTTGTCACCCCCGTGGCGAGCGGTTCGCCCTACTTCGTGACCGTGTTCATCCAACCCACGGGGCAGGTCTGCGCCGTGAACAAGGGCAGCGGCATCGTGGCCGCGGCCAATGTCACCAATGTGGAAGTCATCTGCCGCGGTTGGATCTGGGAGGCCGGCGACAATGCGACCAATGGTTATGGGACCTATGGAGCGCAGCCGCCACCACCAAGCGCAGGCGTCCCTGGCGCGCGCACCAATGCCGTTTCATGGACGGATACCGGCGGCAACCTCTGGTTATTCGGCGGCGTGGGGCTGGATGTAAACTCGGGGCTGAATGGGAATCCGGCCGACCCGCCGGGTTACCTCAACGATCTGTGGGAATACTCGACCACCAACGGCCAGTGGACCTGGGTTTCCGGCTCGTCGTCGACATATGCCTTCGGCGATTATGGAATCCAGGGAACGCCCGCGATGTTTACCGTGCCGGGGGCGCGCGTGTTCGCAAGCTCGTGGGTCGACAGCCAGGGGAACCTATGGCTGTTCGGCGGATCCGGGGTCGACGCCAACGGCAACATTGGCGATCTCAACGACTTGTGGGAATACTCGATCGCGACGGGTCAGTGGACCTGGGTATCCGGGCCAGCGTGCGAGTGCGTGAACCAGGCGGGGATCTATGGGCCGCCTGGAGTCGGCTCGACCGGCTATGCGCCGGGCTCGCGGGTTTATGCCATTACGTGGATCGATGCATCCGGCAATTTCTGGCTGTTCGGCGGCAACGGAGAGGACAGCACTGGCACCACCGGCGAACTCAATGACTTGTGGGAATTCACGCCGACCAACATGCAATGGACTTTCGTTTCCGGCTCCACCGTCGTGAATCAGACCGCGGTCTACGGGACGCGAGGCTCACCCGCGGCGGGCAATGTGCCGGGTGCACGCGACGGCGCCGTGGGATGGAAAGATGCGACCGGCAATTTCTGGCTGTTCGGCGGCTATGGGCCTGTCGCCGGGGGCGCCACCGGCGACCTCAATGATCTATGGGAATATTCGACCGTCACCGGTCTCTGGACATACATCTCCGGATCGGAAGGACTCAACGCCCAAGGCGTGTATGGGACGCCAGGCATACTCGCTCCCGGCAACGTGCCGGGGGCGCGCGACGACTCGACCGCGTGGGCGGATTCGTCAGGCAATTTGTGGTTGTTCGGCGGATCCGGTTACGACTCCACCGGCGCGTTTGGTCCCCTCAATGATTTGTGGTTGTTCAGCCCAACCCCGACGCCGGGCGCTTGGGTCTTCATCGGTGATTCCACCACGATCAACGCGCTCGGCAACTACGGCGCGCTCGGTATCGCTGCGCCGGCCAACGTGCCGGGCGCGCGCCTTGGCGCGAGCGGCTGGACCGACCTCAACAACAACTTCTGGCTATTCGGGGGATTCGGTTACGACAGCCTGGGCGAGGGCTACCTCAATGACTTGTGGCTCTACACGCCGTAGCCGTAAGACATCAACCTTTTGACTTTCTGAGTTCAGCGGCGCAAGTTTCCGCTGAAACGCAAGTTTCGTGCCAGCCTCTACGGCTTGCGAAACTTCAGCACGAAGTTGTCGGCTTCGCCGACGGCCAAGTACCGGGCGCGGTCCTTGTCCCCCTGCGAGAGCGTCGGCGGCAGCGTCCAAACTCCGTCGACCCAATCCTTCGTGTCCTTCGGATTCGCGTTGATCTCGGAGACGCCGACGTACTTGAAACCGGCTTTCTTGAATAGCGCAATCGTATAGTCCTGCCGGACATAGCCGTCCGCAGCCTTGGGGTCCTGCGGCCGATCGTTGCGTCCCCGGTGTTCTTCAATACCGAGGATACCGCCGTGCTTCAGCGCCTTGAAGCACGCGGCAATCGCCTCCGGTGCATAGCCGCCATCCATCCAGTTGTGCAGGTTGCGGAACGTGAGCACGAGATCGGCAGTGCCCGCCGGCGCAATCTCGAAGTGTCCGGCGCCGAGCGAAGTCTCGTGGATCACCCCGAGACGATCGCCTTGCGCTGCGACACGCGCGCGCCACTTCGTCACGCCGGCATCTTCCTCGGCATTGCCCGGCGGCGGCAGGGCCACGAAGTAATGCCCCTGCGGCGCGAGATACGCGCCGAGAATTTCAGTCCAATAGCCGCCGCCCGGCCACAGTTCGACGACCGTCATCGTGGGTTTGATTCCGATGAACGTCAGTTCTTCGGCCGGATGCCGGGCCGCGTCGCGAGCGGCAAACGCGGCGGTTCTCGCGGGATTCGCGATGGCCGCCGCAAGGCCTGGATCCGCGGCGCTTGCAACGCTTGCGGCAAATGCCTGTGCCGCGACGGCCAATGTGCCGCTCAAGACAAGAAGCGCCGCGATGCGCGATCTGCACGCGCGTGGTTCGCTGGAGTGGATGACTGCCGCCATGGTGTGGTTTTCCTCGGGTTGGTCCTCGAAGTATCCCAAAACACACTGGATGCGTACACTCGCAGTGTGAAGGGAGGTTATTAATGAAGATGCATTTTGTTGCGGCGCTGATTGTCGCACACGGGTCGGCGACGGCGGCCGTAACTGACGCGGATGCGGGGAGCGAACTGAGCCTGCCGCCCGGGGCCGTCGCGGCGATGCGAAGTGTCGATGCCGAACGCATACGCGCACATGTCCGCTTTCTCGCCGATGACCTGCTCGAGGGGCGCGGTACCGGCACGCGCGGTGGGGACATCGCGGCGAACTACATCGCCACGCAATTCGCGCTCGACGGACTCAAACCGGCCGGCGACAACGGCGGCTATTTGCAAAAGGTGCGGTTCACGGGCGTGCATACGCTGCCCGGCACCACGGCCTCGTTGCTGCCCTCGCACGGCGCCGCCATCGAGCTCAAGCTCGCGGATGACTTCGTGACCGGCAACCAGACGCAAACGGAGAGCGTCGACCTCGATGCGCCGGTCGTGTTCGTCGGCTACGGCATCGATGCGCCGGAGTATCACTGGAACGACTTCAAGGGCGTCGACGTCAAGGGCAAGGTGCTGTTGGTGATCGTGAATGAGCCCCCGTCGAATGACCGCAAGTTCTTCAACGGCGAGGCGATGACGTATTACGGGCGCTGGACCTACAAGTTCGAACAAGCCGCACGCATGGGCGCCGTCGGCGTGCTCATCATCCATCGCACCGATCTCGCGAGCTATGGCTGGAACGTCGTGCGCAATTCCTGGGGCGGCGAACAGGTGTACTTGCGCGACGATGCGGCACCGAAACTCGAGGCGGCATCCTGGATCCAGCTGGACGTTGCCCGCCGATTGTTCGCCGCGTCGGGCCTCGATCCCGACAAGATGATCACCGAAGCGGGGACGCGTAAGTTTCGCGCGCGCGAACTGCCGGTGCGATTCAAGGCCCACATCGAGAGCACCGTGCGGCCCTTCGAGTCGACCAACGTGCTCGCACTCCTGCCGGGCGCTAGCCCTGGCCCTGCGAGACAAGTCGTGATGTATACGGCGCACTACGATCATCTCGGCATCGATCCCGGGTTGAGCGGCGATCAGATCTACAATGGCGCCGTCGACAATGGCACCGGTTGCGGCATCGTACTGGAGCTCGCGCACGTGTTTGCGATGTCGAGCGCAAAGCCGCCGCATCCGATCCTGTTCGTCGCGGTAACCGCCGAGGAAAAGGGACTGCTCGGATCGAATTATCTCGGCAAACATTTGCCGATTGATGCGGCGGCGATGGCCCTCGACTTGAATTATGACGCCGTTCCGCCGATCGGGGTGCCCGAGTCGGTCAACGTCACCGGCGCGGAACGCACGACGTTCTTCCCGATCGTCGAGAAAACCGCGAAAGTGTTCGGCTTCGAAATCGAGCCCGACGCCGAACCCGGCGCAGGACATTATTACCGTTCCGACCATTTCAGCCTGGCGCGCGCCGGGGTGCCGGCGTTCTCGATCAACACCGCGCTGAAATTTGCCGGGCACACGCCGGAGTGGGGAAAAGCGCAGCGCGACGAATACACGGCCAAGCGCTATCACCAGCCGAGCGATGAATACACGGCCGACATGGATTTCGCGAGCAATGCGTTGCTGGCACAGTTCGGATTCGCGCTCGGCTGGCAGGCGTCAGCGTCGCCTGCCGGTGTGGAGTGGCTGCCCGGCGATGAGTTTGAAGCGAGACGTCTCAGCAGTGAGAAAGCGCGTTGACTGCGGTCCAGCGCGGTTCAGCGTCTACCGTGTCTTTTGAGTGATCCAGAGACCGGGCTTGCCCTTGTTGTTGAAGCCGAGCGACAACAGGGCAGCTTTGTTCTGCCATAAGCGCAGCACGGGCAATCCTTCCCGATGCACTCGCCGGACGAACTGCTCGGCCGGAGTCTGATCGCGGATGCCGTGTCCGTCGTTCCCCAGTGCGGGCAGCCAAGCGGAAGCGGAAGACTCTTGAGGATACAGATCCAGGCGACGACGTGCGGGGGAGGGAAATTCATCGGCAGCGCCCGCTCGCGGCAGCGCAGGCTGGGGTCCAAGCTCGAGCAGCCCGGGAAACGTCCGCGCCACCGACACCGCGTTCTTGGTCGCGGCAGCGATGCGCTGTGTCTCACCGCCGGAGCGGTCTCCCGCGTATGCGGATCCTGTAGCAGCAGCAAACAGCGCCACGCCTACTTTTAGACTTCTCCAGTTCGCGCTCGAGTCACACATAGGCGATATGAGGCCATCCGATCGTAAACAATGGAACCATCCGTCAGAGTCTTCTGCGGTCGGTGCCATCCTACATAGCGCCGTCCCCGGCAGGTCGGCGATTTGACCTAAGCGGGTGCGGTAATCCAGACTGGATAGATGGCTAACGAAATCGAAACCACCCACGGCGCGCAAATATCCATCGTCACCGAGATGAGCCGCTGCATTCATTCGCGCAATTGCGTCTTGGGTTTGCCGGGTGTGTTCGTGCCGAACGCACCGGGACCCTGGGTGCACGCCGATGGCGCGGCAGCCGAAGCAGTCGCCGCGGTCGCGCGCAGTTGCCCGTCGGGTGCCCTTCGCTATCACCGCAAGGATGGTGGTCCGCAGGAGTCGCCGCCGGACGTCAACACGGTTCGCATTCGCGAAAATGGCCCGCTCGCCTTTTACGCCGAACTTGACGTCGCGGGCGACCGATCGTCGTTTCGAGCGACCCTGTGCCGCTGCGGCGCATCGACCAGGAAACCCTACTGTGACAACACCCACCGCCAGACCAACTTCGCGGCGACCGGCGAACCGGCGACGGGTGACACGCCGGCGCTCGCCCGTCGCAACGGACCGCTGCAAGTCACTCCGACGCCGAACGGTCCGCTCATGGTCGTGGGATCGGCAGAAATCGTCTCCGGCACCGGCCGCACCGTGTCCAAAACTGAGAAGACCTTCCTGTGCCGCTGTGGCGCATCCCAGAACAAGCCGTATTGTGACGGCAGCCACGCGAAAGTGGGCTTCAAGGCATAGTGTTGGGCGCACGCGGCGTCATCGGCTGGTTGCAATGACCGCACTGATTTACGTCGCCGCAATTCTGACCGTAGCGGTCGGCATTGCGCATTCCATTCTCGGTGAGCGTTACATCTTGAGTCGTCTGTTCCGTCGCGAGGATTTGCCGAAGCTGTTTGGCGGATCCAAATTCACCGTTCGCACGCTGCGACTGGCCTGGCATGTCACCACGGTCGCGTGGTGCGGATTTGCGGCAGTTCTGGTGCTGCTCGCCCGGCGCACGGTGTGGTCAGCGGGTTTGTCGTACATTTTGGCCACGACGTTTCTGGTGACGGGCGCGGTCACACTGATCATCTCACGCGGCCAGCATCTCGCGTGGTTCGTGTTCCTGGTTATTGGCGGCGTTTGCCTCTATACGGCGGTTGCGTAACGGTTACGCCATGCCACCCTGCGTGCGCCGCGCCGGCATGTGTGCGGTAACGTCCAGACGTCACGTCCCGATGATGATTCGATATCAATATGGAAGACGTGTCTACTCCATGTAAACTCTGCGACGGCGCGACACATCATAAATTCTTCAAGACCATTCTCGGTCGCCACGTTGCGGAATACGTGCTGTGCAGCGACTGCGGGTGTCTGCAGGTTGTATCCACGCCATGGCTTGCGGAAGCCTACGCCGGCGAGAGCTGGGCGACGGATACCGGTCTCGTGGCGCGCAATCTACAACTGGCGGGAAAAATCTGCACCTTTCTCGGGAATGCTTGTACTGCGTCTGATTTGATAGTGGACTTCGGGGGCGGTACGGGATTGCTGACACGTTTGCTGCGGGATAACGGTTGGAGTGTCATCTGCCATGAACCCTATCGAGCACCTCTTTTTGTAAAGGCGTTTCACGTCAAGCAGCTTGACGGTTTGACGCCGTCGGTGGTTATCGCCAGCGAAGTCTTCGAACACTTCGATTCGCCGCGCACGTCGTTGGCACAGCTTTTCTCACTGGCACCCATCATCATTTTTACAACCGAGCTCTATTGCGGGCAAGACAGTGAATGGTGGTATCTGGCACCCGCGTCCGGTCAACACATCTTTTTTTTCTCCTCGATGGCATTACAGGTCGTAGCTCAAGGGAACGGCTACGATTTCATCGATACTGGCTTTCTGAAGTATTTTGTGCGACGCCGCCTCGCGGCGAACCAGCCCTTGGCACGACGCATTCTGACGGGGATTCGTGAAGCAGCAACACAAGAGGCGAGCGTAAGCGCACTGATACCTTACCTCCGCGATCCCTACAAGCACGTTGGCAATGATCACCAGGCTGAACTGGTGGCGGCCCAATCTGGGGGTGCGGGAAAATAGATATACTATTCGGCGATTGCGCAGCGGCACGGGGAGGGTGGGTCGTGACGCTCGTTGAGGCGTTGGCATTTGTTGGAACAAATGGTGTCGTGCTGGAGTCTGGTACGGGGCCGGCTGCGCATCCGATCCCGTCGATTGCCAACGCGGTTGCCGGCCATCCCATCCGCGGAAGCTGGTGGGCGCATGCGCGTGGCCGCGAAATTTTCGCGATCACCCGCGCACTGAGAGACTGCCCGGATATCCTGGTCTGCCGGCTCGTGCAAGGGAGGATTACCTATGTGCACCGACGGCTGTGGCCTGCGGTGGTCCGGCTCGCCGAGCGATTTCCAGAGGCGAATCTTGCGCAACTCGAGGAAATACACACGGCCTCCGGCAAGCACGCCATCAAGGAGACCAAATTCCCGGATTGGGTGTCCCGTGATATCTCGCTGCAGGCGTGCGAACTCGATGAGGCGAGCGCACTCGACCAACTGGGGCCTTGGGTGCATGACATAGACGCCTGATATGAACCGAATTCACGTCTGAATAATATATCGCCGCAAACGACGATTGGGTACCCACCGGGGCGTCTTGCGGCTGCGAAATCCGGCAAAGAATCGCGGCGAGGTTGACGAGCCTACGGTAGACGATTCACGTAATGTTCTTGAGTGGCTTCACGCTGCGCAGCGAAACCGTCCGGGGTGTTATCGTGATCCCGCCAAGACAGGGAAATTAGAGAGGGATGCCAACTCATTGCGTACGTTGACGACGTATATGGTGTGCTTAGCGCTCGGCGCGCCTAGCGACCCCGTCTTAGCCGACGGCGCGGAGGAATCCGACGCGGCCGACCACATGCTCTCGGAAATTATCGTGAGCGCACGCAAGCGGGACGAGGCGCTGGAGACAGTACCTGCCTCGGTCAGCGTGGTGACGGACTCGGACTTGCAGGCCACCTATACAGGGAGTCTTGCCGATCTGACCAGCGCTTCACCAAATGTAGCTTTTCACACAGTTGGTGAGTTTGGACATTCCTCCAGCCTGGATATTCGCGGCGTTGGAGGTGGTGGTGCCAACTTGGATACCGATCCGGCGGTCGCCATCTATGTCGATGGACAGTATCAAACCGTCAATTCGATCGACCTAGAAAGCCTGATCGGCGTCGATTCCATCGAGGTTCTACGAGGTCCCCAGGGAACTCTCTTTGGCCGTAACGCCTTCGCGGGCGCGATTACAATCACTACCAAGAATCCGAGCGGACAATCGGATGCGGAGGTCGGTGTCACGATCGGCAATTACGGGCGCAGGAATCTCGACGCCGATTGGGAATTTCCCATTATCGGTGCGCTTTCCGGGCGTGTCGATTTGGGATGGATCAACTCGGATGGGTTCTACACCAACGTTCTCGATGACAATCGATTGACGGGCGGTGATGCCAATCTGACTCTGCGACCAACTCTCGTGCTCGAGGCTGGTGACCATGTTAAGTTTCAGTTCAAGTACAATTTTGCCGACGACCAAAGTAGTCCCACCCCGAACAAATACGATCTCGACCCGCCGGCCGGTGAGTTCGCAACTCTCAATCCAGGTCAGTACGCCAATTGGGGCGCCACGCACTTGGGTCCCGACGGGACCGGGGGGCCCTACTCAATCGGATTTACGAACATTTGCAAATGCAACTTTATCAAGATCAATTCCCCGTCTTTGAAAATGGACTACGACTCTCCCGTGGGCCTTTTGACCTCGACCTCGGGATACCAGCATGTCGCAGGCACGATACAGACCGATGCGACTGGAACGGTGGTTCCACTACTGCGCGCAGAACTCCCTTATACGGTGCGGGTCTTTACGCAGGAGGTCCGCTTGCTGAGCGAGGTCAGCGACCGCTTTAAACTCATTACCGGCGTGTACTATCTACAGGACGGGCTGAATGAAGGCTTCCTGGAGGATGTTCAGCTAGGCGCAGCCTCCGCGACGACGTGGCAGGACAGTGAACAGCACCGGCGGAGTGGAGCGGTTTTTTCCGAGGGAGAGTATGGATTGTACGAGGGACTTCGCCTGACGGCGGGCGTCCGCTACACCGATGAGGAGAAAGATTTTCAGTTTGGCGCGCCGGTGCCGGCGAGCATCGAAGACGGATCCCCGGTTCTCGCATCTCCATACGGCTACACTCCACTGAGAGCGGACTGGCATAACGTCTCTCCTAAAGCATCCCTGGATTATCAGTGGACGCCGGATACGCTTCTCTATATCAGCTGGTCCAGAGGCTTCAAGGCAGGCGGATTCCAGGCGTTGGCCTCGACGGCAAGTGCTGCGGGTCCTTATGGCGATGAGACCATGGACGCGACGGAGGTAGGCATCAAGACCTGGCTATGGGAACGTCGCGCGCGCATCAGTGCCGATGTATTCTACGAAAGCATCGTGGGCCTGCAGCGATCGGTCGTGTTTCTCGAGAACGGGATCAGCAACAACTTGACCCGGAACGCTGCGGATTCCGTTTCGAAGGGCGCGGAAGTCGAAACCGCCTTACTGCCGATTGATGCGCTCACAATCCGAGCGAACGCCGGATATCTCGATGCCTACTATACGAGCTTTTGCGCCAACTTCGTTGCCACCAACGCGGGACGCCCTGCCTGCGGTAATCAGCCAGGTGAAGTCGACAATACCAATTTGGTGCCGTCGAATGCGCCCCATTGGACATTGGCGTTGAGTGCAGACTACCGAGTTCCGATCGAAGACATCGGAGCTGTGAACTTCCACTTTGATGAGGCTTACACCACTTCACTGTGGACGGCGGATGACAACGAACCTATCTCGTACCGGGCCGCGGAGGCCCTGCTCAACGCGGCGATCAGATTCTCGGCCGCCGATGAGCGCTACACTGTGTCGATTTGGGGACGAAATCTCACGGACCGCACCGTGACGGAGGTCGGCGTCACTGCTTATCCGTTATTCTCGGTTTGGAACCCAACACCGCCGCGCATGTTCGGGCTGACCGCAACGGCCAAACTTGGCCGCCGTTCCCAGCCTTGAAGATGTCGCTTCCTTTGGAACAGGTAAGTCCCATAGGGTCTCCATCATGCGGCCGCGCTGGATGAGGGTGCGCCAAGATTTTGTGCTTCAAGTCCATCGCCCCCATGTAAAAGAGGCTCTGTCCGGTCATCGCCGAGCAGTCCGATCAATCCACGTTATAGAGCACCGAAATCGTCCTTTCATTGCCTGCGTTATCGGTACCGGTCACTCGAAATGTCTTGGTGCCCTTGGTGTCCGTGTTGATTCGAGTTCCGTCCTTCACCGTGCCCGTGCAGGAGGCGACGCCGGACGTAGAGTCGAGGCAGAAATAGGATGCCGGCACGTTTGCATGGAGAGCAAAAGTCTCACCCTTCGTGGGAACCTTGATGATCACCAGCGGCGGGACGCTGTCCTCCTTGATCGTGACCGTATCGCTCGCGCTGCCGGCTGAGTTGGTCGCCGAGCAGGTGTAGGGAATACCTCTGGTCTGGGGCGCAGTCACCGTGCGGCAGCCGCTAGTCGGCGGCGTCGGAAACCCCGTCACCGTCCATGCGAGCGTCGTGGCCATGCTGACGTACCATCCGTTCGTGCCGAGTGTCCCCGTGATGAGCGGGGTCACGGTCGGAATCTGCGTAAGGGGCGTCAGAAGAAACGCATGGAACTGATTCTCGCTGTTCGTTCCATAGCCTACAATCTGTCCCGAATCGTTGATTGCAATCGCTTCGTTA
>Ga0116229_10012013_pt1 | contig 12600 bp, 10 predicted proteins | sample S1TSphgellanicum_3_FD_87313 | JGI IMG/M metagenome (GOLD analysis project Ga0116229, IMG submission 87313) | Host-associated microbial communities from peat moss isolated from Minnesota, USA - S1T2_Fc - Sphagnum magellanicum MG | ecosystem: Host-associated > Plants > Peat moss > Unclassified...
AGGTTGAGGGGCAGGGGAGGAGATGATAGCTAGGAAAAAAAATGTAAGGTGAAAAAATTATGTATATAAAATTGGGATGGTTATTGTACCATGCACCTTAACGAATGATCACTAAAACCATGTTCTCACTATGGTACCACTTATTTATGGAGAGTACTTGATTTCTTTGTAGTAGGCACCCAACTTGTTGGGCATGAGTCTAACTCTTTGACAAATAGTGGGTTTTAAGTTATTACATGACATATGCTTCTACTTGCATTGCCTTACACAAAAATGAGATGTTCACCATAAATAATTTTGAGAACCATTTGTTGTTTTAATGTATGTATGTAGTCTAGGAAGGGGTTTGGAATTATGAGGATTAATTTTTGATTAATCCCTTTTAGCACATAGGTAGATTATCAAACATACTTCAACACAACATTTGCAATATTCATCATTCACATGATTCCCAACATGAGACTTTACATTTCTTTTGGGATACGATCACCCACACTTTTAAAGTCAAATATTTATGTGAGAACTACACCCCAATGGAGTTCATCACACGTGCTTAAAGATTTTCCTTTATAGAGATCACTCATCAAAGATTATAAAACTTTCACAATGGTATTCACAATAATCTTCACATTTTATTTTTTCAAAGCTTCCTATTCATATATGATATTTCTACAAGTCTTAATAACAACTAACAACACAAATTTATTGAATGCGAATTATGAGCCAAAAGTTCCAATCTCTACCCCTTATATACTTGAAGGAAAAAAATGAATGAATATTTAACCACATTCATTTACATATATTCTCCATGTATTAACCAATCATCACATGTCACTTATAACTTTTTATCTTTCTATAGATAGGTTTTACATTATTTGGAATCTAGGATTTGGTCAAGTCCACATACTTAACCTTCCACTATTACAAACTGGAAATAGGTATCTAAAATTTTCATAATCAACCCTTATGCCCCTAGCTGAAATATTTTCCTTATAGGGCCCATGAGGTTCATTATTTTATTCCCCATTTTTATCCATACTATAACCCCAAAAAATAATGCTATTATTTGTAATTACTATTAATTATTTTGTTGTTGCACTCCCACTTCAGCCACCACATGACTTTCCTTTTCTTCATCGACCTTAATACATTCAACTAAAAATCTCAAAGTTGGCTCGTTGCAACCTCATATTCCAAACCACAATAGAAGATCAACCAAAAAACCCCCAAAACACACACACATGCACAAAACAAAACAAAATTCTTCAACTAATAGCCTTTCATCTCCTTCCTTTTGAATATTGAACTACCCATTGTAACCCCATGTTCATGAGAATTTCAATCCCATAAATATGCACACCTTGTAGCATCATGCATTTTTAGATGGGTAAAAAGAAACCCACTAAATATCCACCCTATTAACAATCCATCCCTCATTAAGACCCCCCACAATTACCAATGCACCTCATAAAAAAAAAGCAACCAAGCAAAACCTCCATGGAAAATAGCCAAAAATAAACATGAAAAACTTGAAATTAAATTTATTGAAAAAATCCAAGAAGAATGGTCAAATCATCAAGAAGTGAGCAAACAAAAACACACATCAAGTTGCCAAATACCATAAAACTAGAAGATCATGAAAGCTTAATCAAATCTTGGCTAATGAAAGTCCCCCATAATCACTTTCCATTAGCATTTCAATTGTCAAAGATGAAACACCCATTAAAAAAAATTTAAAAACTTAGAAACCCCATTCAACATAAGGATGATATTATGAACAAGGAAAATACATGTATGTAATGTTATGAAAAAATAGATGGCTAAGTTCACATGCCCTTAAGTTCTTCATGAAGCATGAAAATGAACCTTTAAATGGCAACAACAAAAAGAAAGTAGGAAGGAAAATTCAAGGGCATGTTCCCTAATTATGTGTAGTAGGAAAAAAAGGGTGTGTTGGAGATTTGAGATGACGAATAAGATAAAATGACAAATTCTTGAAAACCACATAGACAAGTCACCTATACATGTACTAAACAATGCAAGTGATCAATGAAAATAGAATTAAATATGGGTCAAAAACTTGCTTTGAATTCACTACACTCACACAAACCAAACTTGGGAGGAGGCCATTACCCTTTTCACTATAGTATAATTTAGAATTCTTTACAAGATTACATTGAAATGATTATTTTAACTAATTTCCAAATTATGAATCTCACAACTTCTTTGTATGAACTCCAATTAAAGAGCTCCCAATTATAAAATCAACCATAGAGTTGTAGCCCTTGACAATCTTTCCAATGACACGTCACACATTTTCACCCAACTCCCAAAGTAGGATTTCATCTCAAGAATTCAAAATGTGCTTCCTTTTCATCCCCCCAATGTATTTAGGCCTTTTTTTTTGCCTTAATTTGTTCATGACCCATTTCTTATTTGCCTTGCCCTAGCTTTTGTCACAAGCCCAAGGTTAAGGTCGTGACAACAATAATGGGGGTGTTAAATAGTGGTTAAGTATGATGCAATGTCCAAATTTTAATGCCCATAAATATGTATGTTACTGAATTTTTTTTTAACATGAAAGTGTTCTTTCATCTGTATATTGAATCATCTTGTTTCTTCATGATTATATGAGTCACTAATATTTATTCATGTTTTATATAAATGAATGAATATTCCATTTTTGTAATTACACGTTCATGATGAGAAGGTTATTCAAATAGCTATTCATTATTGGAATTAGAATTTATAAAAAAAAACTCAAGCTTCTTTGATTTAATGGCTTGAATAGCTTGAATATGGACATTTAAAGCTGAAAACATTTTCTATATTGTTTGGAGGCATGGGTATGTTTTGTGATTGTAGTCAAGAAAGTTCAAATATTAAATTTGGGTGTAAATTGATTTTGGATCCAAGAAATTAAAGATTTAGTTTGCCGAACAAATGTGTAGTGGTTTAATTCATGAATAAAAACACAAAGGCAAAAAAAAGAAGTAATAGTATATTTAAGAAAGCCAAAAGCAACAAACCATGAAAGTCAAGGAAATGAAACCTAGGAAAGGAGCAACACAACCAAATCAAATTATCCACCCATCCATACAAATAAATAGAGAAAACATCAATTCACCATTAGTTAGATTGACAACGTGAAATAAGCCTTTTGCACCCATCAGAATGGGTAGCCTTGAATTCAACCCATTCCATCTTAGCTAAATGGCCATGGCATATCATGGCATCAATATGGAACATGATGGAGATGTCATAAAATGTTTTTGGGGACATCATCAGAATAGGAAACCTTTTTAGTGATATATCATTTGTAGTTTGGGAAAATGTACATCTTCATTGTTTTATGTAGAAAATTATGACATGTCATCCATTCTTATGCTTTCAAATTTGAATAGAAGTGACATCCTCATGGACCACATATGTTAGTGATATTCAATGTGTTCCCATTCCATAGAGGTACAATGTTTGAATGCAAGTCTTTAACCAATTTTGGTTAGAGCATAATAGAAGTTTATTTTTTCACAATGTATTCACCATCATAAATACAATATAAGAATTATTGATGTTGGATATTCATTGGAAGGGTAATTCCCATCAAAAGTTTAATGAGGATTATAAATGCATCCATCATTGTCAATATTATTACTACCAAAAGAATATGTTGGGTTAAAATGTAAATTAGCTTTTGAATACGTATTACCACCAAGGCACCCGTTCATGGTAAAATACATGTTGGTCCATGTGTTTGTTATGCAATGAGCTTACACTTTCTATGATGGAATGTTTCAATGCAACCAAAATGATAATATGACCAAGGAATATTTAACCATTTGGGAACATACCATTAAGAAAATAAAAACCAGAAATCATATTTTTATAATTTTGGTTGAATAAGTGAATCAAAGTAACCAAATATTTGAATTATGTATGAAGTATGTTTTTGTTTGGCCAAATTTGACACACAAAATAAAAGTTTACACCCTTGTGAATAGGTACAATTACACTCAATAAAAGGGAAATTCTTGAATGCACTTGGCATTTAAATTCCATATCCATGCAAAAGAGATAAATTTTTGTTCTAACAATGGAGAATTTGGAATGATTTGTGTTCGACAATGAATCATGCATCATCAATTCATTACTAATTTCATCGAATGTGTGGTTTTCATGAATGATGGCCCTATCTATTATTTCCCTTGGTACAATTGATAATGGACAAATGACGAACGTAGTCATATTTCCTATTGGAATTTGATTAGATTAAAGAAAACCTATTGGAAAAGTGATCAAAGGGGAAACTAACAATGTGAATCCAAGCACGGTAAATTAGACCACAAATGTACCTTGTAGCATAAATGAAAAGTAGTCATCAAGTATGCTTTCATATATTGAACTTAAGAATATTATTTAATTCAAGGATTAATATGAATTATTTTTTCAACTTTGTTAGAACTTTAACCAAAAATTACGTGTTTAAAATAGGTTTAAGTAGATTCATGGGAATTCGAACAAAGCTCATAATTTACTTTATAACCTTTAAGTAGGTTGTAAGTAGATGAATATTATTTTTAAATTTTTTTGAATTAATGGGGCCTTTTAAATGTACTTGTGGCTTTTCATCTTTTTCACATTCTAATAAAAATGTATCTAGCTTGTAAGGTAAAAGTAGGTTTGAAAAAATATTTACCATTCAATTTCAAACCTACTTGTTACCTACTTTTATTATACTAAAGTTTTTCAAATTTTATATTCAAATTACCATAAACCCAATAGACCCATAATTTCTTTCAAAATGAAAGATAAGAAACTTTCTAATTTTTTTCTTGTATTTTTGTAGAAATTTGTCATATTTTTAGAAGGGATTTGAAGTAGACGTAGTTGTAATTGGTCTAATTTACCATGCTTGGACCCATGTGTGAACACAAAGGATTATTTTCCCAACCAATATGAGGCGGAAAGAAAAAAGGATGTCAAGATGAAGTCAATCCATTAAATATGTTACAAAAATGGGATGGTGAGGTCTTTGTTTGGACATGTACAATACGAAGGTAAAAACTGAATACATTGAATGCCAATAAGGTAATAAAAAACTTTATTAGACCTCTCCACCCAACTATAAGACCACACAAAAGGTCTATACACCCCATGATCTACCTCGAGCTTAACAAACAAGATCTACCTCATTCCACAATCTCATCATCAAACAAAGCACTAACATCAGGATATTATAACTAACATGGTTTCTAATGTAGGGTGGTGACAACATGCAAACCATGACCTAGGCTTTAGCCTTAACATATGAAGGCAACAAAAACATCATGGGAGGACTAAGCTATAAATCCTCCATTGAGAATAAAAGATTTTAGGGAGTATGTGAAAAGAGATCTATGTAATAATACAAAAGGAGACAACTAGAAACCTAAAACATATTGTTAGCTTCGTAGAAGCCAAAATGAAATGCATGTTCCATCTTCAAAATATTGATTTTGAAAGTAGGGCATATTATGGGCATTGAAATCATCCTACATAGAGGAATGTTGATCCAAGCCTTACACTTGGGCAACATCTTATATTTTTCTAGAGTCTTAGTGGTATTGATTTCGTTTTAAACATCTTGGATTGTTTTATCAAAGGACAAGGAATTTATAATACAATGACCACTTGAAACTTGTGAATCCTAAAAGGATGAAAATATTTAGATGAGGAGAAAATAAGATAAATTTTTTTAGACAAGCCTATGTTCCAACAATTTAAAAAATATCAAGCTTTAGTTTGTGACTAAAAGTGGACACAAGTTTAAATTTAGGATCAAGCAATACATAGCCGAACAACTCTTGGCATTGAAAGTTGCTTGGGGATGGCATAAAACAAAACCCGTGGGGTAACAAATCAAGCCCAAGCTATAGCTTAGGTTTTCTTTTCCCATGTTGTTGAATAACTCTTAGCACCAAAAGTTGTTTAACTTTGGAAAAAAATCGAGTTGCAATTCGGGCTTGATTTTTGACTAGAGATGCAACTTGACACTATGTACACCAACATTGGGCAACTTTGCACACAAAAAGTTGCTAACAATGGTTACCAAATTAAAAACCAAGCTTTAATTTGTGTCCAATTTTGGACCTAAGTTGTAATTTGAGTTATTATTTGCCATACTAGAGCAACTTTCAATGCCAAAAATTGTTTGGCCATTGAAAAACGCAAATCAAACTACAACTCGCATTTTTCTCAATCATGGTCAAACAACTTTTGACATTGAAAGTTGCTTGGTAATGGCCAAAAACTTGGGTCTAGTTTCAAACCCAAGTTATAATTTGGGTTTTTTAAAACCAGCACCAAACAACTTTCAGTATTGAAAATTATTCAACAAGTGGGAAAAAGTGGGGGAAAAAATCAAACTTAAATTCAAGTTCAAAATGGCCATGGCTAAAAAACTCTTAATGTCGAGAGTTGCTTAATGAGTGCCCAAAAAAATGAGGAAAAAAAAAATTGAACATGAGTTTAAGTTTGGAAAAGCCATGGCCAAGCAACTTTCAATGTTGAAAGTTGACAAATGCATGGAAATTTTGAAAAACAAAAAAATTAGAGCATAAGGTCAAGTTTGAAATGGCTTTGGCCAAGCAACTCTCGGCATTAAGAATTTCTCGATGGGTGCAAAAAAAAAAAAACAAATAACAAATAACAAATAAATAAATAAATAAAATTGACGATGAAGTCAAGTTAAGAATGGCCATGGCCGAGTAATTCTCGATGTTGAGAGTTGCTTAGTTAGTGCACAAAAGAAAAAAAACAAAAGAAACAAAATTGAATAAAATGAAAAACAAAAAAAATTCAATCATGAGGTTGGGTTTGGAAGAGCCATGGCCAAGCAACTTTTGGTGTTGAGAGTTATTCAACAAATGCACAAACAAAAAAAATAATTAAAAAAAAAAAACAAAAAACAAAAAAATTCGAACATGAAGTCAAATTTGAAACAACCATGGCTAAGCAACTTTAAGCACCAAAAGTTATTCAACAAATGCATAAAAAATTGATAAACACAAAAATTTAAGTATGAGGTTGGGTTCGGAACGACCATGGCTAAACAACTTTCGATGCCAAGAGTTGTTCAATGAATGCAAGAAAAAAACGTAAATTTTTTATATTTGAGCATGAGGTTAGGTTTGGATTAATCATGGCTAAACAACTTTCGATACTAAGAGTTGTTCAGCAAGTGTAATAAAATAAAATAATTTGAACATGAGGTTGGCGTGGGAATGGCCATGACCAAATTAATCTTTGGTGCTAATAGCAATTCAATGTGTGCACTTGAAAAATGAAAAAAATAAAATTGAGCTTGAGTTTGGGTTCAAAATAGTCATGGTTGAGTTACTTTTGGTGCTAAATGTCATTCGGGGGGTTTAGGAAAAAAATACATCTACAATATATTCTTTGGCCACAAATGTTTCAATGTGACTATTGGAACAAATAAATACAACCACAAGAAAGTGTTGTGTCTTCATGTTAAACCTTCGTCCACATGGCAAAATATTTTGCACGTCAATAAGGAATATTTTGTCATGTCATAAAAAATGAATCCACGTGGCATGAAAATATCATAAAATATTTGATGATGTGGAATGGAATATGATATAAGAGTTCCTTATTGCTCACTTGAGCTTGTTCACCCGCTCACCACTTGTCATTTGCTACTCACTCACTAGCATTGTTGCAATCTTAAATGGAGTTCAATTCAACCAATAAGATTTTATAAACTCACAAGGTTATATTTCTCACGATTTTTTTTGTTAGTTGACCATTTAGGGTTCCTTGTGTTCCTAATCTTTAAAAAAATCCCCTCCACCAAATACTTTTAGGTGCTTTGCATACCTAGGTTGATAATTGATGGGATATTTATCCCAAGTTCATGAGTTGAAAATATGAAAGCTTATTTTAACATCGAACCCTATGACATTTTGTTACAATTTTCCATGTTAAGGACAATTTTACAACCTCCAACAATAATAAAACAAAATAAAGTTTCGGACAAAACCCCCATAACTAAGGACGAACACAAATTGTTTTGAGGATTCTTTCTAATTTGTCATGGTTTAAGTGCTCCTACACATTGTTGATACCATGTTCTTTCACCTAAAAGCAAATTTTAAAAGAAGAATTATAGATTAAATTAAAAAATGCACATGATTCCAATTTCTTGTAACCTTTCCTCACCCATACCCAACCAATAAAAAAAGGGTTTATTTCAAAGGTATTTCATTTTTAAAAAAAATATTAAGTTCATCGAATACTAAAAACATAAGACATGTAATGAAAACACAAAGATATATCAATTGACCTTCCCAAAAACAAATCCCTTCCTAAAAGCAACCATAACAAACCATTTACAAGGTAGAAATAACATTCACTTACTTTCAAAGCTCCTCTTCCTCACCAATGGTTTTTTTTGTTGTGCCTTTTATCCTTCCCTAAAGTCATTCCACCCTCCTATTTACATCCACCAAAATTACTCTCTCACCACGCCAAAACTAGCATTGATTGTTGTCCAAACTAACATTTCATGTTCATTAATGAAGAAGGATACAATTTGAAAGAGTAATGCACATGAATACAAACGCACAAAGAGATAGATAAAGGAATAGGACAAACAAGTTCATGAATTTTTCCCAAGACTAATGATTTGTAAACATGGAAATGATTTAAACTTTTATCAAGTTGATCCATGTTTATAATACTTACCATGATTTTTTTTTCACAATCTCTCTTTAGATTTGTCTCTTTCTATGCATGGACAATGGAATGTCCACTCTTGTGCCCTCACACAAGCATTCACCAAAAAAAAAAGTCTTTATTGAAGCATCTCACACCCCTTTCTTCACATTTTTCTATCATAGATGATGGATTTTCTACTCTTGCAACACCCTCACACAAGCATTCACCCCAAAAACAAAAGAGCACACAAAAAACTTTATACATGAACACTATCATGTAATTCACATAAAAAATATGCATTGTGCACCAAACTCAACACCAAATTCATTTTATTTTAGATTTGTTGTAATATTGAATTTGGTACCACATTGATTTCATTCTACAACTTTTGTTTCACATTGTGAAACTTGACCTTAGATGCAACCAAACTAAAGGTTAGATAGCTAAGTTTTTACAACTTTAAGGATAATTCTATTGTCCTTGCAATCTATTTCCCATCAATTCAAAATATGATTTTTTCTCATCCATAATTATAGATATTAAAGTTCAAAATTTTTGAATTTCACACACTCAACCTCACAATCATTTGTTTGCCTCCTTAGAAATATCCAATTTATAAGCTCTACTATATATTTGTGTATTAAATTTAATGCACTTGGAGAAATTTCCTAATGTGTTATATATATATGGATATTCATTCACTTAGTCCAATTTTATCAATGTTTTGTTACTTGCATTAGGGAAGCAAACATTTAACCAACAATCATCAAGTTTAAGGCAATGAGGACTAGGGTAGGTAGTTGGACTTGGTAGTTTGGGTGGTTAGTTAAGTCAAATAGGCTAGCTAGGAAGTCAATTTGAAGCCTTCCAAAATGTACTTGCCTTACAAAGTTTGTTCACTTAATTCAATGCAAGAACTAGTCATGCATTAGCTATTGTGACCCTATTTGTAGTAACAACTATTGTTAAAGATGAAAATTTTATGGCTTGACTACTAGGTGAACTTTTTATAGTTCTTGCACATCAATTCCAAGTTCATAGACAAAAGATTGAGACAACAATAAGATTTAAAGCTCTTCAATGAAAGTTGAATGGGGAAACTTTTTATTGGGCACATAATATGATGCAAAGGGGAAACCCATTGGCACAAGAGGCATATGTAGGAGTTTTATCTTAGAAAATATTTTCATGGATTGGATCCGAACATTATACAAATGGATGAACATCTATATATAATTGTCATTGCAATATGGGATAGATTGGCAAAATGTTGGGAATATGTTGATTATATACCCTTTGTCAAACAAGGTTTTCAAAATAGACCTAAAAACATACATGAAGAAAAAAAGGCACAATTTGAATGTTCAAATAGAATTTAGAAAAGATTGCACTAAAACTTGATGCACATTGGGAGAACATGAAGGTCTTGATTTGTGACCCCTTCAAAGTGGAGGAGGCAATTTAATTGAAGGCAATTAAATTTTGTCACCAAAATCTATCTTGTTTGTAACACGTTGAAGATGACATTTGAACATCATTGGTAATGGTCTTTGTAATATGGATTAGGTTTTTACAATTTATGTATTAGGACCATCAAAACCAATTTGAATATTTTGTGATTGCAAAGGAGGAAAACCTTGGTAGAACAACCACCCTTACAAAAATGACCATTAGAAAGTGTAAACAAAAAGGTGTTGTGGAAGGCAAGTGAAATAAACTAAAGGTGGGTGGGGGTTTTGATAATTTCAATGTAGTGGTGAGTTTCCAACTTTTAAATTATGTTATAATAAATAAGGAATTATTATTATTTAATCACATTAATGTGCCTTGATGTGTAGGAAGCTTAGTCAAGATAAAATGTTTATGAAGGGGCATTTAAAGTGGTTTTAGAGAAAGTAAACTCATATTAACCCAAGTCATGTTTTCATATGAATAAACACATTGACCACATTGAGAATTGTGTCCAAGTTCTCCAAACCTTATATTTTTTATGACTACATATACAATGAGAAAAATGGGTGTTTTGTAATTAGCCTTGTAATGTTAACAAATAAAAAATTTACTCAAGTGCAAACATAAACCTTTATTGAAAGGAGACTACAACATAATGCTCACAACACAAAACATAACATCAAGAACTCTCCAAGGTTCTTGTCACATGAAATACACAAACTTGTGTAATGAAAAAAAGAGTAGCAAACCATCAACACCAAGGTATTTAACTACAAGATTAAACCACAAATAACCAAACTAAAATAAGTAACGAAAGTAATTCAACCTTGTGAAAGTAACTTAGTTACTTTCTTACTCTAGTAACTAATGAAATGTCGCAACCCCACTTTGAGGGAAGTGTGAAGTTGCCATTCACACTCCCAAAACTTCAGAGTTCAATTTCAGGGGTTGAAACACCTCACATTGGGGTGTTCTTTATATTGTTGGAAAGTTTTGGAAGGTTAGATGTCCAAAATGGCCTCAGATGAGCCATTTGAACATATGCAGCATAAGTTATGGTCGAAGGAAGGGCCAGGAGTCAAATTGGCAGTTTGACTCCCGACCACAAAAAGTCGGGAATCGACCCGATCCCGGTGTGTGCAGGTGGAGTGCGACACACCGTTGAAAAGATCTTGATGAGGGCTACAAGTTTGCTTTAGACCTTGTCCCAATCGGAGGTTGGGGCGAGAAGTTATGAACGCCCAAAGTTTCGGGAATCTAAACCGGGATAGTTTCAGGACTTCACTTTGGGAGTCTCGGGAAAAAGTGCCATTTGGATGCAAGTGCGGCGGTGAGAAGCAGAGAATACTATATGGGGGAAGGTGGTGGCTTCCCCCGAGTCCGGATTGTGGTGAGTCAAGTGAGTCCAAGGTTGCCCGTGGTTTGTCCCAACACCAAAAGTGTGTAGAATGAGTTTTAACTAACTTGTTGGTTGGTTTTGGATGTAGGACCGACTAACTAAGTAGCTTGTCCCTTTGCCTAGTCTAATCTCAGAGCTTTTAGTACGCCCCTCTTACCCCCTTTAGTGCTGGAAGTTGGGAGCGTGCCCCGAATCCCCCACATTTTCGCAACTTGAGAGACTTAGCCCCAACTAGGGCTAATTAGGGACTTGGGAGTGCGTCATGAAACCTAACTAGTTGAGCTTGAATTCTCAACACTCCCCCTCAAGCTCAAATCCACTTTTAGTACACCAAACATTTTTTTAAACTTCCTTAGCTTGTCTGTATCTAAAGCTTTTGTGAAAATGTTAACAACTTGATTTTCGGTATTGACATGAATGAAGTCAATTTCTTTTGCTACAACTTTTTTTCTAATAAAATGATAATGCACCTCAATGTGTTTTGTCCTAGCATGATAGACGGGGTTGTTAGCAAGTAGTATGCTACTAATGTTATCATAATAGATGACAATAGGAACATCCACTAACTATCCCAAATCTAAGAGTAGTTTTTGTAACCAAACTACTTCACATGCAATAATTGCTACACCTCTATATTTTACTTCCGTGTTTGATAATGCAACTGTTAGTTGTTTCTTACTGCTCCAACTAATAGCACCATTTCCAAAAGAAAACATGAAACCACTAATTGATCTTCTATCTGAAACATTGCCAGCCCAATCAGCATCCGTGTATCCCTGTACTTATAACTGGCTCTTGGCTTCATAAAAAATTCCACATTGCAAGGTATGTTTTATATACCTCAATATGCACTTCATTGCATCCAAATGTGGCTTTCGTGGTGTTTGCATGAATTGACTTATCACTCCAATTGCATAACTCAAATCTGGCCTTGTGATGGTCATGTAAATCAAACTCCCCACTATGCGTCTATACATAGTGGTATCCTCCACGAGGTCTCCTTCATCTGCACTTAACTTCACATTTTGCTCCAA
>Ga0116229_10012018_pt1 | contig 12598 bp, 8 predicted proteins | sample S1TSphgellanicum_3_FD_87313 | JGI IMG/M metagenome (GOLD analysis project Ga0116229, IMG submission 87313) | Host-associated microbial communities from peat moss isolated from Minnesota, USA - S1T2_Fc - Sphagnum magellanicum MG | ecosystem: Host-associated > Plants > Peat moss > Unclassified...
GCGTCGGATCTGGGGGATGCCGTACGTGTTGCCGAGACTGTTCGCGCAGTGCGCCAACGCGTTGGTACTGGCGGCGATGTCGTTCTGACACGTCAGTGTCGAACTTGTCGAAAAGTTGTTGAGTGCCGTGATCGTCGTGGTCGCCGGCGAGCCGCTCGTGGTCACGGTCGGTGTCGTCGAGGTCTGGGCGCTCCACTCGCCGATCACGAGGTTCGCGGCATTGGTCTCGCTGAATTGATTGGGATCGGTGATGTCAAGCGCGAAGATTGCCTTGCCGCCCGGGCCGAGGCCGCCGACGAGCCAGGTGTGCCAGGTGCCGTTGTAAAACAGATCGCCCGTGCCGGGCGCCGCATCGACGCTGAATTTGTGGCCGTACTGGGGATCCGTGAAGTCGCTCGAGACGTTCGTCGAATAGCTTGTCGTGTAAGTCGTCGTGATCGGCGGCGTGGTGGTCGTTGTCGAGGTCAGCGTGGTCGTGAACGCGTCGTCTATGTCGTTGAGGACGTAGCCCGGCATGTAAGCGAACACTTCCTTGCCGTCGTTGTTCGTTTCATTGTAGGTGCCGTCGGAGTTGAAGGACCCGGTCTCGAATCCATGCAGCAGGCCGTCGTTCGCGCCCACATAAACGACATTGAGGCGCTGTTGCTCTTGATTCATCGCGGTCGTGCCCGCCGATGCGAAATTCCCGTAAGTCTTCCCCGAATTTTCGGGCAGTGGATCCTGGCTCGGGCTGTAGAGGAAGTCTGACCAGAGGTTCGGATAGCTCGTGTTCGGCGGTCCCACCCAGGTCGGGCTGGAATCGACGATGTCGGCGAGTACGCTCGTCCGCGCCCGTAGGCCTGCCGGGTTCGGCGGCGTGGGGCTCGTGTTCGGGTCCAGGCCGTAGGCGTTTTGCTCATCGGCGCGTGAGCCGCGCAAATAGTTCAGGCGCCAAGACGTGATGCTTTCGGCTGCGGCCTCCTCTTCGGCATCCAGGAGGCCCTGCTCGGTGGAGTTCAGGCTGTTCCACTCGAACGGGATGCCGCTCGATCCGTTCCAGGTCAAAATGGTGCGAGTCGTGGGCATTGGCGCGATCGGGCCGGCAGCACCGGTCTTGGCGCAGGTTTGCCCGCTGACGACCCCGGTCAACACACAAGATGCATCCCAATTGACGACGGGATCGATCTGCAGGTCGTTCGGGATCGTGTCACCCGCCGGCGTATAGAGATTCTGCGAAGTCAGGGAGCCGGTCCAGTTGTTCGCGTTGTAGAACGCAAAGTAGACCTGCGTGCCGATTTGCACTTTGGCGGTTTGCTTTTCGTTGAGACCGGCGGAGCTCGACGAGGCGTTCTGCGGTATCGCCTGAAAGCACATGATCTCATGGATGTTGCGGCTGCCGCCGGTCGAGCCGGCGAAGCCGAAGCGCACCGCGGCCGGAATCGGCCCGTTGTTTTGCGTGATGTTCTGGCCGGTGATGACTTGCTGATATACGCCGCCGTTATAGCTGTACGACAAACTCAATAGCCCGGCCGTCGTGATGGTGAGGTTGTACGAGATCGGTACGCCGTAGCTGGGGCCCGACGTGCTTCCCGGTCCGTAGCCTCGCTTGGTCGCAGCCTCGTTCGCGATCTTGGTGGTGAGCACTTTGAACGCGTTCGGAATGGCCGCATAGTTCGGGACCGTCAGGGAGGTCTCCGTCGGACTCCCGGCAAGACCCAGCGCGACCAGCGAATAGTCCCAGATGCGTCCGGTCCTGCACGTGTTGTACACGGCCTGTTGTTGCAGACTCGGACTCAACGTCGAGGGATAATAATGCGACGTCGGCGTCGTGTAGAGGCTGGCCGTTCCGGCCGCCGTGTTTGCGGCGACGACCGCAGGCGTCAGCGAAGTCAGGAAGCTCCATTTCGTGCTGCCGCTGCCGCGCAGGCCGATGCGATTCGGCACGTAGCCCGGGCCGCTCGACGTATTGTCGCCCGGGTTCAAGAAGTTGCCGTATTCGTCGATCCCGAGTCCGATGTAAGCGCCCACCATGCCGTCGTAGCCCTGCGAGGCGCTGTTGTTCGAGTTCGAGCAGGTGTAGCCCAAGCTGCCGCCCCAGTCGCCAAGCGTCGGGTTCGCGAGGCCCGGCGCGAGGGCCGTTTGGAGCGCACCGACGATCGACGCATCCTGCAGGAAGAAACTGATGCCGTCGGCGCCGTCCGAATTACCGCCACCCGAGTCGCCTTCGTAGGTCTCCGTCGTGAAGGTGACCTGCAAACCGTACTGCTGCAGCGGAAACGAGAAGTTGGAGATGATGGCGCCCGACTGGTCGTTGGCGTCATTCGTGAGCCGCAGCGCGCCACCGTAATACATTGACGTGGGATCCGTATTGTCGGGATGCGCATTGAGGTTGCCGGAATTTCCGCCCACTTGCGTCTGGGAACCATAGTAGGGGTCGCCCGTACAAGCCGGGATCTGTCCCGGACTCGTCGTTGCGGCCGTGGTAGACGCCGTCAAGCAAGCGCCGTTGAACCAGTACCAGGTATTCGAAGTACCGCTGCCCGTGAAATTTTCCTGAATGGCGCTCTGGAGCGTCGTTACGCTGGTTTGCGCGGGGGATAGGACCGGATATGCGCCCGCCATCAACAGCGCGGCCACAGCCAGGTTCAGCTTGGTGTTCATGGATCAACATCCTCCTAGACAGGTAGTACCCGGTTTCACGAGGTACGTTGCTTCGACGACGGCCGTGGCATTGGGACTGTCCCCGTAACCTACGGCGTCGATCTGATAGACGATCCCCGATTGGGGCGTTTGCACGCCGCCCCCGGGCGGACCCAGACTGGTGATGTAGTAAACCGGCGGCTGCGCGAGGTCGGACGGCATCGTCAGAGGGTTATAGAGGACGCCGGTCGGCCAGGGCAGCGTCGCCGGGTTCGCGAGGCCGGTTGCCGTCGTGCAAATCTGTCCGACCGCGTAAGCCACAGGAGTGCCCGCGGCGCAAGCGACGGGCGTGGTGGCGAAGCCGCCCGCGACCCATGCTTCGGCATACTCTTCGGCAGTTTCGGCGGCCTGCAGTGCGCGGGCTTTTTCGCGCATGTTGCCCGCGATCCGTTCGTCGATGCCGAAACTGCGGAACAGCGCGATCGCGAGCATCGTGACGACCACCAGCATCAACAGCGCCGTGATCAAGACCATGCCGCGTTGGCGGGTGCGAGTCGGCGGGTGGATCATCACGCGACACCGGTTTGGTTCATGACATCGACGATCGTGCTGAAGCTCACGTATTGCGGCTGCGCAGTGCTCTGACCTTGCTGACAGGATCCGGCCGCGCACCACAAGGGATTCGCGAACTGGAGAACTACCGTGACGGAGAGAACGTAGGGCCAATAATTGATGGTCCCGTTGGTCACGCCATTGGCCGTCAAATACGTGTCGACGGATTTCGTGCCCCAGCCCGTGTTCGATCGGACGCCGTAGAAGACCTGCATCTGGGTCACGTTGGGCACCAGGTTGATCGTCTGCGGCGCATTGTTGCCGATCGTCAGAACACACTGCAGGTAACTCGTGCCGTTGACGATGCCGATTTGAAAAGTATTTATGACAGTTCCGGCCGCTGACGTGCCGCCACCGCAGTTCATCAAGCCGTCGGTGCCCGAAGTGACGTAGCGCACGCTGATGGTGTCAAAAGGCGCGGTGGCCGAAGCGGTGCCGGTGCCCGTGATGCCCTGTCCCGAAAACGTAAATGCGCCCGCCGGAAGGAGGCTCCCGGCCGCGGTGTTGAGCGGCTGACCGGCAACCCAGCCGGTTGGCTCAATCGGGAAATAACCGGCGGATTGGATCACATCGCCGATCAGCGTCAACGACAGCCGCTCCTCTTCCTGCAATTGCGACAGACCCGTCTGGATCGTGCCCGTACGCCGAAGGGCGAACACCAGCGAGACCAATCCGCCCATCAGAAACAGCGCGATAGAAAGCGCGACGAGCAATTCGACGAGCGTAAATCCCCGGAAGCGCGAGCGTGTTTTCATGGCTGCACGAATTTTCATGGCTGCACGAATAAGGTATAGGTGGGAGCAGCCAGTGACGTGATATCGCCGTTGTTGCCGGGGTCGCTCGTCTGCTGCTCATTCATCGCGACCGCATTTTCCGACCACTTGATTGTTATCGTACAGGTGACCGGTGTGCCGGCTGTCGAACACGCTATGTTCGTAAAGAAGCTCGGCAGTAGATTGAGCAGACTGGCGCCCCATTGCTCGAGATCGTACCCGGCCAGCGGGGCGGGTTGACAGCTGCTGATACCGGTGCTCGTACAAACGGACGTCGTCGGCAAGGTCGGACTTCCGATTGTGATCGTGCCGCCCGAGCCGCTGATCGTCGTCGAAGCGGGTGCCAGCCCGGCGGCCCAGTAGCCCTGATCCGCATGCATCATCGCGGCGAGACTTCCCGCATAGATGGCGACGAGCGATCGGGTGCCGGCCACGCTTGTGCTCGACAGTGCGAGCGACTCCATTTTCGCGAGTCCCAAGAGGCCGATTGAGCAAACCACGAGCGCGACCATGACCTCGACGAGGCTGAAGCCGGCCGAGCGGCGCGCCGATCGCGTGCGAATTCTCATGAGCACCCCTCCCCGGGCTGCGACGGTGTCGCCGGAGTTTCCGTCTGGACCAGGCCGACGGGCGAGATCGCGATGCAATGCGTCCAGGCGGAATTCTGCGGGCTCGTATGCAGAGTGATCGTGACCGTGTTCACGCCGCCCACGTTGGTACTCCCGAACCCCTCGCGGTAGAACGTCATCGCGGTAAAGCCGTAGTCGCTGTTCATCGTATCGAGACCGCCGAACGCGGTGCCGAGCGGTGCTTGTGCGCGCAGGACCGCTTCGCCGGTATCGACCTGCTGATTCTGGTTGACGTCCGAAAAGATGATCCAGCCGGTATCCCATTCGCTGTCCGCGGCACCGGCGCATGTCGGGTTGACGGCCGTGGGGTTCGTGGAAACACAGATCGTGACCGGCGTGCCTTCCTTGATGGCTTCCGTACGTGCGTATTGAACGTCACCGACTAGGGCATTGACCTCGCTCGCGACCCGGTTCGAGTACGTGACGTAGCGGAACGACGGTATCGCGATCGCCGCGAGGATCGCGACGATCCCCATGACGGTGACGAGTTCGAGCAGCGTAAAGCCTCGCAGTGTCTTCACGGTAGTGACCGCCTTAACCATGGGGTGGGATCTTAGGGGGAGTAACTTGCATGAACCTGACGGCTCGCGGCGCGATCGCAGGAATGTGACGCCGTTCGCATTCCCAATTCGACTGCTGCGCGGGCAGTCTCAAGCCCGCGTGGCCGCAGCCGGGAAGCGGACCGTGACCTGGGTGCCGCGTCCATCGTCACCCGCTTCGATCGCAACGGCGCCATCATAGAGGGCCGCGATTTCATCGACAATGGCCAATCCCAAGCCGCTGCCGTGGCCCGCCGAATTCGGCAGCCGGAAGAAGCGCTGCCGCACCCGTTCGCGGTCGGCGGGCGGAATTCCGGGCCCGGTATCGCTGACTGCGAGAAACGCGATACCTTCCCGTTCGCCGGTGCTGACCGTCACGCTGCCGCCTCGCGGCGTGTATTTGAGCGCATTGTCGACGAGATTGCTGAGCAGGTCATCGAGCAGCGAGGCATCGGCGAGCACGCCGGCCGGTTGCAAGTCGGCGCCCAAATCGATGTCCGCCTGCAGCGCGCGATCGAGAAACTTGCCGATGACCTCGCGCGCGAGGCCGTCGAGCGACACGATCTCGCTCTTCGCGGCGATATTCACGGTTGGATCCGCGCGCGCGAGCGTCAGCAGCTGATTCGACGCATGCGCGAGCTGCCGCACGCCTTCCTGGAGCGTCGCCAGCCGCTGCTTGATCGGTGCCGCGGCGGGTTCCGCGGCCAGGAGCTCCAATTGCGCGAGCATGCCCGTGATCGGTGTGCGCAGCTGGTGCGCCGTGTTCGCAATGAACTGCTTCTGCGCGTCCACGGAGGTACGCAAGGTCGCAAACAGCCGGTTCAGCGTCGCCGCGAGCGGCACCAGTTCCCGTGGCACGCCGGCCGCGACGATCGGCCGCAAGTCCTGCGGCGAACGCTCGGCGACCTCATCGCGCAATCTGCGGACCGGCCGGAGTCCCAGCTGAATGCCGACCCAGACCAACACCAAGGTCAGGTCGAGGTGCACGAAGTCCCAGAGCAGCGTGCTCAAGAAGCCGTAACGCGCCGCGGGTTCGTTCGTGTTGATTTCCGTCGCCACGGTGGCCGTGATCGGTCCGTCCTCGGTCTCGACCCGCGTGGCGAGCACGCGCAGATTCCGGCCCCCGACTTCGGCGATTTGGTAGACGGCCTTGTTCGTGGCGTCGACCGCGATGATGGGCAGCCGCGCATCGCCGGCGAGCAGCACGCCGTGCGAGTCGCGCAGCGCAAACAGGATCGTGCCGTCCGCGAGCACGAAGGTGCGTACGGGCGCGCCGCCGGCACGCTGCGGCGTCCGATCCACGAGCGGCAAATGTGCGGCGAGTGAACTCTCTGCATCCTTGAGCCGCCGATCGGTGGAGATCACCTGCGGGGCCACGTTGTTGAAGTAATGCAGCAGCGCGCCGGCCAAGGCGAGCAGGGTCAGGGGGACGGCGAGCCAGAAGACGAGCGTGCGGCTGATCGAGGTCACGGGGGCTCCGACGACTTCGGCTCTTCGAGCCGGTAGCCAAGCCCGCGCAGACTGCGTATCACGGCGGCGTCGCCGAGTTTGCCGCGTAAGCGGGAGATGTGGACCTCGACGGCATTCGCCGTAATGTCCTGGTCGGTGTTCGCGAGCGCCTGCTGGAGACGCTCCTTCGGTACGATGAGTCCCGTGCGGCGCGCGAGGCATTCGAGCACGAGCCATTCGCGCGCCGTGAGCTCCACTTCGCTTTCGTCGACCATGAGTCGCTTGCCCGGCAGATCCACCGACAGGCGATTCATGCGGACCGTGCCCTGTTGCGCGCCGCTGCTGCGCCGGACCAGCGCGCGGCAGCGGGCCGCAAGCTCGGCGGGTTCGAACGGCTTGCTCAGGAAGTCGTCGGCGCCGAGATCGAGCGCCTTGACCTTGTCGGCGAGCGTGCAGCGTGCGGTCAGAATCAGTGTCGGCAGCGCCTTGCCGGCATTGCGCAGGCGCCGCACGAGCGACAGCCCGTCCGAGCCCGGCAATCCCACGTCGATGACCGCGAGATCGAAATCCTCGCCGGCGAGTGCGGCGAGCGCCGCCTCCGCGCTCGCGGTCCGTTGAACGGTGAAGTTTGCGGCGATAAGTCCGCGCGCGATTGCATCGGCGACGAGATCGTCGTCCTCGACGATTAGGAGCCGCACGACTTCAAGTCACTCGCGGCTGCTAGCGATCGCCGGTGGCCGCATGCTTCGGGTCCAAGGGAGGTTCCGCGCCGCCGAAGGCGCCGCGCTTGGGTGGCAGCAGCGCCTGCATCTTCGCTTCATAAGCCTTCGCAAAGGCTTCGACGAACAGATGCGGGAAGCCCTCGGGTGGGCTCTGCGACAGGCTCGCGTAGAGCTCCGCGTACAACTCCCAGTATTTCGCCTTGCTGTGCGAGCCGAACACGCCGCGCTTGACGCCGCTGTCGAACCGCTCCTCCAAGTCCTTGGGCTCGAAGCGGGCGAGCAACTCATCGAGCGCGGCGCGCATCGCCGCGAGCGTCGCGGTGTTCTGCGCTTTCATGTCCCGAAAGTTTTCGCGCATCGCCTCGACCGAGCCGCCGCGCGTCGACAGCGTCGTGAGCAGGCGGATCAAGGTATCTTCGACGCCTTGAGTGAAGCTCAAGGGCTGTTCGCCCTCCGCGACCGGTGGCGGCGACATGCGGAACCGATTACGGAACTCGCCGCGCGCCTGGTTCAAGTCCATCATCCCGAGCACCGCTTCGCGCAGCAGCTGGCCGGCGAGTTGCAGCGCGTTCGTGCGGGCCTCGGGGCTCACCATGCGTGGGTCGATGCCCGCGCCGCGGCAGAACGCGGAAAGGCCGATGTCGACGTCACCGTCGTAGAGCATGGGATTCACCGCGGGCCGTGGCGGTGTCGGTGCGGGCGGCGGCGCGAACGGCGCGGGCGGGGCGGACGGCGGTGGTGCGCCGGACCCTGCGCCGGCGCCCGCGGCGCTGTTGCGATTCAGCGGCCGCGTCATCATGTGCCAGGCGACTTCCGGCTCGCCGGGTTCGGGAGTCACGGGCTGTCCGTAGGCATTGCTCGCGTGCAACCCGTCCGCGATCTCGGCGTCGAGATTGTTGCTCGGCTCCAATAGTTCGCTCAAATCCAGATCCGCGCCGAGATCGTCGGCCGTCGATTTCTTGACGGCGGCCGAGGGTTCACCGTCGTAGGCGACGATTGAGCCCTCGTCGGGCGGAAAGTCGTTCGATGGATCGATGCTGACCAGGAGTTCGTATTCGCCGAGACGCACGTAATCGCCGTCTTTGAGCGCGTATTCGTGGAATTTGCCGAGCGGAATCTGGGCCCCGTTAATGTAGGTGCCGTTCGACGAGGTGTCGATCAGGTAATAGGTGCCGGCGCGAAAGTCCACGCGCGCGTGTTTGCCCGAGAGGTAGCGCTCCGGGTCGGGTAGAATCCACTCATTGTCGGTCGCACGGCCGATACTGCCGCCATGGACGCTGAATACCTTGGTCCCTTTCTCGCCGAGGCGGGTCGCATGTTCGCTGACGATACGCAAGCGCAAGGCCATTGCTTACTCCGTGTGGCGGCTCTGAGGTTTTGCGCTAGGGCCTTGTATAATATGGTGAAACAGTAGCAATCTCGGAGCTGCGCTTAATGGCCGCGAGTCACATTTTCAAGGTTCTGTTCGTCAATCAGGGCAAGGTCTATGAAATCTATGCCCGCAAAGTAAGCCATGGCGGACTGTTCGGCTTCATCGAGGTCGAGGAGTTGGTCTTCGGCGAGCGCTCCAGCGTGGTCGTCGACCCCGCCGAGGAGAAGATAAAGGCGGAGTTCCACGAAGTAAAGCGAACCTATTTGCCGATGCATTCGGTATTGCGTATCGACGAGGTCAAGAAACAAGGTGTCAGCAAGATCGTCGCGCTCGAGGGCTCGAATGTGGCCCAGTTTCCCGTGCCCGTCTACACGCCGGGCGGCGACACGACCGCGCGCAAGTAGGGTGCAGTCCGGCCGAAAGCATGGTTAGTCCGGCGGGCGCGTTCAGTCTACCGGGCGCGGCTGCGCTGTCACGGTTCCGCCTCGACAAATTGCTCGCGGAATTGCGCCTCGTGCGGGGCGCCGTCACCGGAGTCGCGGCGCAATTCACGCACTTCGTCGCGACGGCATCACCGCCCGGCGAGCAGGATCTTGCGCTGCTCAGACGGCTCCTGACCTACGGTCGGGCCGCAAACCCGGTCACGGCGGCCGTGGCCGGCGGGTTCCTGCACACGGTTTGCGTGACGCCGCGGGTCGGCACGGTGTCCCCTTGGTCGAGCAAAGCGACCGATATTGCGCGAGTCTGCGGCTTGCAGCTGGTCCACCGCATCGAACGTGGCGTCGAGTACCGTTTGAGCGCGGACCGCGTCTTGAGCAGCGAGGATCTCACGGCGCTCGGCGGCGTGCTCGCGGACCGCATGACCGAGTCGGTTTGGCAGGACGCGGTCGATCTCGATGTTCTGTTTGCTCCCGGGCCGCCACGCCCGCTGCGCAGCGTTGCGCTGGGCGGCGGCCGCGAGGCACTCGAGCGGGCCAATCGTGACTGGGGTCTCGCGCTGTCCGCCGACGAGATCGACTATCTCGTGGCGGCGTTCACGCGGCTTGGGCGCGATCCCACGGACGCGGAACTCATGATGTTCGCGCAGGCGAATTCCGAACACTGCCGCCACAAGATTTTCAATGCCGGGTTCATCATCGACGGGACAACGATGCCGCTGTCCTTGTTCGACATGATCCGGGAGACCCATCGCCGCAATTCGCAGGGTGTGCTGTCGGCGTACAAAGACAATGCCGCGGTGATCTCCGGCGCCGTGGCGTCGCGCTTCTTTCCGGATCCCGAAACCCGGCGGTACGCCTCGCTGCACGAGCCCGTCGACATCCTCATGAAGGTGGAAACCCACAATCATCCGACCGCGATCTCGCCGTTTCCGGGTGCCGCGACGGGTGCGGGCGGCGAGATCCGCGATGAAGGTGCGACCGGCCGCGGCGCGAAGCCGAAGGCTGGCCTCTCCGGTTTCTCGGTCTCGAATCTGCGCATACCGGGTCTGCCCCTGCCTTGGGAGGGCGAGCCTTGCAAGCCCGACCGGATCGCTTCCGCGCTCGAAATCATGATCGCGGGGCCGATCGGCGCGGCCGCCTTCAACAACGAGTTCGGTCGCCCGAACATTTGCGGCTACTTCCGCGTGTTCGAGCAGCGTGCGCTCGAGGCGGGACGCGAGGTCACGCGCGGCTACCACAAGCCGATCATGATTGCAGGCGGCCTCGGCAACATCCGCCGTGGCCACGTCGAGAAGGCCGAAGTTCGCGTCGGCGCGCCGTTGATCGTGCTCGGCGGTCCTGCGATGCTGATCGGGCTCGGCGGCGGAGCCGCCTCCTCGGTGGGTAGCGGCCAGAGTTCGAGCGATCTGGATTTCAAATCGGTACAGCGCGGCAATGCGGAGATGCAGCGGCGCGCGCAGGAGGTCATCGACGGCTGCTGGGCCTTGGGGGACAGCAATCCGATCTGGCTCATTCACGATGTCGGCGCCGGCGGATTGTCGAATGCCCTGCCCGAAGCGATCGCGCACAGCGGCCGCGGCGGGCGCATCGACCTGCGCGCGATACCGAGCGCGGAACCGGAGCTGTCGCCGATGGAGCTCTGGTGCAACGAAGCCCAGGAGCGCTATGTGATCGCGCTGGCGCCGCAGAGAATCGCGGCCTTTGCCGCGTTGTGCGAACGCGAGCGCTGCCCCTACGCGATCGTCGGGCAGATCACGGGCGATGGCCGGCTGCTCGTCACGGACCCCTTGCTCGGCGGCACGCCCGTCGACATGCCGATCGAGGTGCTGCTCGGCAAGACGCCGCGCCTGACCCGCGACGTGCGCTCGCAGTTGCGATCGCCGGCTGCGGCGCTCGACACGACCGGCGTGAGCATCGAGGATTCGCTGCAGCGTTTGCTGCGTCTGCCCACGATCGCCGACAAGTCCTTCCTGATCACGATCGGCGATCGCAGCGTCGGCGGCATGATCTGTCGTGACCAAATGGTCGGACCCTGGCAGGTACCCGTGGCCGATGTCGCGGTCACCGCGAGCGCCTACGAGGGTTACACGGGCGAAGCCATGGCCATGGGCGAGCGCGCACCGGCGGCGGTCTTGAATCCGCCCGCCTCGGGCCGCCTCGCCGTTGCGGAGGCGGTCACGAACCTGCTCGCGGCCGATATCGGCGGGCTCGAGCACGTCCGTCTGTCCGCGAATTGGATGGCCGCTTGCGGGCAACCCGGCGAGGACGCGGACCTCTATGCAACCGTGCGCGCGGTCGCTGTCGAGCTCTGCGCCGAGCTCGGGATCACGATTCCCGTCGGCAAGGACTCCTTGTCCATGCGCACCGCCTGGACCGACGCCGCGGGCGAGCATGCCGTGATCGCGCCGATTTCATTGATCGTGTCCGCATTCGCGCCGGTTCGCGACGTGCGCAAGACGCTGACCCCGGTGCTCGCCCCCGATGTCGAGTCCTGCCTGATCCTGATCGATCTCGGCCGCGGTCAGGATCGCCTCGGCGGTTCCTGCTGGGCCCAGGTGTTCGCCGCGAGCGGCGGGGCGACCGCCGACCTCGATGCGCCGAAGCTCTTGGACGCCTATGCCGCTTCGATCATCGAATTGAAGCGCAGCGAGCTGCTGCTTGCCTACCATGACCGTTCGGACGGCGGCATGCTCGTGACCGCACTCGAGATGGCGTTCGCCTCGCGCTGCGGTCTGGAACTCGATCTCGGCGCGGTTCACGATCCCATTGCCGCGTGTTTCGCCGAGGAGCTCGGCGCCGTGATCCAGGTCGCGGCCCGCGATGCGGACTCGGCTTTCGAGGTTCTCGCGCGCCACGGTTTGCGCGACGCCGCGCGACGGATCGGGCGACCGATGCCCGGCGATTCGGTCCTTGTGCATGCGAATGGCGCCGTGTGCTTCGCAGGCGCGCGCAGTGCCCTGCATAGGGTCTGGAGCGAAGTCTCGTTCCACATGCAGACCCTGCGTGACAATCCGACCTGTGCACGCGAGGAATACGAGCGGCTGCAGGACCTCGCGGATCCCGGCTTGCACGTGCGCCTGAGCTATGCCGCGGACGAGGATGTCGCGGCACCGTTCATCGCGAGCGGTGTGCGCCCGTCGGTCGCCGTGCTGCGCGAACAGGGCGTCAACAGCCAGACCGAAATGGCGGCCATTTTGACGCGCTCGGGCTTCGATGCCTATGACGTGCACATGAGCGACATCCTCGAAGGCCGTGTGAGCCTCGCGCGCTTTCAAGGCCTGGTCGCCTGCGGCGGCTTCTCGTACGGCGACGTGCTCGGCGCCGGGGAGGGCTGGGCCAAATCGATCCTGTTCAACGCGCGCGCGCGCGACGAATTCGCGGCGTTTTTCGCGCGCTCGGCGACGTTCACGCTCGGCGTTTGCAATGGCTGCCAGATGCTCGCC